>Ga0209832_1001911_pt1 | contig 11071 bp, 2 predicted proteins | sample COGITO_mtgs_1104_2_FD_185516 | JGI IMG/M metagenome (GOLD analysis project Ga0209832, IMG submission 185516) | Pelagic marine microbial communities from North Sea - COGITO_mtgs_110407 (SPAdes) (version 2) | ecosystem: Environmental > Aquatic > Marine > Epipelagic ...
GCTGTGTGTATGTAGTCTGCCTTTCAGAGAAAGTGTGGACAGAAAATAAATTGCTTTTACAAGTGGGGGGGGGAAGAGTCTGGCGTCTAAAGAAACGTTGTAAGGCGCCTCAACCTAATAAAGAAAGCAGTCGCAATGCTTGACAGGCGGGCGAGTGTTAAAAGGGATGCAGAGAAGAGCCCTCCATCACAGCAAGCTAGATTCCAGCTAGTTATGCAAATAGGAGCGAGTTCGTAAAGCGGAACTTAGTTAAAAATCACAAACTCGATGACTAACGGCACGCGAAAGCGTGGGGTGTTAGCCGGGATATTTAGTATCGACACGTGTTAGCAGCTAAATACAGCAGAACCAGCTCAATGAGACTGGCAAAGGCTAAACTTGGTTGCACACTGGCGATGCGAGCGAGCGGAGGCGATAATGCCATCGATCGTTGGATGGAATACGAGAAGTATTTACCATCTAAGACGGGGCCACCCGATTAACGGTGCTATATCAGTCACTAACACATGCATTATCAACACTTACAAATAAATAAATTCACAATAAATTCACAAAATCGCAGTATGACTACCAGCATTCAGAAGGAAGAGTCTGCAAAGACTCAGGCCTCTAAGGCCAAGACCGTGCCCTATAAGGATGACATGGACAGTCTCGTCACGGCCATATCCCCTCTCAACCAGGACAACTCGCACAAGTTGCAGGCCATACTTGACCAGATGGTCAAGAACGCACCACTAGCGTTGGCGCCATGCAAAACTCACGCGGACAAAGAGAGAGGAGCGAAAGACCTCTTGAATGTCACCATAAGCAGACTGCACGGCACCGGTTCCTTCTCCGGTACAAAGGAGGAACTTCTGGCACACGGCGAACAGATTTACGACGAGCTGAAAGACATTGTCGAGCGTCCAGACACGATAGACCAATTGAGTCGCGTCTCCGATAGTGTCACCTGGTCCCTCTTCGCTAAGCGGCCCACAGCCAGCCAACTTGACATGTTGGCCGGGGTGCTAGCGTCGTCGCGGCCAACAACTGTCCGAGAACGGACTGACATTAAGGCTGTGTCCAGGACAGTGGGTTTCCCCAACATGATAGATAATCCGGAAGAGCCGGATCACGATGCATACAGGGAGAGAGCGAGACACATCCTCTATTTGTGCGAATGTCAATCTCAGTCGCCAGAAACGATCCTCGCGTTCCTCCGGCAGCCCACAGAAGTCCAGATGGAGGACGAACACGGCGCAGTCAGAGACTGCATAGGCATGGATACCCAATACCAAATGGGTACCCAGTATGACGCACAGGAGGACACATTCCTCACTCCGTTTATTACTACCGGGTCCAGGGGAGCAAACTTCCCAGGCAAGGTCATCTTCACTGTCGCCCATGTTCCTTACACATCTGAAAAGGCTATTCGAGCAATTCAGATAAAGAACATGCATAACCGTATGTTTGCAAACCTGATTGCCGCTGCCGTAGCGCACACGTGGGAGGCTCACGCAGGGTCCACCGACCCGGGTGATACCCAAGAGTCGGACATCCAGCGTAGCGAGTCTGCATGCGTCAAGCTAAACGAATTTGTTTACGCAAAGCAAGACCTCACGACTTTCAAAAAGGGAAGTAGGCGTGCGAAGGAGCTGATAAAGCTCTACGCAGATCTACTCAAGGGAACTGCCGGACTTGGTGAGGACGCTGCCTTGAAGAGGACATTCTACGTAGGGATCTGTCACATCCTGCACACAACCTGCAAGAGTGCTTGGCCGGGAGATCCTCGCAAACGACAAGAAACGGAAAGGTTGTGGCAGACGAGCGATAACCCTACCCTCAACCACACTGTCACCGGAGTCAAAACCGCGAAGCGGATTGTAGACGGGCTCACAGAAGAGGAAGTCAAAGGCTTTACCATGTCCGACTTTATCACAGCCATGGTGTCGGATGCAGAAGACGGGTGGGCACTGTACCTTGCCTTGAAGAAACCTACCAGCGTGCTGGGGCTCCTCAACCAAATCGAAAATTTGGAGGAAACGTACTCCTCGGAGCGAGAGAGTGCTACTACGACAGTTGCAGTCAAGAGAGCAACGGCCTCGGCTGCACCTAAGGGGAAGAGCAAGAAACAAAAGAAGAAAGCTCAAGTAACGGCAGGCGAATCGATTGCCGTGAAACAGCTCATCGCGAGCTCAGACGACGACAGGGTCAAAAACAGGAGGCAGGTGTGTCTCGACAAGTTGCAGACCTCTGTCAACAAGGGGCACCAACCTACCTACAGACCGCCACGGTCCTCGGACGATGTACAGTTAGAGTCTTCTGAGTTCGAAAAACGCACGCAACAAGCGCGGTACGCGTGCAACCAGAGGAAGGCGTCAAAAGCTTGTTATAGAGTTTTGAAAATCAAAGACGTCAAAGGCAACTTCGAGTACCTGTGTTGCAAACGTCACCTCGACGATGGTGACGCAACAGCAGAAGAAGCAAAACAAACACAGACCTGGCTTGACAGCAGAAAGAATGGCAAACCAGCCTCTAAAAGGGGCGAAGCGCCGCTTCCAGGCACTGCGCAGTCGCCAAACGATAACACACCAACAGAGTCTGGCAAAGAGAAAATCGCGAGGTTAGAGAGAGAACTCGCTCAGGCCAAAGACGCCGAGATGACGTCTACGGTCGCTTGACTCCCGGCCCCGAGTCAGGACAGTGCTACTCGACGAGGAATGATTGACGATAACGATGGGGTGTCTATAAAGGGCATAACCATTGTGGAAGTCGACCATCAGAACGAGGAAGACCTTCTTGACGAGGGGGAAGGAACAGTAATGGTCCAAAGAGCAGAAGTGGAGGAACAAACTCCTAGTTTATACGGACAGAAATGTGGTCAACCAGCGACCCCACAACCCTTCCAGCTCGGAGGTACGCAACACCTAGAGTTGGAAGTGGTCCAAGGTGACAGCGATCTCGAGATGCAGAACATAATCAAGAAATTCCTCCCCCAGACATTGGGTGAAGAAGCAAACACGTCCGCGCCCACAGAGCTACTGTATTTAAACGTTAGGGCCAGCTGCGCGAATGCAAAGATTGGTCGCAGCGCAGAAGTACAGAGGTTACAAGGGACGAGCGTGTTAGTACAGATTGACAATGGGTCTCAGATTACGCTCGGCAGTAGGGAACTGCACCGCAGGCTCGTGGAAAGTCGTATCCTCGTGTCCCTAATATTCCGCTTTTCGAGCACAGCCCGATTGAGGGATTATGACGACAAAGTACATGATCAAGACGCGGTAAGGTACGGATTTTACCTCTTCCTGCGTTTCCGAATCGGTAATACACACTTCCTCCACCCAGTGTTGGTCCACATAAGAGACCAGGCGAAAGACGCACGGCTAGTGGCAGGAAAAGTGTTGTGCAAGGAGCTTGCCCTCCCGGAAACGTTCATCGGGCTAGCGCCCTACGACGTTGAAGGGGATGACGAGAGTCGCAGACTAGGGGTCGTAACAACAGTAGGGATTAAAGTTCCGTTACACCCTGAAATGCGACGGAGTATTGGAGAGCTGAGAACGACAGTATTCCAGACGATGCGGACGGTCGAAATCCGCAGCGGCGGACCGTCACCAATGGCGCTGGACAAATTGGACAGCGTTACCATGCCGCCGGTTCGAATGGCAGCCACCGTCGCAGAGAGCAGATGGGTGAAGCCAGGAGAGCAGGCGTGTGAGAAACAAAGTGCTAGTGAGGCGTCTATTCCCTTCAACACATGCGTTAATAATAACCACCGCGAACTGCAAGGGAGGACGACGGCTGACGAGCACGACAAAACGGACTTAACCAGCATTGGCCTACAGTTCGCGGAGGAGATAGTATCGCAACTGATAGCTCTGAAACCGACGGGCATCCAATCAGCAGTATTGGCAGGAGCCATAATTGCCTGGATAGACCCTAATGGAAGCGAGTGTAGAGACCCATGGAGGCAATCCGTCACAAATCGAATCTACGCTCACAGTAATGAGAAGTTCCAGATACACTTTGCCGCGCACAACCGTGGGAGGTGGAGCTGTGGATTGACTTGCTTGTTACAGATAGGAGCGTGGACTCTGCACAAAATAGACTGTGTTAAAAACAATGAGATAAGAAGGGTGAAGGACGTCAGTGGCGTTCAGATAGTAGAACCGAAAGAGAGCGAACTCACACGTCAAGTCGAAGTGTGTGAACTCCTCAGATGGTTTCTCGACCCGCTATCGAAATGCGTTGACTCCGCAGTGGAGTTATCGCCGCAGACGCTTGGAAAGGAGGCCGACGCGCTGGTTGACATTGTAGGAGGAGTATATTACACCGCCATGCAGTCCAGCGAATTGGCTCGCAATCTGAGCGATTTAAAGATAGGTTCCTTTATCCGGCAGAAGCCTACAGAGGAGTCGGCCGACAAAATATTGGACCTGTCGATCGAAGATATGCTGGAAGCCACAGAAGACCTGCAGGCTGTACACATGAACCAAGCTTTGGTTAAGCTGGTCAGTAAGAAGTCAAAAGGTTGGTGGCTGCAGCTGAACGCGGCGTGTGGCCGAGCTCACGGCGGACAGCGCCAAGGGTTCGGTGTTAACCGACTTGTAGCGGAGCCCAGAAGTGTACCGGAGCTCGTAAAGAACGGTCTCCGGCTGGATACACTGACGGGACCTACAGGTAGTGTCGCACAAAGCAGTAGAGAGGAGCTGGAAGTAGGTACAGAAATATTCGGGAGAGGCGCTACTACAGCAATCGTCCGAATAGATAATGGAAGCGAAGCCCAATTAGAGATCTTACAAGATCGGTTGCTTGCATCTGTCATCAACAATTCCAGCCGCCTCCGTACCAGGACCGACTCCCTCGGAGCTGAAGCCAACTCGGTGCTCAAGCGCTGCAGGAAGCTGCTCGGGGATAAGGATAAAGAGTTCTGGGAGGAGGTTATAAATAAAAATAACAGTCCGGAGGTCGGAACGAAGCGGAAAGAGCGAAGTTCTGACGCCTGACAACCCGGGGACGCGCATTTCGACGGAGTAGTTCTGCGAGCGCGCGTCCGGGATAAAGTGGTCGTTCAGCCGAATAGTGCAATTGTAGTGTTCTATTCCCTGGATGGGGACCGCAAAGAATTTTATAACAATGGATGTGGAAGCAGAGGAGGGTTGTTGGAAGTGGCTGATTGGAGCAGTTTCAACCACACCCCAAACGAAGCACATTCATTGGACCTACTCGCATGGGTTGGAAAAAGCCCAAGCGGGAAGGATGTCGGACTCGAAGAAGAGGACGGCGACCAGTCACCAACGGCGTGGGTGTCTCATCGATTTGGCGAGGCGGAAACTATGATAGTATCCAACGAGTCGAGCGAGTGTGTCATCTTAAAAGAGGGGCAGCCATTAGGCAGCTTTTACCTCCAGCCAGACGATGACGCGAATACTAGAAGGGAGTTCCGAGTCAAACGAGCCGTTCTAGAAGGAATGGCAGACGTTCAATCGGACGACCTCGACCCGACCCGGAGGGAGCCGGAAGAAGACGCCGAGTTGGAATCACTTTTGAAAGGAGTGGAAACCATCACACGGCGCCTTCGAGAGAAAAATATCAAGGCGGGGGAGGATAGGACAGAGATTCTCGAAAAGTGGACCGAGCTCAAGAGAGCGAAGGTAACGGCGGAATTGGAGTTGCAGCGTCAAATGAAGCAAGCGCTCTGGTCGGGAAATAAAAACCGCCAAGAGGAAGTTGCTATCTTGATGACGCAGATCGACCCAGACACCATAGCCACTTTCATTCCTGAAGTGTTGGAATACGCGAAAGGAACAGAACCTGAAGATACCTACCTGCCCAAGGACGCCAGCGACTTCACAAACGATAACATCGACGCGACGAGAACGCTGTCATTTGACATGGCTAACGTGAACAAAGACAGAGTGATACCGGAATCCATAGCAACGAAGCTAGCGGAGTTAGGTGAAACCGAGGCGATGACACCGGAAGTGAAGGAAGAGTATCTATTGACTGTGGCGGCCATGGCCGATCACAACCAGATTACTCTGGAAGAGCAAGAGAAATCGATCGCGAAGTTGAGAAGAGACTTGCGACAATACAAGGCAGAACAGAAGGGCAGTCAGCAGCCCAGAGTCTGCAGCATCACCGTCGATAATGAACGACCAGACTTCAACCCAGAAGGATATCACCCCCTTATCGACGAGGGCGCACCAGAGAGCGTTGACAAACTACTTAACAAAAGTACAGGACTCAGCGACTCTGAGAAAGAGAAGTTCAAAGCGCTGCTGCTGAAATACTGGGATGTCTTCCGCTCTGTGAACGCATATTCACCAATGGTAGGAGTGCCGACAGCGTCACTCAACTTTGAGGACGAAAACGCCACCCCTCTCCAGGAGAAGTTCGGCAGAGTTAAGCCTCAGCATCAGGAGAAAGTGTTGGAACACTTCTCGAAATTATTGAAATATAATATCGTTTCGCCATCGACATCTCCGTGGTCGTCCCCGCTCGTCGTAGCAAGGAAAAAAGACGCGAAGACAGGCGAATGGACGAAACTCAGATTCTGCGTAAATTACAAGAAAATAAACGATATGATGAAAGAGGACGGATTCCGATTTCAGCAAATCGAGGACATTCTTGAGCTCGCAGGAACGCACCGATATATATCCAGCTACGACGCCTCGAGTGGATTCCACCAGTTAATGATGGATAAGCTTGCCAAAGAGCGCTCCGCGTTCTTTGTCCCGGGCATCGGACTGTTGGAATGGAACACAATGCCATTCGGCTTAAAGACAGCTCCGGCGCTGTTCTGCAGAGCGATGTCGATTGTGATGAAAGGGCTAGTCGGCAGGTGCATGGGAATCGTGATGGATGACTTTCTAGTTCATTCCAAGAACGCCGAGGACCATTTAGTTCACACCGAGGCTATGCTCAAGCGATGTAGGCAGTTCAACCTCACATTGGAGATCGAAAAGGCCCAGATATTACCTCAACACACCGAGTACTGTGGTCACTTAGTGGGCAAGGATGGAAACAGACCCGACCCCAAGAAGCTCAACGCCATAGGGGCCTGGCCCAGACCTACAAGTCGCAGAGAAATTCGCGGATTCATTGGGTTAGCGGGATTCTACAGGAAATACATCGCCAACTTTAGCCGAATCGCGAGACCCATGACGGAGATCATGGACGCGTCTATGGATAGCAATGCCTGGGTATGGACCAGAGGGATGGAGCAAGCATTCATCAGATTGAAGCGCCAGCTCCTGTCGCCCGGTGTTATGCTCCTCCGGCCGGACCAAACCAAGGACTTTGTGCTCGCAACGGACTGGAGCAAAGACGGTTTCGGAGCCGTTCTATGCCAACTCGATGACGAGGGAGCCTTGCGACCACTATCGTTTGTGTCTAAGGCGAAGCAGGCTAAGATAGTCGACGACGCAACCCAAGGGGAGGCCGAAGTAGTACTTTGGGCCCTAGATCAGTTTCGACATTACATATGGGGGCGCCGAGTGGTTTGTTACACCGACCATCAGGCTCTTGTATACTTGTTCGAGAAGTTGGAAACCAAGTCCAATAAGATCCAAAGATGGGTCCTGCGAATCCAGCAATACAATGTTCAGTTCAGACACATAAGGGGTAAGTTCAACATCGTTGCAGACGCCCTCTCCCGTGAAGGGTCGTGTTCGGAGCGCTTTAAAGAGCTTCCGGATTCTGAGAAGGCCAAGGAATGGGCCGACGCAGTGTATGAACTCATCTACTTCGACGACGACGTTGGGGACGACGACCACGTGCCGCTACCGGACTCGGTGCGACAGATTGTGGAAAACGAACCCCGGCTACAGAAAGACAAGCTAGAGGAGGCGATCTCGGTGAACGTGACCACTTTGACGGACGCAGTCAGTTCCAACTACAGGAATAAGGTCATCGCCTGGAGTCCCACTAAGTACGGACCAGAGCCATCTGAAGCACCGAACCTCACTCGCGGCCTGTGGGCTCTGTCGGCGGAGCGAATAGATGTCGTCCCAGTGCGGTGTACATCCAAGACTTACGAAGAATGTCGTCGCTGGTACGCCACCGGAGGTGACCGCGAGGAACACAAACACTGGAAACGACATCGGCACGAGCAACCGCCTACAGCCGACGCTGTAGTAACAGCAGTGTGCAGTAGCAACGCCACCGGCGTCCTGCGAGAGCTCGCCAGCCTCGCAAGAGACTGGCAATGGCGCGTTGGCATTTGGACCGTAGTTGTGCAGATCCAGACGTCATCGTTGAATGTCGCATTGGGACCGATGGTGCATGCAATGAACAAAGCAGGGTTCGCATACTTCGCCATTTTAGAGAGAGGAACTCAATCAATTGGGTTATTCTCAAAAGATCGTGATATGGTGCATAACGTTGCATCAGGGGAGATGCGTAAGCGTCAGGACGTTAACAACAAAGAGGGAGAAGACCTTCAGCTGAGGGGAGCATGTCAGATTGTGTTGCGAGCGATAGCGGAAAGCAGCGGGAGCGAGCGATTCCACAAACGAAGGCGGGGGCCGACAGAGTCTTACCACCGCCGAGTTCGGGAGTTGCGGAGCCCTGTACAAGTAGCCCGTGCGTCGGCGCAACCATTTAACCGCCCAGACCTTCTTCTTGAGGAGGGGGAGGAGACCATGAGCCTACAACCAGCCACAGGTTACCCATCAATCTTTAGATACATCCGACCCCAGGACAGAATGCCGAATTATGAGCGCCTACGCAATGGAGAAAGCGTGAGCGTGAAAACAACAATACCAGTGACTTCCATGCATATCGATGAGGAGGACACTGGAAGCCTTGAAAGACACGACGAGGTGTTGTCATGTAACAGCACGTCGGCGGAAGTGGAGCCACCGGGCTCGCGTCCAAGACGTGCAAACACTCGCTATGGAGCGTCTGTCGTTCACCTGTTTGAAGAACATCGACAGGCAACCATGGCTGAGAATAAGAAACGCGCAGAAGCAGCAAAAGCAAAACGGATAGCTTCAAAAGAGAAGAATCAAGAAATCACAGAAGCTCGCCAAAAGCAGAAGGAAGCTCGCCAAAAGCAGAAGGAAGCTAAGGCAGCGGCCAAAGAAAAGGCAAGAGCGGAAAGAGACAGCGACAAGGCAGCACGCAACGAATTGCAGCAGCCTCAACAGGAGGAAGCGCAGGGAAAACACAAAGACAACGAAGGACCTGTGCAGACTGAAGAGGTAAAGGAGAAAGAGTACAAGTCAATCGGGTGGATCGAAGCACAGAGGACAGACCCGTACTTCCGCCAGCTATATGAGCACATAACGACTAATCGCGCCGACGAAAACGGCAACTACTCAGTAGCGGACCAGACACAAGTCACCGCGAGCAAGACGACGCTGGAGAATGAAGTGGGCAAGCAGTGTGCCGGTGATTTCAGAGGTCATCGTTACATAATGCACCGATTTGCGCTTTACCGCCTGGACGAATTCAGGACCAGAGTAAGTGTAGTCGACAGGTGGCTGATGGTAGTTCCGGAAGCCAAGAAATCCGAGGTGCTATACCGTTACCACGACTCTAAAGAGGGTGGACATGACGGGTATCAAAAGACTATGCTTGCGATAAGCGAATACTTTTGGTGGCCAAAGATGCTCAGCGAGATCAAACAGTATTGTAAGGAATGTCAGGTGTGTCTTAAAGCTAAGGGAGCTATAAACAGCACACACGGTCTTAGTCGACCACTGCTTCCCCAAAGACTGTTCGAGACGATTTCAGTTGACCTCCACGGTCCTTACCCGGCATCAAGAGTTGGAGGGTACACCTACTACCTAACGGCGGTAGATAACCTGTCTACTTATCCAGAAGTTATGTTCTTGAAGAACGCACAGAAGGAAGAGATCACGTTGCAGCTGCTATTACATGTAATTGCGCGATACGGATCACCAAAACATGTCATATGTGACAATGGATCTAATCTCAACAACGGCCACGTCTATTCAGCTTTGCAAATGATAGGAACTGAGCTGAGTAGCGGGGCAGAAGAGAGACAAAAACAACCAAACAACGACAGCGTGGTGCGATATACCAGCGCGTACAACCCGCAGTCGAACACACATGCCGAATTTATTCAGAAACAGATGGTTACGGCGATGCGAATCATGGCTGAGGAGCATGGAGGCGATCAGACGTTATGGCCATATGCCGTAGCGATGCGACTCCCATCCCTAAGAAGCAAACCGCGCCTTGGGATGACATACGCAAGTCACGACATGATTCACAGGAGGCCTTTGGAAAACGCCTTTACAAGGCTGAACGCCGCGAATCTAGGATATATTAATTTGGCAGACATCGGACTCAACCATAATAAAGAAAGTCTCTTTATGGGAGGATCCGAGAAAACATTAAACATAATGGAAAAGATCGCTGCATGGGAGGTCAAAGAGCAAGCTGAAGAACGAGCGAACCTGGTCAATGCCAACCGAAAGGAAATAGTATACCATGTAGGAGAGCTCGTGGCACTCAAGAACACGGCCCAGAGCGACAAAGCCAAAGCGGCTAACCAGAAACTTTTCATGACATTCACGGGACCCTACCTCGTTACGAACCGATACGGGAAGACCTACAGGCTTCGCAAGGTAGAAATCGATAACAATAACACAGCCAAGAGAGCTGTGCGAACGGTGGTCACTAAAGAGGGAACAGTGTGCCATATTAGAGATCGAAGTGATGTCAAGGAAAAGATACAAGTACGCCGTTTGCTGCCGTGGAAACAAGCGCGAGATATATTACCTTACGCCGAACTCCCCAGTGACAAATTAGCGAAAAACATCTTATCGGTCAACGAGAAGACCGAAATAGCAAATCATGAACTAAAACACAAAGAGGCTTACAGAGAATGGAGGGACTTTGTGCGCGAACAGTGGAGGCCAGGCCAGTCGAAAGTGGCAGGTCGAGGAGCCTTCTCCTTCTTCTCTACGAAAGAGACAGAAGAAGCCACTATAGCGGTGGGTGTAGGTCAGGTCATCGATTCATATGTTGATTGGGCAACAGGTGAACCGACGGTCGAACTACATGTGCATGCGGTTCAGTACTTCCATGAAGAGCGTATTACGACGCTGTACATAGGAAA
>Ga0209832_1001914_pt1 | contig 11063 bp, 8 predicted proteins | sample COGITO_mtgs_1104_2_FD_185516 | JGI IMG/M metagenome (GOLD analysis project Ga0209832, IMG submission 185516) | Pelagic marine microbial communities from North Sea - COGITO_mtgs_110407 (SPAdes) (version 2) | ecosystem: Environmental > Aquatic > Marine > Epipelagic ...
CTTCGAACCCTCTGCATCAGCTCGACGTCGTCCTCCTCCTGCACAGCGCCGCCGCCGCCGCCTCTGCCGCCGCCGCCGCCGCCGCCGCCGCCGCCGCTGCCGCCGCCAATCAAATCTTCGATGTCGCCCATCTTGTTGAGCATGCTCTGGCGGGGGTTCATCCGGGGGGACGGGGGCGCCTGGAATTCCAGCGTCTCTGAGCCTCCCGTGTTCCAGCCCTTTTCCCATTCCTGGAGCACGTGGTGGAGCTGGGGGGCGAAGGCTCTCTGGTAGCCCTTGTAGAAAAAGTCCTTTATGTTGCACAAAGCTAAGACGAGGGGGAGAGTAAACCAGTAACTGTAGTTGTTGAGTAGTGACTCGAAGGTCTTGTATCCGGCGTAGTCCACTGCCATGACGCTCGTCATTCCCAGGCCGGTGACGAACCAGCTGCCGACGCTGACTATAAAGCACACGATGCTGAACCAGGGGAAGTTGTACTGGTTTAAAAATAGCTTCATGTTGCACACGAGTACGACCAAGGTGAAGCTCGTCGCGCCGTACTCCCACAAAGTCGTCACGCTCTGGCCCTCGCCGTTCACGTAACTGGCCTCCAACGTATACAATGGAATTATACTAATGAGAAGGCTTTCAATCGTGCCACTGTACACCCAGCTAAAAAACACGTTGCTGTTGAAGAAGGCGTCGCGGATGCCCGTGTTGTACAGCTGGGGATACTTGAGGAGGAACTTCTCCGACACGTCCATGTCGAAGATTCCGAGAACCATGATGGGGAAATTGGTGTACAGGATGTTGTACATCTGTATGCCCCCCTCGAAGTAGAATTTCTGCCCGCTGAATCCCGTGTTGAAGGCGTACCAGAATTGAGTGATTGCCATTACGATATTCTTGTAGAATATGTAGCAGACGAGCTTGCTCATCCTTCTGTAATTCCACCTCCCGTGCAGCAACAGCAGCCTCCTGAGGTACTTGAATTGCGCGATCGCGTAGTCACTCGCGTTGACAGCCTGCATCCCCTCCTGTCCGCTGATTCCGATCCCGACGTGCGCCGCCTGTATCATCGCGACGTCGTTCGCGCCGTCGCCGATGGCGAGCGTCTTGACGCCCTCGACGTGGGACTTCACCATCTCGACCATCTGCCGCTTCTGGTCGGGGGAGACGCGGCAGCCGACGACTGCCTTGCACATCTGGGTGAACTGGAGGAGGTAGGGCTTGATGTCCTCTTCCATGGCGACGATTAAGGCAGGACCCTCTATCACTAGCGCCCTGGGCTTCACCGTCTCCAACTCGCCGTCTTTGCATTCCTCCTCCAGGTCTCTCATCGCCTCAATGAGCTTTTCCTTCATTTTAGCCTTGGTGAGGAACTCAGTGCCCGCGATGATGACCTGCTCCATGAACTCCGATGGCTGAAGGAGCCGGCACGCCACGGCGATATTAATAGCAGTCTCGACTTTGTCGCCGGTAAGTACCCATATCTTTACTCCTGCGGTTGCAAGGTCGGCAATGCACTCGGGCACCCCTTCCTGAAGCTTGTCCTCGATTGCACTGCTTCCCAGCAGTGTCAGCCCCCTCTCCAACTCCTCGGACAGGTCGTCGATGAGGTTGGGCTGGGAGTGCATGCGCTTCTCGATCTCGTCGAGATCCGTGGAGGCGGCGTTGAACCTGGCGTGCCAAGCGTCGAACCATTCTTCCTCCAGAGGACGCTTGCATATCATCAGCGTTCGCAGACCCTCTTTCGCGTAGTGTGTCATGTGGTCGCACGTATTCTGCAACAACTTTTCTTGGTTCCCCTTCAGGCGGGGGACCATTACGGTGTCGGCGCCCTTGCAAAATAGCTGGAGCTCGTTTTTCTCATTCCGGACCACGACGCTCATTCTCTTTCTCGTGCTGTTGAACTCGATCATCTCTAGAATTTCGTACTCGTGATTGTCCCCGCCCGACAACTTAAGAGTCGCTATTCCGTTGGTGCGGTCGATGAACTCAAAGCCGAAGAACTTTGCCCCGCACACGAGCGCCTCGTCATCCGGTGAGCTCGCCGACAGTCTAATCTCCCCCGTCTCCTCGATGTGCTCCGGAATGACACTGTGGCAGAGCGCGAGAACGGTGAAGAAGTCCTGGAGCTTCTCGGCGTGCTCGTCCCCCTTGGCCCCGACCAGATCGAAGCGGATCGACTGGTCATACCAGTTCACGTGTTCCTGCCTGTGCATTTGGGCGTGTTCCCGCGCCATCTCCTCCCCCTCGAGGTCGGATGCGCTGATCTCCTCACCGTTTAGGTTTGCCGCGGCCTTCGCGATCTCCGTCACGCCCATGCCGTACGATATTCCGTTCACGCTGCACTTCCTGAAGTCCATTATGTTGCACGTCAGAGTTCCGGTCTTGTCGCTGAATATATGCGAGATTTGGCCCAGTTCTTCGTTCAAAGCCATTGTTCTGACCTTAGTAGGCGTGTCTGTCTCCTCGTGATAAATTTGGAGGTCATTCTCAATGAAGCTTGCCTGGAAGAACTTTACAGTGCTCATGCTGACATAGAGGGATACTGGGACAAAGTTGGCCATGAGTAGAAAGTAGTAAAAAAAGTGCACCACTCCTGACAGGATATATTCGGTCGCTGGGTCATAGTCAGGGTCTGGAAGTTCCACGATCCACCAGCTCAATCCAAGACTGTCGCTCCACTTTAAGTAGTAAGCATCCTCCATTTTCCGAAAGTCCCAGACTATAGCCCCCACTGCCCCAAGCAAACAAACGGCCATCAAATACAAGACAACCCGGGTGATCTCTGTTGAAATCCGCTGCTCGAGGGAAGATATTTTATTGGGTGCCTCCGTATTGGACATCATAATTTTCGTGTCCAAGCCAGTGTTGACCACTTGCCCAATGACCCAGTCAACGTTCCTGAGAGTGCAGCCTCTGAGAAGAATGTTGCTAGTGTCGATGACCTCTTTCTCTTTCCCGACGACTTTTATGGTTCCCTTGAAACTGTCAATCAGCTTATTTGGGTGCTCCATATCGATATCACCTTCGATATCCATCAAGCTATCAAGGCCATTCATCGTGATATCGAGAGTTGATTTCAGTGCCCTGCGCATCTTAAGGTTTGTTTCCCCATCGAGACTCTTCGTTTCGACGTACGCGCGACCCTCCGGTATTTCGCTTTTTTCACGACAGCTGATAATTATGACGTCTGCCGGGATGACTTCGCGATTATGGATTTGGATGAGATCCCCGACGACCACGTCTGCCCACTGGATTGTCTCCACAGCCTTTGTCTCCTTGCTGAACCTTTTGGTGACGCTCGCGTTCGCCCTGGCGTCGGCGACATGCCTGGCGTAGTCTTCGAGCGCGGCAAAGATGCCATCTACGAAGACGACGAAACTCAGGGGCATCAAGACAGTTGGTAACCCGGCAGTGTTGGTTATTATGGGTATTGTCTGCATGCAGGCAATGACGAGGAAGTACACATTTGCCATTTTTTTCTTGGGATTGAAGCACATTGAGAGGAACTTAGGGAGGAATGACAGCTTCGTAAATTTGCTCGTTTTGATGAAGTTGTCATTGAATAAGTAAGTCTGCGAGTTATCCGCATTAATGTTGATAGATCTAGTGGGGCGTTCGTTCAGATCAGCCTCGGTAGGATTTGGCCAGTTGTTGGGGAGAGAGGGGTGTTTTAAATTGGTCCCAGTCAAGGAACTGATTGACTCGCGGGCTGAGTAACTAAAGATGTTTCGGACAGCCGCCATATTTTTCAGAGTTGATGATTAGGAAATGGTGAAGGATGAACAAGGGATGAGGCTTTGGGAAGGTCGCTCTTTGCAGAAAGTGGAGAATCAACAGACACCAAATGGCTATTGTAGTTGATTTACGCGAAGTGATCAGGTAAAGTAAGTTTTAGACTCTTGCTGGGTTTGCCATGCAAGTATTGAAAATTCACGATGCGAACGTTTTCATGAACAAAATTCCCGGGTCCATGCTGAATCTACCTCCATACTGCGCAGATCATGTACACCCATTCACGACCTCCTCCAACTCCTTTCTGGACCCCTCACGACAATAAAAGCTACAAATTTAATAAAACCCGTTCTCTTCAAAATGACAGTTCAGCTTCATCTGTGCAAAGCACTTACCTTAATGAAACTGAGCCGCTCTCTGCTTCGATGCTGCACCAGATGGAAAAGGCCGAAGATCAGAGGATGTCGCATGCGGCGTGGGTGAGTGGGAAAGTTTCGCAACAAACCCGTAACCAACATTCCTACTACTTTGATCTTGATGACGACGACAACAACAACAACAACAACAACCACCATGAAATGGATCACTATTTCGTTGATCCGCCTCCAGTTCCTCCGGCTAAAACGCCCATACAGCTAGCAAGTGCCGTGTCGTCCGCTCAAAATCACAAACACAAGCACATGCCCAAAAATACACAACACCAACACCAACACCAACACCAACACATGGACCAAACAATAAATCATCTGCGTTCCCTTCAACAATCTTGTGTTCAATCAATGAGCAATTTGAGGGTGGTGCGGGCAGAGTTTTTACACGAAGGTAATGAGGGTGATTTGCGGAGCGCTCAGCTGACACCCCTACAGCAAACGGTTAATGTGCAAGCTGCAAGGATAGTTGACTTGGAGCAGAAGCTGGCAAAGGCGGAGGAGATATACGACCTTGTGCAGGCTCAGCAACGGTACATTGTCGAGATGGAGTCCACTCTGGCAACGATGGAAGGTGATTTGAACGCCAAGCAACGCGAAGAGAGCAATTATAAAGAAAGTTATAACGATATTATAAGGAACAACACAGAGCTTAAGATGGCAAAAGAGGGGTTAGTGAGCGACTGTGATCGTCTGAGCTGTGAGAAGGCTGAATTACTTGAACAGATAAAGGGCTTACAAGGGCGCGCAGTTGCTAAGATGATTATCGACTGGAACAGAACACTATTGACGAAGGTGTTCGAAAACTGGCGCAAGGACGCAACGGAGACTGCAAACTACAAAAGGGTCGTACTGAAGTTCAAGGCAAAAATGATGAATGCCTGCATCTGGCGATGTTATAGAAGCTGGGTGAATTTGGTTGCGGAAAATGTTCGCGAGAAGAAGGTTCTGAACAAATTCAGAGCGCGAATGTTAAATTTGACTGTCACACGAAGCTTTAACTCGTGGTGCGGCTTCGTTGCTGACCGTTTAAGACTGAAGAAACTTGGTCTGAAGATCTTCAACAAGGTCGTGTTGGGGGAGCTTTACTCCGGTTGGAGCCAGTTCTGCTCACAAATCTTGTTGGCCAAGGATGCTGCTGACGAATTCTTGCAGCATCAAAAGAAGCAGGAGAGGGATCAACTTGTCCTGCTGAAATTTTGCAACAGAATGGTGCGAAAAACTCTTTGTGATTGCTTCGATTCAATAAAGAACAACTGGGTTGTTAGAAAGAAGACTAGGCGGCTACTGAACAGGTACTTTGGTCCAATGGAGAGTGATTTCGTGAAATGCGCATGGAGGATCTGGAGAGACAACTGCCGCGATTTAAGGTGAGTCATGTGAAGTGAAGTGAAGTGAAGTGAAAGTGAAAGTGATGTGAAGTAAATTAGAGTAGTCGAACTCGAAGCTGCGTCATCAAAATGGGTTAGTAAGCTAAACACGCATCAAATCGCTCCATCGTTTTCACTTCTCCCTCTCTCCCCGGACGGACACTTTTTATCAATGTTCGCCAGCTTCGCGGAGAGTGCCTCCATGATCCGAGAAAAAAACGAAGAAATAGAGTCGCTAAAGGCCCGCCTTGAATTACTGGAAGATAAGACGCAAAATCTTGCGCTCAGCAAGGCCAAGAGTATGATTCAGATGTGGCAGAATAAATGCTTGATAAATTGCCTCAATGCCTGGATAACATTTGTAAAGGAGGCTGTCGAGGAAAATACCAAAATGCGGCGCTTTGTCGCCAAGTGGAGGAATGCGACTGTTGCAAAGTGCTTTCTGGCGTGGCAGATAGATTCGGCGGAAGAAAAGAGGAATAGAGTGGTATTAGGGCGATTCTTACAAAGGATGCAAAACAATGTCCTCGCAAAGTGCTTTGTTGGGTGGGGGTGGTTCGCTCGTGAGAACATCAAAGAAAGGGGAATCTTGAAGAAATTCAGGGCGCGGATGCAGAATATGTGCGCTGCAAGGGCTTTCGCAAGCTGGGTTGCATTCAAGCTTGAGAGCAGGAGGGTCAAGGTGGTGGCTTTCAAAGTAATGGCGAGGGTCGGCAATGTGTTACTTGCTGCTGCCTTTGGAAAGTGGTCACACAATTATGTCAGTGAATTGGAGGAAGAGAAGGAGGCGGAGAGGCAGCGGAAAGTGTTGGAAAAGTTTGTCAATCGGATGCAGCTTAGCTGCGTCGTCAAGTGCGTCGGTCAGTGGCGTGAATTTGTGAGAGAGAGAAAATTCCTCCGGCTTTTCGTCGGAAGAATGGTTGGCGGTATGTACTTTGCTCTGATGGGCGATGGGTTCAGGCTCTTCAGACGACAAGTCGCCAAGGCGCGCGAGGCGGAAAATAACAGTAAGAACAGCTCGTGGAAAAAACAAGTCAGCGACAACATCAAAGAATTGCAGGGCGAGCTCCAGATGCACAGCCAACTCCTGTTGGAAGCCAAAGGGCTGATCGATAGAAAGGACAAAGAGATTGCTATGTACAAGGAATTGATCACCCGCAGAGACAAAGAGATTGCAGTGTACCAGAAAGAGAAGAAAAGTAAGACAATCTATCACGCCTTCGAGACGTGGAATAAACACTGGAATTATGCCGTTCGAGACTGCTGGATTGCCTGGAAAAACAGAATCGCATTTCTAAATAAGGTCATCAAGAGCAGAAATATCATGAGGATCTTGATGCTCAATACTATTAATTACAACTACCAGCGGGCAATGCGAAAGTGGAAAGATCTCGTCAAGGAAAAGGGAGTTGAGGAAGAGCATAAAAAAATGGAAAGGAGAATCAACATTGAAAAGGCCACAAACGCCATCAAAATGCTTGAGCAGAACAGGAAAAATTTCGGCCTTGATGATCTTAGCGACGTTGATTATGACGATGACGATGACGATGACGATGACGTTGACGATTACGATGACGATGGTGGTGGTGGTGGTGGTGGTGGTGGTGGGTATGACGAAGGGTGGCCCATAAATGGGGCGGGGAATAGTTGGGGAAGCCAAATGAATAACCATGAGCACATGGATTAGGGTCATTAAATGTGAAATATGAGAGTATTAAGTGAAATGCACGTTGAAAATGTAGAGAAGAAGTTTATGCTGTAAAATTCTCGGTGGTGGTGGTGGTGGTGGTGGTGGTGGTGGTGTTGGTGATAGTGAGGTTATTTTAGGTGATAGAAGATAGTTCATCCCGAGATTTCATATTAAACATAAACACAGGCTTCTTCTTCTGTGCTAATAAGAGGGCACATCGTCACGTATCGGCTCGTTTGGATATGTAAATTCCTCTTCCACAAGAAAGTTAGTTGTCGTAATTATTCCATTTTCTAAGAAAAGGAAATTTTCATAAGCCATAACCGAGATAAAAGGCAAATAACTGGTCACCTGGACTAAAACCTGGTCTGACTTCCATGAAAAGGAGTATTGATGATGTAGAGGGGAGAAATGACCTGGACGGACCCCTGACGACAGCCGCTTGCAGCAAGCCGGCTGCTCCGGCTGCTCCTATAGTTATCACAGAATTAACGCCAAGAGCCGTGCTTGGCGCTAGCCTCCCCTCTTTTTATCCTGGGGCGCGGAATCCTCCTACAGACGTGGTAAAATTGACTCACCCTGAAGGACTGACACTCGACGGACTGCAGGCAAAAATTTGTGATGATGACAAGCTGCTTTGGAACCAAGGTGAGTGAGGGAGGAGAAGTCATGCGATTATTTGCGAAAAGTTGAAAGATTACAGAACCTTACAGACGCTTCTACGTCTGCATGCGTAGTGAGACGATTCAATGGTCCATGGCTGCTCTCTCATTGGGATGGTGATGATGACCCCGGGTGGCTTCGAGAGGGGGAGGAAGATGAAAATAAGCATGTCCGGAATAGCATTATCATGGCGAGTCATGATTTTATGACGTACGTAAGCGCAACGCGACGCGACGCGATGCGATGCGATGCGATGCGATGCGATGCGATGCAATGCGATGCGATGATCGTGAAGAAGGAACAGGCAGATGAAGGCACTGAATCCGTCACTTTGATGTGATTCACATTATGTGTGATAACTTTCCATCGTTTTATTGCCGTCCAAAAATTTAGACCCAAATCAGCGTGTTTTGGACCGATTTTGGACAGCAATAAATCGACGGAAAGGTAGTCTCATGCTCACTCACCCTCCCAACCCATCAACCAATCCCCTGTGCAGACGGTTTGAATACGACCCCTCAGAAGTTATCGGAAAAGATTGCAAGTTGTTGCAAGGAGACGAGGAGGACCGCAACGCCGAGTCCAATTCGAAACTGACCGAATGCTTCAAAAATGGAACAGACACACATGTTAATTTTATTAATTTCAAAAGCAATGGGGAAGCCTTCAAGAGTAATCTCACTATGGTAGGCTTGTACGATTCTCAGGGAAAAGGTGTTTTCCGTCTCGCTCACATAAAACCGTGCGCGGTTTAAATTTAAATGAAAATAGGTGTTGTGTGGGTTTTTGACAAATTTTATCTTTTTTTTTTTGTTTGTCAAAAACAGCTCAGAGCAGGAAAGGGGAATTTCCCCTCCTTGCCTGACACTTCGAACCTGTTTTTTAGCTATCTCCAAGGAAACAAACAAGCTAACAATTTAACCCTACCACAATTTTTTTTTTCCAATATCTCCGTTCCCCTAATTTTTTGATACTAGAATTTATTTAACATATTAAAAATAATTTTTTGATTACTTTCAAAAATATTTATATTTAATTTCTTTAAAAATTAATGATAATTGTATATTATAATAGATTATGAAATTTCTAAAAAATTTAAATAAATATAATATATATACTATAAAATATTTGAAATTTTGTTTATAAAATTGATAATAATATATACTTTTATAATATTATTAAAGTAAATTGTATTACAAAAATGTATTTAAGTTAACGAAAATCACTTTTTCAAATGGATTGGTCCCCCATTTTGGCGCTCTTTTGCCACTTTTTTTTTGGTCTTTTGGCTCTTATTTGTGCCATTTGCGGGCTGTTCACTCCGAAGGTCGAAGTGTCAGGCAAGGAGGGGAAAATTCCCCTTTCCTGCTCTGAGCTGTTTTTGAAATCAAAAGTTTCCATTTTGCCAAAAAAATAGCGTTAGCACAGAGAATGCGCAACAAGGGGTGAGTGTTGTCTATGTTACATTTCTAGAGCTTCTTAAAACACAAGTTTACAACATATCTAGATCACATGTAATAGCTCTCTTGTCGCTGATAGGATGTTCACAAAAAGTTCAAAGGGAGTTGTGGAAAAAAAAACTACTCAATGTCGTTTTGCTACAAAAAAATATCAGTCACCTGCAATGGCACTCCAATCCCCCATTTTTTAATCTTCCCAAGGCAAATCGTCCCAGCTAACGATACCTATTTTTTTGGGTGAGTGCTGTCCAAATTTCTGCCTGTCTACATTCCCCTCCTCTTCTCCTCCGCCGCTCATGGCACTAACATCGCTCATGACACTCCCCCTGCTCCCTACTCCGTATGTTTCTCGCCTCCTCATGATGGACCCCGGTGTTGTGGGCATGGGGAATTCGTCGTAAGCCGGTGTGAAGACAGTCTTTTTCCCTGCATGGACGTCGTAGAGATTCTATGCGGAGGATGTAACGATAAATAACGATATTTATCATGTGTGGCGTTGTTAGCCTCGAAAAACTATCGTAACCCTGAGACTGAGCATTACACTTACCTCTTCGACCTCTTCCCCCGCGGAAAGTTCACTCTGTGATGTGGGCAATCTGAAGCTAACCTTGCTCTGCGGTCTCGTGCTTGCCACGCTGTTGGCAGTCTGGACATTCAAGTCTTGCTCCTCTCCATCCCACCGTTCGTCGTCTTCATCATTTTCGTCATCGTCAGGGAACAGTCCGACCGGTGTCTGAGGAAGGATGCCGAAAGAAGACTTTTTTTTCAGAGCTGATTTCATGACTGGGCTCATGGTATCTCGCAGTCTGGTAGTTTCCGATCCGATAGATGATGGTCGACGACCTCCCCGACTCCTGGAACCCTCTCTTGATTTTGGCGTCCTCAAACCCTCCCTTGACTTCGGTGTTGCCGATCTCACAGCTGCGAGAGTTTCTAAGGGAGTTGGAGTCCGTCGAGCTGACGACAGGGCCGGTCTTTCAAAGCTTTCGCTCCCACTCCCGCTCGCGAACAATTCCATGAATTGATTGTCATTGATTGTTGTCGGTGTTGTTGGAGTTGTCGGAGTAAAATTTGTTGTTGTTGGCGCTTGCGTCGTTGTCGTCGATGGAGAAGAATAATGATTGGGTGTGCTACGCCGGCTGTTAACCGGGCTGACGAAGTCTTCAAGAACCAACTCGCTGACGTCAATGACATGTGAGGGTTAGCGGCAAAGAACAGCGAACTGATCGCAAAACACCCCCCCAACTCTACTACTCACCTTCTCCTCGATTGTGCCGAATCAGGGGGAGTTCTCATCCGCATTTCCGCTCTGTGCTTACTCAGTATCTTTTCGTTCCAATCGGTGGCCATGAATTTGTCGTATCCTGGGCGGTCCCTCGTTATCGGACGCTCGTCTTCCCTGATGTTCACGTTGAGAGGCTCGTAATAGGGAGTTGCGGGCGAGTGTGGTGTAGGTGCAAGTCTATCCTCCCCCTCTTCTAAACGACCCAGGCTAATGTCCGATCGAATGCTGATGGCAGACATGCCAGTTCCCGGTCGGCTGACCCCAAGCAGTCCTCCTCCACTAACGGCGCTCTGTCGACTACTTGCCCTGCTGCCACTCCTACTGGGAACGTACAATTTCGTGATGCTATCGAGCCGGTGCAGATCGAACTCTTTCTGCCGCTCGAAAAGGCTCTCCATGCATTCTGGAACGAACGCGTGCCGTCCGACCCTCCAACCCTTCTTC
>Ga0209832_1001919_pt1:0-5000 | contig 11054 bp, 9 predicted proteins | sample COGITO_mtgs_1104_2_FD_185516 | JGI IMG/M metagenome (GOLD analysis project Ga0209832, IMG submission 185516) | Pelagic marine microbial communities from North Sea - COGITO_mtgs_110407 (SPAdes) (version 2) | ecosystem: Environmental > Aquatic > Marine > Epipelagic ...
TTCTCAGCGAAAGAGAGATGTCACGGGAGAATTTGTCTAGTAGAGAAGAGAATGTTGTCGTCGGGCAGTGCGATGATGAGCTTAGGAAAGCTCTCGAGTTGAGCTTGCGGGACTTTTGAAATCTAAGGTAGAACAAATACAAAAAGCAGAGCTTTGCATGTGGGGGTAATAACTTCCTCAAAGGCTTGGTCGTTAAAACTCAATAAGTTTTTTGTTCGCGTCATAATACATTCATCTTGTTCATCTCCTCCCCTCTCATCATCTCTCCTCTTTCCTCTTTTCACTTTTTCTTCAGGTTCTTGAGAGCAGGTGCCTTGAGCTTCGGCGCAACGAATCCGCTGAGCAGATCTCCCTTCTTCATCTTCCTCTTCCTCTTTCCTTGTGAGTCAGTGCTGCTGTTCATGCTGCTGTTGATGCTGCTGAAGCTGCAATATCCAGGTGTAACAGAAACAGAGACATTGTGTGAGTGGTTTTGACGACAGTCAAAGCTTTCCCTCACTTTGCCAATTCACTCGCGCCTCCTTTCTACACTTTCACTCTTACCTGCTGTCAACACTGCTGTCAACGATCTTGCTGAATCTCCGGTTAGCATTGATTCCGAGGGACTTTCGTCTTGGTTGGGTGGGCACCTCAAAAGACGAGCTTGTGTCGAGCAAGTCAACATTGTTTGGCCGGTTCGCCAGTGTCTTATCGAGGAGCGAGTTGGCGAGATCCGCGACATCGTTGGCCTGGTCCTCAATGGAGTCGTCGATCGAAGAAAAGGAAGCGTCTTTGACAGTCTTCTTTTTGTTGGATTTGGGGACACTCTTTTTCTTCGGCGCCGACTTTTTGTCTTTCGTCTTGCTAGCGACGGGGGCCTTTTTCTTTTTTGGGGAGTTTTTCTTGGCCTTAGCCGCAACAACTGCCTTCTTGGCAGTTGATTTCTTCTTGGGCGCAGCTTTCTTCGGAGCAGCCTTCTTCACCTTTTGTGTGGCTTCTTCGCTGACGTCCATAGAATCGATGCTAACCTCATCTGACAGTGGTGACATGATGGTGATCGGTGTGGGGGGAGCACCACCGAGGATGCCACCCATAGAGGCGGGGGCGGCGACCATGCGCTGCTTCTTGATGACCTTCTGTTTGGGTTTGGGCTTTTCCACAACAGCCTCCTCAACACTATCCTCTTCTTCCTCCTCGCTACTCTCCTCTGGGGCCTTTTGAACGTTGGCTAGCCCCCCACCAACAGCAAGGACGGGCTTCGGCTTTTTAGTGGTGCTCAACTGAAGCAGCACTTCCGTCTCTTTCTTCGCCATGTTGGTCTTGTGTTCCAGCTTGTCAGCAAGGCCATTTACGTCTTCAATCATCTTTTCTTCGCCCTCTTGCTTCATTGCGCTGATTTTCTTCTCCAGGGACCTGATCTGTTTCTGCGAGGCCGCCTTGAGCTCCTCGATCTCCACCTTGAGCTCAGCGACTGTTTCGTCCGCCTTGAGTTCCTCGATCTCCGCCTTGAGCTCAGCGACGGTTTCGTCCGCCCTGAGCTCCTTGATCTCGGCCTTAAGTTTTGCGATGGTCTTGTTGGCATGTTGGAAGTTATTCTGGGCCACCTCAACTCTCCTCTTGGCATCCTCACGGAATAGTAAGAACTGTTTCTTGAGGACCCGCGTCTCCTCCTTTGACGCGAGAAGAGAAAGCTGAAGGGCATTGGCATTGAGAGCCTTATCAACCACTTGCGTTTTCGCAGAGTGTTCGGTACTGGCAGTGGCGATGTTGGTGGCGGCAATAGGAGCAGAGACGATGGTGGTTTCAGCAGAAGAAACGAGGACGGGAGCCTCGGGGGCGGAATTAGAATCGTCAGAGAATAAAATACTATCCTCTACTGGGGCAGAAGGCTGAAAAGTGTGGCGGCGCTCATTGGCCTTGCTTTCCACAACGGGTGTGGTTGTTGGGGCGGAGGCCTACAAGAGAGTAAAAGGGAAGATTGAAGTTAGTTTTGAGAGCGTGATTTTGTGAGTATACATAATCTGCTAGACGACTGGGTGCACAGGTCAAACAAAAGTGAAAGTCAAATCTGCATCCTTTGCCATCGACTTTCTCCCTATATAACTCACATCAGCTAATCCCATTCCGCCAATAGTCATCCTCCTTTTTTTCTCTCCCCCTTCCCTCTGCTTTGTAGCACTAAACGCCTTCCTGATCCTCTCGCTGATAGCGCTGGCTGCAGATCCTCCTGAGCGGATCACCCCAGAAGCAGGTGTCGTGGTGGAGATGGCAGAGGTAGAAGGGGTCATAGCGGCCGGTGCAGATGGAGTGGCAGGACGTGAGAGAGTTTTCTTGGTTGCGGAAGATGGGAGGGGTGGGATCTGTGTGTGTGTGTGTGTGTGTTTTGAGACAGGGTTCATAGATCAGATGGTATACATTTTTGTGTGAGAGTCACTGAAGCAGAAAAGCCCCCGCGCAAGGGCGAGAAAAGATCGCAAATAAGTTCATCGGCACTAATCTGGTGCGCACGAAAGAGTAAAATTGCTAAAAGGCCGTAGACAACCCCCATTCCAAGAGCAGGCACCTCTGCTGATAACTCGACAAAATCTCACCTTCAAGCCGCTACCAATATTTTCATCTCGCACGCGGAGACCTCTATCTGGGGTGCCAACACCCGCGCTAGAGAGACGTGCAGAGATCTGAAGGCTCTTTTGCGCTGATTCCATTGTGATTCTGTCATGGGAAGTGGCGATTGTGTTAGCAAACCTTATTTCAGTCGTTGGATTATCTGCAGGAAGGGAAGACACAAGCAGTCATGTACTTTTTCGAACAATATTGCCCTAGTTTACTAGTTCTAACCACATCAAAGCGCTCCAGAGAAGCCTTGAGGCCACACACGGCGTTTATCTGGGGTACATCAGGCTTCACATTCGAACGGGTTTATTACTTGATTGGGAGTTTTATCAATACAATCACTTACGGAAATTAAATTAGTACGATCTATGCAATTCTGAAGGTCAATCAAATCTCTCCGCGATTTTTCGACGCCGGAAAAGGGTTAATTGTTAGAGTTGAAAGTTTGCGCGGAGAACAACAAGCGAGCAGAATGAAAAAAATTTAAGAGGGAGAAAAAGGCCTAAACGACCGCACCAACCCCCCCAAGGCATCATACACGCCAAGGAAAGAGCCAACGTCATACCTTTTAATGTAAAAACCCACAGTACCACTCCTCCTTTTTTTTCATCTTCATTTTTCCCCTCCTTTTCCTGATGCCTCCCAAGCGAAGTAAGGTCAGGAAGGCCGCCTCTGCGCAAGCAGCAAAACCAGCTAAATCTACACCCGCCAATTCTCCGAAGAAACAGGCTACAAAGAAGGACAACGCCTCCCAAGTCCAGTCCAGTGAAGCAGCTGACAAAGAAAATGATAGTGATAATGTCTGCAGCATCTGCATGGACACACCATCCAAAATGGACGTCACGAAACTGTCCGGTTGTAAGCACTTATTTTGCTTCGATTGTATAGAAGCTTGGTCGAAGGAGGAAAACACCTGCCCTCTGTGCAAGGAGGTGAGCTTAGTCTTATCTTATTTTTGTTTCTCTTGCCAACCTTGTGCTGTCTCCCTCTGCGCGCGCGCTCTCCCTCTTCTTCTCTCCTCTCATGCTAACACGGCCCTTAATTCTCGCCCACGTGCACGTACGTGCACGTACGTGCACGCCTACAACGTCCACGATATCCACAACATCCACAACGCAGCGCTTCACTTCAATCACTCGTGTTCACGCTTCTCCGGCGGGCAAGGGGAAACGTAAGAAAGGCCTCCCCAAGAGTAAGAAGATAAAAAAAGCAAGTCAGGCCGACGGATCCTTCGGAGGGCTTCCTTCCCCCAATTTTTTCATCAACATGATCATGCGCAATGCTGCGCATGGCAATCCCTTCCTCGGCCCCCTTGCTGCCCGCGCCGGCGGCATCTTCCTTGGAGGTGGACCCCCCCAATCATTACCACCTCATATAATGCTCCAAATGTTCTCTGAACTCAACGGGGTGGTCAGTAGTCGACGAAGCTTTGGATCTGAAGATTCAAGTATGTATGACGAGGACTATGAAGATGAAGACGACGACAATTTTCTAGACGACAGCGATGGTGACACAGATGAATTATTTCATACGGCAAGGCTGAGGGCAAGTAATCTTTTGGGGGGAATTTTGGGGGGAATGCCCACTTCCCCGCCCCCCAACATCCGCTCCCACGCGAAGAACGACGCAGACGAAAACGCAGGAACGGCGGATAACGCCCTGATACTCTCCGACAGCGACGATGACGCAAAACAGGCCAAACCTGCGACGAGGAAAAAACCGGCCAAATCTGCTGGACCTATCAACATCGACCTGAGTGACGATGAACCAGACTATCACGACTGTGCGACAGGCAAAAGTGAGAGTGGGAGCGTCAACAGCAGCGGCAACGGCAACGGCAATGGGAATGGAAGTGACAACTCAAATAGCAATTCGAACAGCAATGCAAACAGCAATGCAAACAGCAACGTGAATAGCCCCATTGATTTTTCAAAGCCATCACCCGGGAGGAAAGGGCCACCGATAAAGCGGAAAAAAACTGAGGCCGGTGGGGGAGGAGCAGCTAAAAAGAAGAAAAGCGGTTGAAAGGAGATCTGTTTCACAATTATTTGTATGACCAACTTTGTTTATCCATCATGAGAGAGTAGGAATGAGATAGTAACTAAATTATGGAGGTGATTTTAGTTGGGAGTCGGTATGCGACTATAGATAAGGGGTACTCCCTTAAAGGTTACTCTCCACTTTTATAAGTTCAACTCTACTCTCTCATGACAAACTCACAAACTTACGACAGCTGATGTTGGCACCACTCCCCCAAAAAGTTTCCGCCCCGTCTCTCCTTCCCTAAGCCTGACAATCCTCTCCACCTCCTTCTTAAGCTCATCCTTCCCTCCCTGAATTCCTCTTAGGCTCTTGAGAAGGTAGTCTAAAATGATAGCTGAGCCCTGGGAAGTCACAGAGGAGGAACC
>Ga0209832_1001919_pt1:10000-11054 | contig 11054 bp, 9 predicted proteins | sample COGITO_mtgs_1104_2_FD_185516 | JGI IMG/M metagenome (GOLD analysis project Ga0209832, IMG submission 185516) | Pelagic marine microbial communities from North Sea - COGITO_mtgs_110407 (SPAdes) (version 2) | ecosystem: Environmental > Aquatic > Marine > Epipelagic ...
CGTATTACAAATTACTCATTTTCATCTCGATTCACCCCTATTCAAGATAGTACTTACTCCCGCTCCCGGTTACTACAATTGCGCCATCATCGATCGTCTCGGGTTTGGCGATCGGGCTTGTCGTCACCCTCTCTCCCTCAACGAAGTTAGGGCTATTGCTCACAATTCCAGTGATCGAGTTATCAACGTTAACTCTCCAGTCACTTAAGACAGGAATCCCTTTTGGAGTGGATGTTTTCGGCTTCGAAGGGGTTGATGGAGGGGCTGAAGCAGGTGAGCTCATGAAAGAAAACAGGCCACCGCCGGATTCTAGCGCTTGTGCCTTCGATGGAGATTTCTTCTCAACTGCTTTTGTGCCTGAAGGCGAGGGTGATTTGCCGAAGATCCCGAGCCCGCCATTTCCGCTAGATTTGGGCTGTATAGGGGCAGGTGTGAGTGAGGGTTTCTTTGTGGTCAGGAAATATTTACTCCCCGAGCCACTGACAACCAAGCTGCCGTCCGCTATGTCTCCGCGGACGATAGGAGAGGTAGTGATTCTTTCTCCGTCATCATACGCAGGAGATCCAAAAATTAGCCCAGAAATGCTATTATCCGGCTGCTTTTTGAATTTAAATATCGAAGGAACACCACGAGGGGGCGAATCTAAGACCTTTTCTTGTTTCTGCTGCTTCCCTCTCTGCTGCTTATTGGCAGAAGCTTCACGGGCAATCTTCAGCTGCCGCTTGCGTTCTTCCTCAGCTTTCTTTTTCTCCAGCTGCTTCTGTTTTGCGGCAGCCGCACGTGCGATCTGCTCTTGCTTTTGCTGCTGTTTTCTCTCATCTGCTTCCTGCCGGGCAAGTTCACGTTCTTGATCTTGCTGTTGTTTCCGAGCTGCTGCCTCGAGCTTGTTTCGCTTTTGACGCTCTTGCTGTTCCCTCTTTTCAGCTGCTTGTTGTTGCTGCTGCTGTTGCTGTTGCTGTTTCCGAGCTGCCGCCTCAAGTTTGCTTTGCCCGGATTGCTCCGAAGCTTCATCCGATTCGGCACCACGCTCACTGTTAAATAGACCAGAGAACAA
>Ga0209832_1001926_pt1 | contig 11045 bp, 11 predicted proteins | sample COGITO_mtgs_1104_2_FD_185516 | JGI IMG/M metagenome (GOLD analysis project Ga0209832, IMG submission 185516) | Pelagic marine microbial communities from North Sea - COGITO_mtgs_110407 (SPAdes) (version 2) | ecosystem: Environmental > Aquatic > Marine > Epipelagic ...
AAAAACTAAGCATTACTGACTTTTTAGAATAATAAAATTCTAAATTTTGAAACACATTTCTAAATAAATTTGAAGCTTTTACTTGGTCAATTGAATTAATTGTTGGAATTGAAAATATAATTAGAACCAATAATCCAATTAAAAAAATCTTAATAAAGTTAATAATTGAAAATACTGGTAAAACATTCAAACCTAGGCCATCAGATAAATATCGATCAACAAAAGGGACTATTAAAAAACTAGAGCCATATGCCAATGTAGTTACAACAAACAATAGAATTAATAATTGTAGGTAATACAAAATTTTGATGTCACCCGAATAAAACCCTACTGCTTTTCTAACAGCAATTGACATGTTGTTTTGATTGATAAAAGAAAGCAGAGTATTTGCTACCCCAATACCTGCAATTAACATAGCGCTGATTGAAACTAGAGATAAAAACTGTGAAAAGTTGTTAATAATTCTTTTTAATCCACTTGCTGAATTTTCAGGATATCGAAGCTTAACTTTTTGATCATCTTTAAATATATTTTCAATTCTTTCCTCAATTTCTTGTTCATCATCATTTTCATTAAACTTTACTTTGTATTCATAATTTAAAAAACTTCCTATTCCATTAAGTTTAAGAATTTCTAAAGTCTGTTTGCCAGCTAGTGCCCAATCCCCAAATGCAACAAATCCACTAACATCGGGAACAGACTTTACAATTCCTATAACTGTAAACAACTTATCTTGAACTTTTATCTGTTCATTTATTTTAAGGTTTAAAGTTTTGGATAAACTTTCATTAATTAATACTGTATTAGGTTCATTTTGCATTCTATCAAATGCACCTTCAGGTTCATATTCGACTGATCCATATAATGGATATTTTTCATCTACAGTTTTTATTCTTGTAAATAATGATTTATTTTTATCTCTATTAATTGTAGCAACCATTGTGCTGAACTCAATCATTTGAGAGATTGTTGCAAATTCTTTTACTTTTGTAACAAGTTCAAGGTTTCCTTCATTTCTATTATAATCAATTTCTAAATCTCCACCCAGTAATGCTTTCGCATTATCGTTTAATTCTTTTTTTAAAGAGTCTTCAATTGTAAAAATTGCACTTAAAATAAACAGACTAATAAACAGTGTAATGATTATACTTATTATCTTTTTATAGTTTCTGCTTAAATCTTTAAAAGCATATTTAAAAATTAAATTAATTTCAGATGAATTATTTGATTTTTCCATCTTTAATTTTAATTTTTCTTTTTGCTTTGTTTGCAAGTTTTGGGTCATGCGTTACCATAATTAAAGAAGATCCTTCTTCTTTAACGTAATTGAAAAGAATATCTGAAATCATTAATGAGTTTTCAGTATCCAAATTACCTGTTGGTTCATCAGCCAAAATTAATTCTGGTTTCATAGCTATTGATCTTGCTATAGCTACTCTTTGTTGTTCTCCACCTGATAATTGACTTGGAAGATTGTTAAATCGGTGTTTTAAACCAAATCTATCTAACAAAAGCTTTGCTTCCTTTTCTGGATTTTTAAACTTGTTAAGTTCTAGCGTTAAAGCAACATTTTCTACCGCTGTATAGTTCGGGATTAAATAAAAAGATTGAAAAATAATTCCAATATTTTTTTTTCTAATTGCAGAGACTTCGTCCTCATTAAGTTTAGTGATTTCATGGTCTTGAAAAAAAATTTTACCTGAAGTTGCTTGCTCCAAGCCACCAATTAACATGATTAAGCTAGTCTTTCCTGAGCCACTTTCGCCCACAATTGAAATTGTCTCTTTTTTCTTTGTGATTAAATCAATATTATTTAAAACCTTTATGGTATCTTTGCCTGTTTGGTATTTAAGATTTACTTTTTTTAATTTAAGAAGAATGCTCATGAATAAAAGTTTTATTATTAAAATAATTGTTCTCTGTCTAGTGACCATAAAAGTATATGCAATTGAAAAAGTTGTATTATTTGGCGATAGTTTAATGGCAGGGTATGGCTTATCTAATGAGCACCATTTATCAGTTGTTTTAAAAGAAAGTTTAATTGCTGATGGATTTAATATTGAAGTTATTAATGGTAGCGTATCAGGTAGCACTTCATCGGGAGGTTTAAATAGAGCAGAATGGACGTTATCTGAGAGTGATGTTGATTTAATGATTTTAGGTCTTGGTGCTAATGATATGCTGAGAGGTATAAATCCAAAAGAGACCAAAAAAAATTTAGAGCAAATTATTAAAATTGCTCAAGATAAAAGCATTGAAGTAGTTTTAGCTGGTTTGATTGCTCCAACTTCCCATGGATTTAAATATAAAAAAAATTTTGATAAAATTTATCCAGATTTATCTAAAAAATATAAATTAACATTAATTCCCTTTTTACTAGAAGGTGTAGCCTTAAAACCTGAGTATAATTTAAGTGATGGAATACATCCAAATGAAAAAGGAACAATTATTATTAGTAATACCTTAAAAAAAGCCATCTTAAATAAACTATAAAGACTTAATCTTTATTTTTTGATATTATTTTTTAGTGAATAAGATTCTAACTATAATTATTATATTTTTCTCGACATCGGTTTTAAGTGCCAATGAAAGGGATGCTAAGCTTGATAAATTATTTATGGAATTAAAAAATAACATCACATCTTCGTCACCTATGATTGCTCAACAAATTTGGAGTTTATGGAGTACACATCCTACGGATGAAAAATTGACTTCAATTTTAGATGAGGGTTCAAGGTTAGTTCAAGACAGGCAGCTTGCTCGAGCTATAAATGTTTTTACTGAAGTCATTGAGTTAGATCCTACCTGGGCTGAAGCTTGGAATAAAAGAGCGACTGTATTTTATATGGTTGGTGAGTTTGATAAATCTCAAGATGATATAGATAAAGTTTTAGAGTTAGAAAAAAGACATTTTGGAGCTTTAGCGGGTCAAGGGATGGTCAATATTCAATTAAAAAACTATGATAAAGCTAAGAGAAGTTACCAAAAAGTCCAAGAAATTTATCCTGCAATGAAATCACCCAAGGTAATGATTGAACAAATTGAAGAGTTAATTAAAAGACAATCAATTTAATTTAATTAATACTTAAAAATCAATCACCAGATGAGAAAACCAACACCTCCATCCAAAGCGATGTTAGCACTTGCTAAGTCATTAAGCTTTAACACTCAAAACTATATTCCAAAAGGAGGCGTTTCTTTTTCATTATTTAAAGTAGAAATTTTATCTGGCTTAACGGTTGCTTTAGCATTAGTTCCAGAGGCAATAGCTTTTGCATTTGTTGCAGGAGTTGCGCCATTATCAGGATTGTACGCAGCTTTTATTGTTGGATTGATTACAGCAGTTTTTGGTGGAAGACCTGGAATGATATCGGGTGCAACAGGAGCGCTTGCGGTTGTTATGGTGTCATTAGTTACCGAGCATGGGGCGGAATATTTATTTGCAACTGTTGTCTTGATGGGTCTTTTACAATTAATAGCTGGAGTTTTTAAATTAGGAAAATTTATTAGAATGGTCCCAGAACCTGTAATGCTAGGTTTCGTTAATGGACTTGCAATCGTAATAGGTATTTCTCAATTAAGTCAGTTTAAAACTATTAATGATCTTGGACAATCTGTTTGGATTTCAGGAGACATATTGCTTTATTCTATCGTCTTTGTAATACTTACAATGTTTGTCATATGGTTTTTACCTAAACTTACAAAAGTTGTTCCTTCAACTTTAGTTGCAATACTTTTAACTACAGTATTGGTACTTGCCCTTAAAATAGATATTCCAAGTGTTGGAGATCTTGCTAGTGTTAAAGGAGGATTACCTAATTTTTCAATTCCAAATGTGCCTTTAAATTTTGAAACATTAAAAATTATTTTTCCATATGCATTTATTTTAGCATCCATTGGATTAATTGAGAGTTTATTAACTTTAAACTTAGTAGGGGAGATTACTAATAAAAGAGGGGGTGCTAGCCAAGAATGTTTGGCTCAAGGATTTGCAAATTCAGTTACTGGTTTTTTTGGTGGAATGGGTGGTTGTGCAATGATCGGTCAATCCATGATCAATGTAAGATCAGGTGGTAGAACGCGTTTAGCGGGTATTGCTGCTGCACTATTTTTATTAATTTTTATTTTGTATACATCAGCTTATATAGAGATGATTCCAATTGCAGCACTAGTGGGTGTGATGTTTATGGTCGTGATTGGAACATTTGCCTGGAATTCAATTAAATTTTTAATGATGGTTCCAAGAAGTGATGCGCTAGTTACAGTGCTTGTAACTGTTGTAACTGTATTGGAAGATTTAGCTGTTGCAGTAATTGTTGGAGTGATTGTTTCTGCTTTAGTTTATGCTTGGAAAACTGCATCAAGAATTAGAGCTATTGAGAGACCTTCAAAAACAGAGAAAGGAGCCAAAGTTTATGAAATTGAAGGCCCTTTGTTTTTTAGTTCAGCCAATAGTTTTTTAGAATTATTTAATCCTGAGAATGATCCAAAGTTAGTTATAGTTGATTTTGCAAAATCTAGAGTAATTGATCAATCTGCATTAAAAGCAATTGAAGATGTTGCTCATAAATACAATAGTTTTGGAAAAAAAATTAAATTAAGACATTTAACTAAGGATTGTCATAAGCTTTTGAGTAAAACAGGTCAGTTGGTCGTTGATAGTGATGATGATCCTGATTACAGTTTAGCAGTAGACTATGGGGTTAAATTAAAAATATTTGGTAAATAGAACTCACTACTTATTATGAGTATTCCATACGATGTAATTATAATAGGAGCAGGTGCAGCTGGCATGATGAGTGCTATTGAAGCTGGCAAACGTGGTCGTAAAGTTTTACTCGTTGATCATTATAAAAAGATAGGAGAGAAGATTAGAATTTCTGGTGGAGGCAGATGTAATTTTACTAATATTCACACAAACCCTAATAAGTTTCTTTCACAAAATCCAAAATTTGTAAGATCAGCTCTAAGTCAATACACACAAAATGACTTTATTAACTTAATTAATAAGTACGAAATTAAATTTCATGAAAAAAAACTAGGACAGTTGTTTTGTGATCATAGTGCTCAACAAATAGTTGAGATGTTGCTTAAAGAATGCGAATTAGCAAATGTAACTATTATAAAAGAATTTATTATAAAAAATGTTACGAAAGAAAATGATCAATATCTTGTATCAACTGAAACTGACAAATATTCATCACAGTCTTTAATTATTGCAACAGGTGGATTATCAGTACCAAAAATTGGCGCCACTTCATTTGGTTATGAAATTGCTAAAAAATTTGATCACGATATCATTGAAACCTTACCTGCATTAGTGCCACTGACGTTTAACGAAAAGATATTGGAAATGTGTAAAGAATTAACAGGTTTATCAGTTGAGGCTATTGTCTCTTTTAATAAAACTTTATTTCAAGAAGGAATGTTGTTCACTCATCGAGGGTTAAGTGGGCCTTCTATTTTACAAATTTCATCATATTGGAAACTAGGAGATAATATTAAAGTTAATCTGTCGCCAAAATTAAACATTTATCAATTGTTAGAAGAAAAAAGAAAATTAAATCCTAAATTTGATATTTTAAATATTGTAAGTGAAATTTTACCAAAAAGATTAGCTCAAATTATCTGTAGTGAAAATAAAGTAAGTGGGAATATTTCTGAATTATCTAACAAAATATTAAAACAGCTAGGTGAGAATATTAATAATTGGTTAATCAATCCAACGGGTTCTGAAGGATATAGAACAGCTGAAGTCACTTTAGGAGGAGTTAATACTAAAGAACTATCTTCAAAAACTATGATGTCTAATAAGCATAAGAATTTATTTTTTATTGGCGAAGTTGTTGATGTAACTGGGCACTTGGGTGGATATAATTTTCAATGGGCTTGGTCTTCTGGTTATGTTGCGGGCCAATATGCATAAAACCATCGTATCGACTTAATCCATTCTATTTGCTAAAATATTAAAATGTGTGGAAGATATGTTGTAAAAAATCCAGTTACTAAAACTAGCAAGCTAGTTAAATCTGCAATTCAAGTTGAAGATACTGAAAATTATAATGCTCACCCTTATCAAAAGCTGCCTGTTATTAAAAAATATAAAAATGGAAATACTTTAGAGGCTCTTAAATGGGGTTTAATTCCAGGTTGGGCTAAAGATAAAGATTTTAAAGCACTAATTAATGCAAGATTAGAGACCATTGATGAGAAAGTTTCATTTAAAAAATTAATTAAGAATAATCGATGTGTTGCAGTAGCTGATGGTTTTTATGAATGGAAGAGAGAAGAAAAAGAAAAAACCCCCCATTATTTTACCAGAAAAGATACTAACCCAATATTCTTTGCAGGTATCTTTGAGGGAGATCAATTTTGTCTAATTACAGAAGAAGCTAAAGACAACATTAATGAAATTCATCACCGACAACCTGTTATTATTAACCAAACAGATATTAATCGATATTTAAATCTAGAATTACAAGGTTCTGCTTTTTTGAATGAATGTAATAAACCTGATTTGATATTTCATGAAGTATCTAAAGATGTTAACAAACCAACAAATAATACAGCGTCTTTAATTCAAAAAGTAAGTAATGAATAAAAAAATTGAATTAAAAGGTCAATGTTTGTGTGGAGAAGTAAAATACAAACTATCTGAAAAACCTTTATTTACCCAAGCATGTCACTGTAAAGATTGTAAAGTATTGACTGGCTCTTCTTATGTTATTAATTCAAGCATTTTAGAAAACACTTTAACCATTACTGATGGTGAACTTTCAGCAACTAAAAAACTTATAGCTGGTAGCGGCAAGTTTATTACAATTTTCTTTTGTAAAAATTGTGGAGCTTATATTTATACAGATTACGAATCTGCTATTGGTAGATTAAATGTTAGAACTCAAACTTTAGAAAATTCTAAAACATTTCCACCCCAAGCTCATATATTTACTAAAGATAAAGATGAATGGGTAAATTTATCAAATATTAATAATTGTTTTGAGAAAATGTATGATCCAAAAGAAACTTGGCCAAATGAAAGTCTTATTAGAATTAAAGAATATCTAAATACAAAAAAATGAAAAATATCTATCATTCGGATATTTATAAATTTAATACACCTGTCAAAAGTTACTGGGAAGATAATTCACAAGAAAATCTAAACTTAGAAAAATTAACTAAAGATGTTAAATCAGAAATAGTTGTCATAGGTGGTGGTTATACTGGATTATTATGTGCGATTAATTTAATTGAAAATCACAACTTAGATGTAATTTTAGTTGAAGCTGGAAAAATAGGCTGGGGCGCCTCCTCACGTAATGCTGGATTTAATTGTTTGCCACCAAGCAAGATGTCTTTTAAAAAAATGCAATCTATTTACGGCAATGATGAAACTAAAAAATTTTATAAAAACTCTGTTGAAGGCTCAAATTATACAAAAGATATTATAAAAGAATATAATATTGACTGTGATGTAACAGGGAATAGCAATTATGTTGTAGCCCATCATCCAAATAAATTTGAGCAAATTAAAGAACAAGCTAGAGCTTATAAGGATGAATTTGAGATTGAAACAGAGGTGTATTCAAAAGAAGAATTCAATCAAATTGGTCATGGTGGAACTGAACAATATGGTGCTTTTTCCTATAAACCTGGATTTGCAATCAATCCTCTTAAATTTGTTAATGGGATTGCAAAACACGCTTTATCAAAAAAATTAAAGATATTTGAACACACTAAAGTAGACCAAATTAATAAAGATAATGGATCTTATCTTTTAAAAACTAAAGAAGGATCTATTCAATCTAAAAAAATAGTAGTAGCAACCAATGGATTTTACCAAGAAGGTTTAATTCCTAAAATGGATGGAAGGGTACTGCCTGTTATTTCAAATATCATTGTGACAAGAAAACTAACAAATGAAGAAATTGATCTACATAATTTTAAAACATTTTCACCCATCGCTAATACTAAAAACCTTTTGTATTATTATAGAAAATTGCCAGATAATCGAATTTTGTTTGGAACTAGAGGAGATTTAAGTGGAAGTGATCAATCAAATTTAGATATGTCAAAAAAAATGGAAAAGTTTTTAAAGGACATATTTCCTAAATGGAGCAATATTAATATTGAATATAATTGGCGAGGATTAATTGCTTTATCTCAAAAATTAACTCCTTCAATTGGCAAAATAGATAATGAAGAAATATACTATGGATTTGGCTACAATGGAGTAGGGGTTAGTGCAGCTCCTTGGACTGGCAAACAGTTATCTAAGTTAGTTTTCTCATCAAATAGTAAAGATCTTGATATCTCAAAGATATATAAAGGATTACCTAAAAAGTTTATATTTCCTAAATTAAGAGTGTTTTACTTTAGACTAGCAGTTCTATTTTATAATATTAAAGATAAGTTTAATATTTAAGAAAATATATGACTAAAAAATTTAAAGAGATTTGATGAATGTATTTATAATTTTATCAGTACTTGTAATTGTAGTGGGGGTTATTTTATTAGTAGCTTCACCATCAGCATTATTTACTTTAAATTGGAAAGAAAAAACAGGAAAAGAAAAATTTCTGATGTTCTTATTTTATAGTATTTTGGTTTATATAATAAACATCATTTTTTGGATTATAAAATAAGAAATAATGGATAAAGTTTTATCTGTCATATTAATGGTTGGTGTATTAGTTTTAGTTCTACCTGCATTTTTAAAATCTAATTCAACATTAAAGCTTTTTTTAAAAAACTTATCTATATGGGCACTCATAGTAATTGTTATCTTGGCTATTGTTATATTTTTTCTGAGGTAAAAACTTAATAGTAAAATTTAATTTCTAAATACTTTTATCAATAGAAAGAATAAAAATTCTTTTTAAAATTAAATAATTTATCTTTTGTTAAATAATTTTTTAGCAGGATATCGTATTTTTTTTTTATCAATAACCCACATTGTGCCAAACATAATTAGAATACTTCCAGAAACAATTAACCAAACTAATTCAGGTGAATGTTCAAAATGATTTGCAAAGTACAATCCTATCATAACAATTATTCCACCAATAATCGCAACTTCTTCGTAAATTACTCCTCTAAAAGTTAATGGCTCTCTGTTTATTACTATATCTCGTAACATTCCTCCACCCGCAACAGTTAAAGCTGCACAAATTGGAACCCATACTAAAGGCATATTAGCATTAATTGCAATGATGGGCCCCAAAACTGCTAATACCGAAAAACCAATTAACTCAGAGTAGGTTTTTAAGATTTTGAAATTTTTTGATTTGATAAAATTAGGATTGTAATGAATTAACATAGAGACACTTACAACCAGTAAAATAACTCCTACCATATAAGATATATCTGCAACGAAGAAAAATGGTTGTCGCTCCAGACCTATAACAATATCTCTAATTGTCCCCCCTCCAATACTTGGTAGCGTGCAGAGAATAAATCTTCCATATAAATCATATCCCCTGTTAATCGCAACTAACAAGCTACTTAATCCAAACGTCAATGAACCTAACAATACAATTATTTGAAATATTGGATTAGAAACAAATTGATTTACATAATATAGTGTTGCTATTGAAAATATATTTTTTCTCTTGTCCTCTTTAAATAATTGATTAATTACTTCATATGTCCAGTTTTGATCTATTTGATCTTTTTTTGCTGTGTATTTAGAAATTTGATCTATTTGTTGTTCGTATTGTTTTAAATCCAATATCCCAAAGTTTTCTTGTTCAGTTGCAATTAGTTTTAAAATTTCATCTAACATTTGTTGTTGAAATCGGTAATCTAAAGATTGATTTTTTCTCAATACAGTTTCAACCGCTAAATTAGGAGCCAATCTTGTGTCTTCCCAGCCAAATCTTACGGCACGGACAAATTTTACTAAATCATTTTTAAATTTTTCATCTTTTAATCGTTCCGTTTTAACGTAAATTCCATCTTCAATATTTGCAATATTAAATTGTTCAGGACTTAAAATCATTAAATCTTCTTCAGCAACTCCTGAATTTAAAATAGAAATTGATTCATTATAACTCATCGAAGTTGCACAATCGACGTTGCCATTAATTAAATCTTCACCATTGGGTTTTTGTCTTACAAACTCTACTTGATTGATTGGTATACCCAATTGATTAAGCATGCTCTTAACGAGATTGTCATCACCAATGCCCCAATAACCTATTTTTTTTCCAGCCAAATCAGATAATCGAATAACACCTTTGCTTATTCGACAAAGAACTTGAAGACCACTTTTGTTAAAAATTTGAGCAATATTAGTTACTTGATCAGCATCTTCACCCCCTACAAATATATTGTTTAGATTAGAAACTGCAATATCCACCTCACCAGATCTTAATATTGAAATGGGGTCACGTTCATCTGATTTAGGAATTAATTCAACATCTAAATTTTCTTTATCAAAATACCTTCTAGACTGAGCCACATAAAATCCTGCAAACTGGCTTTGATCAAACCATTGTAATTGAACTTTTAGTGATGAATTTTTAGCATTAACATTGCTGATATTTAGGCATAAAAATAGAAAATAAAATAAAGTTATAATTTTTTTCATAACATAATGTCTAATATAAACTAAAAAAATGTTTATGAGCTAATAATTTTAACTAATTAGACTTTGGTATTTTAATTTGGTAATTACAAGTTAAATAATTTAACCAAATATTTTAATAAGGAAATTTAATGTTGAAAGTGTATTTAGCGGGTGAAATTCATACTAATTGGCGTGAAGAAATAATTGAAAATTGTAAAAAAGAAAATTTAGATATTCAATTTTCATCTCCTGTAACAGACCATCCTTCATCTGATGATTGTGGTATTGAAATTCTAGGCCCAGAAGAAAAAAATCTTTGGAAAGATAGGAAAGGTGCAAATATCAATTCAATTAGAACTAAAAAATCTATTAAAGACAGCGATGTGGTAGTTGTTAAATTCGGTGAAAAATACAAACAATGGAACGCAGCTTTTGATGCGGGTTATGCATCTGCTTTAAATAAATCCATCATTGTTAT
>Ga0209832_1001934_pt1 | contig 11021 bp, 9 predicted proteins | sample COGITO_mtgs_1104_2_FD_185516 | JGI IMG/M metagenome (GOLD analysis project Ga0209832, IMG submission 185516) | Pelagic marine microbial communities from North Sea - COGITO_mtgs_110407 (SPAdes) (version 2) | ecosystem: Environmental > Aquatic > Marine > Epipelagic ...
GTTCACTTCTGACAACTCTAGTCCGTCTAGTAGTGGTCTTTTTGCTAGTGCTCTTGCTTACTTCGCTACTGATACTGACAACTCTAGCTCGCTAGACGTTGGTCTCTTTCTGCAAACGATGAATGCATCCGGGGGTGATGGAGTGAAAGGTTTGGTAGGATACATATTGAAATTTGTGTAAAGCAAGAGGATCAAAGCCGTTATTCGGAGAAGAGAATTTAACAGGAAAATTATTGGCAGCAGCAACAAATTTCGCCAAAAGAATTGGTGCATTCATTCTACTTTACGAACCTCTCCCCGCCTGCGACAACATAATTTGTATTTTTCACCACTTGACCGACCTCAGCAAGAGCGTCTCTTGCTCTTGAGATCATTTCATCCCCTTTGCAGAATGCAACCGGTAATTTTTGGGCAAATTGGGCAAATTTGCTTTTCTGTTGACCGGGCTTTTAGCTACAGAGGCTCGATGCTCAGGCATGAGGCTCAACTCGGAAGGCCTAGAAAAACATTAAAACCAATTTTGGCAAGGGTGTTTCGCGCATTTTTTCGCGTGTGACAGCTATGAGCGCGCGTATCGGCGTGAACTGGTCGTCCAAAGTAGCGCTCCCATTGCATTTTGCTCAGTAAGGCCAAGAAATAAAGGCAAAGATGTACAGGAAAAAATTCTTTTGCCACCTGCTGCTCTTAGTTAACACTCCCCGGGAGCTCTTCATTTCCAATTTCGCTTGTTTTGCTTTTGCCGGCATTGTCCTCTGCTTGAAGCAGGGCCTTCTCCTTCTCCATGTTGGTCACGTAAACCTCCGGTCCCCAGTGTTCCTCAGATGCGAGTTCTCCTGCCGCCTTCAATTCCCTACTCACTCTCTCGCAGTCCTCCAGCACTCTAATGACATTGAGCCCGAGCAATTTTCCGAGCTGTTCCTCAGTGTATCCTCTCTTTAACAACTCGCAAATCAGAACGGGATACTTGCTGACGTCCTCTAGGCCCCTGGCGAAGAGCTGTCCTCCGTCGTAGTCTCCCCCGATTCCCACATGGTCGATCCCAGCGATTTTAACACAATGATCGACGTGGTCCGCCACCTCGATGACAGTGGCCCCGACCTTCCCTCCGCTGACCCAGAACTCCCCGGCGACAAACTTGGACAGGAAAACGATCATGCAGACGCCCCCGTTCTCCTTGAGCCTGCAAAGGATCTCGTCGGGGACGTCGCGGGGGTGCCCGCACAAGGCGCGCGTGCTGCTGTGACTGAACATGACGGGGGCCCTGGTGACATCAAGGGCTTTTGCCATGGTAACCTCGTGGACGTGGCTGATGTCCACGACCATTCCAACCCTGTTCATTTCTTTCACGACGGCACAGCCAAAGTCGTTCAGACCCCCCAAGGGGGCTTCGTTGCACCAGCTTCCGTCCAGCTCGACGGCCGGATCTCCCCAACCGGGGCCTCCGTTGTGAGTGAGAGTCATGTAGCGGGCTCCGAGCATGTGGAACATCCTTAGAGCACGAAGGCTGCCACCAATCTGGTGTCCTCCCTCAATACCACACATGCTGGGGATTTTTCCAGCCTTGAATATGTCGCGCACCTGTCGAAAAAGTACAGTTAGTATTTCGACGTTGAAGTTGACAGCCATAACAGACAACCATAACAGACAACCATAACTCATCCCTCAACCCCACCACTCAACCAACCCCACTCAGACCACACAACCATAATTCACCTGCTGGGCAGTATAAGCCATCTCGAACGTCTCGGGGTACTTCTCGCACATTCTGTGAACGACATCAATCTGCTCCAAGGTCAACTGGATTGCCTCTGCACCGGTGATGTTGGCGGGGATGAAAACGGACCAGAATTGGGCTACATAATCAATGAAAATTGAGAATTGAGTTAGCAGCTTTGAGCCATGATCATCCCGAGGTTTCCGCACGTCGCGCTGGAGAAAAAATATCGAACAAGCGATCAAACAATTCGAGACTTTTACTCGCGAAAGAATTCTCCTAATGGAGAGACCATTGCAATTCTTTGCACAATAATTTTCTCACCTCCAACGCAGCCCTCCTTCAGACGTGGAATGTCTGTGTGTAGCTGTTCCCAAGGTACTCCGTCCACCCTCACACCAGACCAATTCTTCGTGAGATCAAGCTTTGACCACTTGTTCTCGAAGCAATTGCGCAGTCCCCACGGGAGATCATTGTGACCGTCCATCAATGGATACAGCTTCATTATTCTTTTGGCCTCTTCCATGTGGTCCTTGATTATCTGGGCCTCGCCCTCGAAGTTTTCTTCAGCCATTGGAAGATCCGCTTGCTTTTGTTGTGGAATGCACTTTGTGGTTTGTGGGTAAGTTGGGGGCAGTTTCCACGTTTCCACTCACGGATCCACGGAACAAACACAAAAAATAGTTGACAATAAATAACAATATTAGGGAAAACTGAGTTTCCAAATAATCCGATTTACGCTCATACGCTCACTATATCCATACAACCATATTGTAAGTAAACATTTCATCTCTTTCTCCCTGATTTGTTCACTTCACTGCACCATTGGAATGGATCCACTTTCACAACTCCTTGCAGAAGATGATTCTGGTTCAACTGGGCAGAAGAGTCTATGGGGCGATGACGCAGACCAAATAAAACCAACGCCAACGCCAACGCCAACGCCAACGCCAACGCCAACGCCAACGCCAACGCCAACGCCAACGCTGACAACAAAAACAACAAAGACAACAAAGACAACAAAGACAACATCCCCGAAAACAGCGACGTTGTCGAATCCTTCTGATTTCAACGAAAATTTGAAGACCTTGGGAAAGGTGTCGATCAAGAAAACCAAGACTGTCCGAAAAAACTCAACTGAGGCTGCATCAGCGAAGACGTTTGGTGGCGGCGCTGCCGCTGCAAACTTTGACTTTTTAGATACTGCTTCCATCGCGGATGAGGCTGATGCTTTTAAAAGTATTAAAACCGGCAGTGCAGGGCTGCTGGGGGGGGGCGATTTATTCGGCGACGCTGACAATGACGATGGCGAAGACGACGACAATGACCTGTCTTTTGCGAAGGTTTCGAAGACTAGAGGGCTGCATGCCTCTGTTGAGGATGACGACAAAATCGACGACTTGGTCTCAGCAAAAATTCTCACTACTGATGCAAATGCTATCGAGCAGGAGGCTGAAATATTCAGCAAGCGCTCTAATGTGAAGCAACTCAAGACCGGCGGCAATGTAGTGGAAACGAGCACTGAGGAGCTGAAAGAACGCGACTCCAACGACTTAGACAGTATCCAAGCGACTCTCGACAAGCTTGATATGAAGAAGCAGAAAGATTTGGAGTCATCCAAGAGTGAATTAGAGAAAATGATGACTGCAGTGAATACTTCTACTGGGAATGGGAATGACGATGCCGATTTGGCCATGCCGGAAGAATCCGTGTTCAACTTTGCCGACTACATAAAAAACAACGACGGGGATAATGATGGCGGGTTGTTCGACTGATAAGCAAAAAAAGAAAAAAAGAAAGCCCTTTAGCACAGATACAAAATAAATTAGGCGCCTACTTTAAATTCTCTCACTTAAAGTGGCAAAGCTCTCGTCCAGAAAATCGTAGTAAAGGTTTTGGTCAAACGAGCCGCGGAAAAAGTTACACGAGAGGTTGACCTCCAGCAGGCAAATTTTGCACTTGTTGTCGCTCGACAATACCACATCCCAACCCACTAGAGGTACATCAGGACACATCGAGGCGTGGCTACTCTCCACCAATTCTAACATTTCGTCAAGCTCTTTGATTACTTTGCCAGTAACCTCCACATCGCCGTCAGGGTGCTTCGATATTCTCTGAGATTCATCATTCGTCCGCCAAGGACACGAAACTACGTTCGATAGGCCGATCTTGTACCAATTTGAGTTGGTAGACCCCTTCAGTATCTTTCCTGTTTTCATATCAACATCGAATAGTATAGAATCGTGATCTGTCAAGGCGTCTTTTCTCCCGGCGCGAAAGACGCACGAGAGAGCTCGAATCTCATCTCGAGTCGAAGCTGCATCAATGTTGTTCTCGTGGAAAGAGTCGTTGGGGGAGATTGAAGCCAAACTCATGGTAATAATTCGGAATGTTGAGAGCGGGGCATTCTCTGGGAGCATTGAATTGACAAAATTGCTGTTGTAAATTCGTTCTTGGATGATCCAATCTCCGCCAACTGTGGCATTCTTAAAAAAGTGAATACCCATGCCCCCTTCCTCGTTGCGGTGCTTAATCACCAAATCCTTCACGTCAGTTCTGTAGGGACTCACGGGGATGTCTAGTTCTTTCCCCCGTTCCAGGAATGCCCATTTATTCTCCATCTTATAGCCAACGGGGTTCTTATTCATGTAGCTGTGGAGCGCCACGAGAGTGCAATTAACGCGCCATAGACTGAACCAATCGTCGCTCTCGAGTAGGACCTTGTAGAACGCCTCCTTGGCGGATTCTTTCGTTTCTTTCTTGTAGAGCAAGAGGTGGAGGTAATTCACAAAGGCAAGGGTCGGTATTCCAAAAAGCATAAAGGGCAGGGCAACAAAGTACTTGCTAAGCGTCAAGACTTTTAGGGAGACCCCGGTGCCAGGGATGGCAACATTTCGTAGATTGTCAGACAGGTCTTGTCCGTATGAACCTTTTCGGTAGTGCGGCTTATCCCATAGGTAGAACTGCAGTCAATCGAGAGTGAGGTGAGTGCATCCATTATGTGAGTGAGTGCATGCATTATGTGTGAGCGAAGCGAGGTCGAGCGACAAAAGCATCATAATATATATTGCACCTCTTTATGGCACTCCAACTCCAACAAGCATAAGTTCAATTCTTTCTCACCTGCAGTGCCAAGCAGTAAACGTGGATTCGCATCCTCTTGTTTTCAACACCACTAAACCAGGGGATGCAAGCATCGTAATTCGGCTTGAAAACGATCCATAAGATGAGCTGCTTCCAAAAATACAATACGGGAGAGACTTTAAGCCCGCAAACAAAATACAATGTACTGCAGAGGACTAGGAAAGCCGTGAGAGACGATGTCAGCCACATCAGCAGCTGGTGCTTTTTTGGGATAGATAATGCAGAAAAAACGCTCAAAATTGGGAGACCTAATGGTATTTGAAGTGAATCGAGGCACAAAAAGAGAAGAAGACGGTAGTAGAGCTTTTATTGTGGCGATGAGCGTCTGACACCATTCTCCGACACACTTACTGCTGTCGTCGGTCGTTTATGGTCGTATAGTCGTTTATTGTCGTTTGATTGTTTGAATGAGAGTCTTCTTCATACTCTTGACTTTTTTCTCAAGTATTGTTGCATATGTGCCTCCAGGAGGCATCCAGACGGCACCAAGAACAAAGACGGTGGAGAGAAGGACTTCAGCTCTGTTTTGGCAGCACCAACACTTCGAAAAAATCCGAGGTGGCGGCACCGGCGAAAAATTGGACACTCTTCGAAGAAACGCTGCAAAAGAACTAGGGGGAACTGCACTACTTGTTGCCCTTGGATCTTCCATCAATAGGGCAGCGGGGCAAGACACGCCACTGCCGATCATTGCGGCATTCTGGGGTGCGGCCGTCTTTTTCTGCATAAAAACTGTTGGGGGTGATGCCCACTTTAACCCAGCCGTGACCTTGGCTGAATATTTTGGAGGTGATCGTAAGTACTCTGATGTCAAAAAGTTAGTGGTATATTGTCTGAGTCAAGTGATGGGCGGCGCATTGGGCGGTTTGTTTTTCATGGTATTTAACGGCAGCACAAATCCAGTCGGTCCTTTGGTTTCAACATTCACTCGATTTCAGCCTGCGTTCTTTGCAGAGCTGATTGGTACAACAATGATTGCCTTTGCAGCTTTCAACAAGAATCTCAGTTCGTCTCCTGAGAAACCGAAGATAGTAGCAATGGCCGTCGCTTTTGGAATAATAATAGCAGGGAGTATATCGCAGGCCGGCTTGAATCCCGCACGCGAGCTTGGCCCTCGGATAGCTGCAATTATCCTCGGCAAAGTGAACTGGACGTTTTTGAGTGGTGACAAGCTCATTGTGTACATCCTTGCTCCCTGTATCGGTGCCATTTTTGGGAAATTACTGGGAGGAAAGTGAGATAGATGTATCCATGAATAATTTAGCCTTGAAATGAAGATTTAAAGGGAAATCAATCATGCTCTTCACATTTTTTTTTTCTTCGTTCTACTTCCGGCACTTTTTCTAGCATTTCTCCCACAGTAAGTAAATGTTCAGTTCATTAAGCCCTGCTTGCGCAGATGCACCTCAGTAGAGTTTGCTAAAAATTCCCTCCTTGTTCATTTTTTGCACTCTCCTCTGTGACAATTACCAAGTTTCGAATTGCGGCAGCTCCATCGTTCCGTCCAGCCTTATAGTTATTCTCAGCGAAGGGAAAAATGTGGTGCTCCGGCATATCCAGCTCAATTGGTACTGGCACCAGATCTTCTCTGCTCTGAATCAACTCTCCTTTTTCATCTCTTGGGGCGCTTGGATAGTCAGTACAAGGAATTCTGACTTCCTGTACTTTGTACTCGGCGTTGTGACTGTCATGGAAGGCAGCAATCTGCTCCTTGGTAACTCCGTTCTTCTTGACTTGCTTGAGAAATTTAATGGCCTCTTCGTTTCCGCTCTCCTTAGCCATTGCATAGGGTGTTCTATCTAAGAGATCCTTAGCGTGCGTATCGCAGCCTGCCATTGTCAGATAACGGCAGAACAATGCACTTTCACTGTTCTCAATTACACTGAGGTGCAACGGGGTCAGCCCAATATCACTCTTAATATTGAGACTGCTGATGTGGTTGCCGTCTTGGTCTGTTCCAGCGTGGTTCGCCACGAGGACTTTCATTGCCTCTTCATGACCATTCCAGACTGCATAGTGGAGGGCAGTGAGACCATCACCATCAAGTGAGCAGGGGTTTGCGCCACCCTTTAAAAGATGTTTAAGTTGAGTTACATCGCCAAGGATCGCAAAGTTCCGCAGCTGATCGCCGGACATCGGCCCGAAAGATCCAGTTTCGTAGTTTCAGACGAATGCTTTAAGTAGCTGAGAACACATTACACGCGCTCAACTTTTTAACAACTCCCAAACAAAAAGAATTTAAGAGCTCAAACAAGGATTTTTCTCAAAATTAATCAACCCTGGGCACCACCCTTCCCATTCTCTATAACTCCCATCACCTCCCGTTGCTACTCTTCCACTCTCCACTGATTTTGAGTTCGCAACTTACAATCCCAAATTTTTTTAGACTTTTCTAGAAGGTGCTTATATACGAATAATTATGCCGGCCGAAAAATCCATCGTTGAGCCACACGAAGGGGGCCTGAAAACATCACAGTATAGCACTGAACCATGTGGAAAATACTACAAGTTTGGCAAAACTCTTGGGCAAGGAAGTTTCGCAACTGTGAAATTGGCCACTTGCTTGGCAGATAACTCTCCATGGGCGGTGAAGATTATCGATAAGTCTGCTTTAGATAAAGACGACGCAAAAGCGCTACAAATTGAGTGCGACACCATGATTCAAGTGAACCACAGGAACATTGTACGCCTGAAAGAGGTATATGACAACGAGAAAAAGTTCTTCATGATTTTGGAGGTGTGCTCAGGAGGAGAGCTTTTCGACAGGATTGTTGAGGTCGAGCACTACACAGAGAAAGAGGCCCAGATGACGTTCGCCCAGATGGTGGATGCTGTCGGTCATTGCCACTCTCAAAAAATTGTCCATCGAGACTTGAAGCCGGAGAATTTGCTTTATGCTGGCCCCCCTCCAAACATGGACTTAAAGCTAGCAGACTTTGGACTGGCGAGTATCTTGTCTCCTCTGAAAAGCCTACACACTGCATGCGGCACTCCAGGGTACGTTGCCCCAGAAATATTGAGTGGAACTATTTATGGGAAGGAGGTTGATGTCTGGTCCTTGGGGGTAATTCTTTACATTTTGCTGTGCGGTTTCCCCCCCTTTTACGAGGAGCACACTCCGAAGTTGTTTGAAATCATAAAAAGGGGCGACTACGACTTTCCATCTCCTTATTGGGATGACGTTTCCGATGATGCCAAGGATTTGATCAATAAATGCCTTGTTGTTGATCCTAAAGATAGGTACACCTGTGCTCAGATTTTCACCCATCCTTGGATGAAGTCCGAGAACTTCGACGCCGAAGGCAAAGAGCTAGTGCACTTTGTTGGTAACTTAAGGAAGTACAATGCCAAGAGAAAATTCAAAGGGGCCATCCACGGCATCATCATGGCGAACAACCTCAAGAACATCATGGACATTTCCAGGATGGCCAAGACAGCACCTGAGCCGGCACCAGAAGCATCTGCACCGGCACCAGAAGCATCTGAACCGGCACCAGAAGCATCTGAGCCGGCACCAGAAGCATCTGAGCCGGCACCAGCAGCAACGGAGTCGGCACCAGCAGCAACGGAGACGGTACCGGCAGCAACAGAGGAGTCGGCACCCGTGTCAAATTGATACCAAAATGATAAGCTATGCCTATGCCTAGTGATTATTGATAACATCTTATTTGGAACATGTGTCGTAAATAAATGCCAAACAAAAAAGCTTGGGCCGGTTATATAGCAGCTACTTGTCACTTCGTTGTCATACAGTTCATTGCACCCTTTTATTATTTCATGTTGTCTTCGGCAGTAATTATAATTACCCTTGCTGGCGCTTTAGCAGGGCGGCGTTCAGAGCGTCCCGAGGCGATATTGTCGTTGCCGTTTCTTCACTATTATACACAACCGCGCCAACAGTCATCCGCCTAGCAGCATCCTTGGGCTTCTTAAGAAGCCCATCTCTACTGTTGACATAACTTTTCGTCTCCTCCTTTGCCTCAGTGCCGGTCCCTACTGCCTCTGCCTCTAGCTTCTTTCTGATACGAGGAGAGTCAATTCTCTTTCTTCCACCCAACTCTTTATTGGGAGACTCCGCCTCTTTCTTCATGGCAGCAAGCCGCTGCTCCCTGGCCTTCTTTTGTTCGATTTTGTGGACCTGGTCGGCTGCCCTGTCAAATTGGCGCATGAACTTGTTCATGCTCCCAAAAAATGCAGAGGTTGTCAGGTTTTCGTCCTCCCCGAAATACTTCAGCGTGTCAACAATTTTCTTCGTTACCGCCTCTTTCTTTTTCACAATTTCCAACAGGTTGACGCTAGCATCGATGCTAAACCTCCCTATGGGGGTTAAGAGCATGTCATCGAGGGGGAAGGCCGCATCAAAATTGTTAATCTCACGCGACTCCTCCCCCAACCCTCCTGCAAGAACAGTCCTATTGACAGTTTTCTGGCGTTTTATCTCTTCCACACTCAACTTCAGATTCCGCTCCTTCTCTGGCATTTTCTTGATGTCTTCCGCCTCTTTCACGGCCATCCTCTTCACCATCTCTAGTCCCTTCTCCATCTTCTTCAGTTCGTCCTTAGTACACTCCAAATTTATTCTCTCAGCAACCACGATACTCTCAAGATCATCTTTGAACTTGAGCAGGTCCTGGTCGTTCCTCCTGACAAGCATCACCAAATAATGGAGAATCGACGTTTTCTTATCATATGCCTTGGCCTCCTCCAGTTTCGTCAAAGACGCAAATGTGAAGCCCGCTACCCCCCCTCCATTTTTGCCATCGGCGCTATTTAGCTGATTGCCAATTTTCAGAATGATACCCAGCAATTTCTTGAGTCGTAGACTCATCCTCAAATCGTCACATGCCTTCTCAATGAGCATGAAATCTTCACCGATCTCCTCCACACGAGCAGCAAACTGCATCTTGTAGAGCATGCAAGCTATCTTCTGCTGAGGATTGACGAGTTCACAGCAAGCGTACATGAAGCGTTCGCACTCATTCACCATCTCGAGCGCCTCTTTTTCCGAGTTGTTATTTTTTACATGTCGCTTCAATGACATAATTTCATCCTTGGTGGGTAGGAACTCCGCCAAAGCTTGCAGCTGCTCAATGCTCAATTGTTTCATATCCATGTTATCTATAGACTTTGCAATATCAGCGTGAGGGATCTTGATCCGCGCAAGAGCTATTCCGCCATTCATCCCCCTCTTACCATCCACCACCTGCACAGTCTTTTTCTTTTTATCCGTTTTCGACACGGACTTCTTCTTCCCTTCAGTGGGCGACGCCTGCGCGACAAAGAGGGTGTCGAACTCGGCAAGGTCCAGATTCAGTTCCACGTTCATATCATCTTGGTTCCACACGGAGTCTTTGTCCAGCTTTTTCGTGTCGATTGGGTTCCAGTGAAGTTTCTTCCGTCGTGGTTTCGGCTTGGACTTTGTTTTGATGACACTGGATCCAGGAGGGGGATCGAGAGCGTCTAATTGTTCCTCTACAGAAACTTCAGGGTCGAAGGACGTGATATCAGGCAGCCCGTCCTTGATCAAGGCATTCTGAATCGCACCAACAGGGAGCCCACACTTCTTCATTTTGAGGTACTTCTGATATTTGGGGTCATCTTTGAGCTTGGGACATTTTGAAAAGTCCGTCTTTAGCTTGGGTTTTTTCACGCCATTCGTTTTCTTCGGTTTTGGTGGTATGTAGGGCGCAGGCTCATCCATATTAGCATCCAGAATTTCAACGTTTACACCGTCTTTTATCATGGCGTTCTCCACAGCTCCCCTGGGGAGATGCATTTTCAACATTTTGAAGTATTTGCTGTATTTGGGGTCATCTTTCAAAGCAGGTAGGGGTTTATTGGGGTCCATCTCTAGTATGTTGGGATTGACACCGTCCTTCGTCATCGCGTGGATCACAACTTCAGTCGGCATGCCCATTTTCTTCATCTTGAAATACTTGGCATATTTTGGGTCGTCTTTCAGCTGGACAGAATTGGATGTATCTGAAGTTGTGGATGAGGTCGTGGATTCGGATGTCACGGGCATTGATTTCTTCAGTAGGGCAGCATTCAGCGCAGCGCGGGGATCGAGAGGCGGAGAATCGTTGCTATTACTGTCATCACCTTTCCCTCCACCCCTCTTGGCTAAAGCGGCATTGAGTGCGGCGCGGGGGTCAAAAACATT
>Ga0209832_1001935_pt1 | contig 11020 bp, 6 predicted proteins | sample COGITO_mtgs_1104_2_FD_185516 | JGI IMG/M metagenome (GOLD analysis project Ga0209832, IMG submission 185516) | Pelagic marine microbial communities from North Sea - COGITO_mtgs_110407 (SPAdes) (version 2) | ecosystem: Environmental > Aquatic > Marine > Epipelagic ...
CAAATCGCTGTGCCCGCGAGCCGCCGTTTAACAGTGCACTCCAATCATACTTGTGAGCCTTCGATACGACGGCAGCTCGCGGAAAATGGAGTTTAGTGAGTGCTTCAAATTTGTCTCGGAGGAGGTTGTTAAGGCGTTTCCTGAGGAAGGCATGTGGGTGCCCTTCTCCGACCCCAATGTAAAGGAGATCCCCGAGGTGGCGAGGGAACATACAATACTCGCCATGTTTGGCGTTACTTCGCGCACACCGCGCACCCGCGAGTTGTTATCGGCCCATAACATGGTGTCGGCGTGGAGAGGGTCTACCCCTATAAAAGTGCAGGTGGGGGTGTTCAAAAAGGTGAAATTCATTGGTTTTGGGTGCAGCAGATCGGAGTCAGCAGCAAGCCATAATTCAATGAGTCAGCAGCAAGCAGTAATTCAATTCTGATCATAAATTCGTATTTTTTCTTCATGGTGCGTATGATTGTCCCCGTCTTGCTGTTAGACCTCTGACAGATTCTTGTTCGGTATATCTCAAAGCTTAAAATGCATGTTTACTTTTCCAAACTCCAATTTTTTCATATTATCGAGTTTACCTTCCCACAGAGAATGTACAAGCAACGTTACTTCCCCGCCTTATTCAATTCATCTTCACATAGTTGCCAGGAAATAGGCCAGTCTGCCCACTCTTGTTCTTGCCTTCCCACCATCCGCTGTCATCCTCCTTGGTGACGGTGATTACCTCTCCCTCTGATATATTGAGTTCCGTTGCGTCTGTCGCGGCGTAGTCGTAGAGCACGGTTGCTTCCTTCTTGGGGGGGGGGGGTGGCTGAAATTTCTTTGGCGGCGCTCGGGGGACAGCCCTGGCGAGCGAGTTGCTCTTATCTCGGCTGCCAATTGCTCCACCTCCGCCAAAGGCGGGGGCACCGGGAGGCTTAACGGCTCCTCCCCCGCCGAAAGCGGGAGGCTTAACGGCTCCTCCCCCGCCGAAAGCGGGAGGCTTAACGGCTCCTCCCCCGCCGAAAGCGGGAGGCTTGACAACTCCTCCCCCTCCACCAAATGCAGGCGGCACGTTCACCCTGTTTGCATTGGTCGCGGCTGAGTTGTACGGATTCTTGGGTGGTCCCGAACCAAATTTGGGAGCTCCACTGTTGGGCGCATTGAACACGTTCCTTGTGCTCATTCCAGTCGCTGCACCACCAACTGCGCCGCTCTTCTTTCCACCGCCTCCTCCCCCCCATCCTCCACCGCCGCCGCCACCGCTTGAATAGTTGTCATTGAGCTGAATCAACGCGGAACTGCAAAGCTCGGCACTTACGCTGATCTTCAGGCTTCCGCTCTCGTATCGCATGACAGTCTCTTTCTTGGGTAAGCTTCTGTCTTCCACAAAGGAGATTTGGTTGAGGACGAGGTCTCGCTTCCTAAACAAGCCTCCTCCGAAAGTCTTGTATTCGAAAGAGTCGCTGAATGCTAGTGGAAGCTCCGCCTCCATGAGGGCGGCGTACCGCTCCTTGAGGATCATAACAATCTCCGCCTTGCGCCTACTTGCTATCACAAAGTCGTGGTCGCTAAAGTGCAGAACCAAGTAACTGTCGGCCATGGTTGACATGCTCAGACCGAGGAGACAATTCAGATTGTTCTTCGTCTTCACCGCCGTCTTGTCCAGGGGTGGCGTCAGGAAGTAGAATGCTTTACTGCTGATGGCCAAAATTCTCTCCTGTACGATTCCCTTCCTGTTCACCTTATCGACAAAGTCCGCGAACATGATGTCAGAGAGCGGGAAGTTCTCTTCCGACTTGGGGTCCTCGCGCATTGCGATGCTGGCCTGCAGACTTTCCTTGATGGCCACATAATCTCCGTGAAAATTTAGGTGGATACTTCCGCTCCTCCTTTTCTTTCCGCCAAAAATTTCGTCCGCCTTGCGACGCAACTCGAGGAAATACTTTATCGCGATCCAAGCTCGGTAGGCCTTTTGAATCTTGTTCGCAACCATGTTCAGCTTGCTGTCGCGCACGTCTTCAAGAGTGAAGAGCGTCTCGGGCTTCCTAATGAATATCTTGGTCTTCCCCTTCTCGAAACCTTCCGAGACTCCAACGCTCCGCAAAATTGTTAGGCAGTCGTGGACAGCATCTCCGCTCCCGAAAGGCCAAGTTTCCTCGCTCAGCAACCTGTACCTCTCGAAAAACTCGTTGTAATCTTGCCTGACTGCGTACCCTGCGCGACGCACCAAGACGTTCTCTTTGAGCCCCAAATATGTCACCTGATTCTTAACCATGGGATCCGTGAAGACCCCGCCCTTCTTCAAGTCATTGGGCTTGATTGTCCTAACGTAGTGGGCCTCGCACTGCTTCAAGTTGTTCATAAGCTCTCCCATCTGCTTCTTGAACTGAAAGCTTGCTGTCGGTGGGCGCTTGTTCGTCTTCTCGACAGGGGGGTACAAGGACCTGATGTAGTCGCTGTTGCAATTGCCGAGCATCTCGAGCAAGTTTTTATTGAGCTGATCCTTGTTCTTCTCGAGCATACCGTTGATCGTATACACAACATCCCCAGCGTAGTGGGTCACCTGGAAGTGGGTGGTCCCCATGCCCACAAAGCTTGGCGACTGGATGTGTCTGCCACACTTGGTCGCAAAGGTCGCGTCGGTTGCCCTCGGCATCACCGTCTCCTCATCCAACAACGCCAATATTCCGGGTGGTCGCTTGCCTTCAATGAGCGTCACGACCGGCTGGTTGTCTGCAATGATTGATTGGTGATAGGGGGAGGGGTTAGTAAAGTTAGAGGAATCATACAATCACACAGGTTTCTAATATCGCTAGCACAAAACATTGGGTAAAACTATTAAATATACTAACCAAAGTAGTCAACTGGCTCCCATCTGATGCCTTCGCGCTGGTACTCCTCTTGCTCAGCTTTGAGCGTCAGCTCTATGAACAGCTGTTGTAGCTTTTCGTTCGTGTAGTTGATGTGCAGCTGCTCCATGGAATTCTCGTCGAAGATCTCAAACCCGTAGATGTCCAGAATGCCGATTCTGCTCGATTCGCCCTTTGCACCTACAGCCATGCTGTTGTTCAATTTGACGACAATGTCCTTGAACGCATTTGAGTATAAGCTCATTGCCAGCGCATCCCTAGCCTCACTGGCTTCGGAGGGCAAAATTGGCTTCTCGTATACCTCCCCGTGCACTTCAATCTTTCTGTGCGTGAGGTTGTGGCTCAAGATTGTCTCGTCCATGTTCAGATGAAACGCTGCCCACGCCAGAGCGTCCGCCGAGCCGGCAGCAAGCTCGCTCCCTTCCGCCTCGGCTGAGCTTGTGACAAACTCAATGTTCCCGAGGTTCAGGATGCTAGCGCACACCTTGAACAGGCTATTTTTCTCCTCTTCCGTAAAGCCTATTGCGTCCATGGACGCTTCCGTGGCGTGGAACTCACTTAAGTCGTTGATCCTAGGTACTTTGAAGCAACCACTCCGGTTCAAATACCCATAGCAATCCGGGGCCCCAAGTCCAAGCTCCGAGTACTCGCCCCTTGAGCAAGCCTCGCACAGCTGGTAAAATATGTGGAAGTTCCTCTCGCCTTCCTTCGGACGGGTAACTCGAATTTTTTCCAGGAGATACTGCGTAACACGTCCTCCGACAATCCCACCGCCATAGTCAAAGAGGATTTCCATCAACTTCCCGAACCTGGATGAGTTGTCATTCCTCAAAGTCTTGCTGTTTCCGAAACTCTCAAGCAATACGTTTGACCTTAGGATCTTATCCTTGATCTTCTGTGTGAAATCGTCCTTTGGTCCAGCCGCACTCGTCGTGATGAACTCCATCAACTTTTTGGCACTCTCAGTCTTACCGGCCCCAGACTCTCCACTCACAAGCACGCACTGTGGCTTGTGGTTGTTCTTGAGACTCTTGAAGGCAGTCTCTGCGATGGCATACACGTGCGGAGGGTTTTCAAACGGCCTCCTGTTCTGATATTTGGAGAGAACAGTGGGGTTGTAAAGCTTCGGGAGTTGCTTGAAGGGGTTGACAGCGAGCAGCACCTGCCCTGTGCCAATGTACGTGTAAATCTTGTCACTTGCATATCTCTTCTTCAGACTACTAACAATAGAGTCCTCTGAGATCTTGCTCAGCAGCACCAAGTCGCCTGTCTGGTCAATAGGCATTGTCGAATGGGATAATCAGATTAGATCTGATCAGCAGAACAGTTAGAGAAAACACAGTCAAGTTCTGACGAATCAGATTACTTCTACTTTGCTATGAGAAATCTGCAGTCCAATGTACTGCTTGCTCGGTTTTTTTTTGATTTCTGTTGGCTTTTGTTGTTGAGTTAATCAATCTTCAGATTCCCCGCACCGTGTCACCACACCTCCACACCACCCTTCCTCCCTTCTGCTCGTCCGTGGGAACATCTCAGAGAGAAAGCAGAAAAGAATTAAAACGATAAAATTTAGCTCTGGTGTGTGTGTTATATACCTTTCGACTGAGAAAAAGCGAAATATCTAACAATTTAAGCACCTACAAACCAATACCATCCTTTTCAGGATCTACTATCTTCACACTTTGCTCAACAATAATATCAACTTAACCAGTTTCCAGTTTCCAGTTTAAAACTGTGTAGTTCATGAGCACGTCATTTCGCTCGCCTGCGGGTAAAGTATCTCAGATGGCGCGCGCTTTTGGTGGCAACTCAAACTCAGATGGATCAAGTCAGCAAGACCAACAAAAGAGAAGAAGAAGTATTCTATCCCCATCCTCTGGTAGAATAAATGCTAATGAAGATGACAGCCCCAGCGCAAGCGGCAGCGGCGGAGACGATATCGCGCTTGAGTCTGTAATTTACGGAGATATCGTCTACCTTCGTGGCCTTGTAAATGAGACGACGACGACGGGGTATCTTCATGCAGACAGCTGCTTTGAGAGGGTTGGTTTCCAGACAGATCCGGCGTCTTCTTACGTTGGGAAGTCGTCGGCTCCAATCCCTGAAGTGAAGAATTTTCAGGATTGCTTGTTTCAGGTGCGATTACAACACTCGACCCAATTATTACACTCTATTCGACTAACACCAAAATACCTACCATACCGCCAATCCCAATCATCCAATCCAAATCCCCATCGTTCTCCTCTATCTAAACTACTTTGTAACCTCGCGCGTGTGCAGATTACTCCTATGCTGAACTATGAGTCTACCTCCACCAAGCTGGAACTGACGCGCCGCCCTTCATTCAGCAGTAGCAAGGCGGAGCAAGAAATGGTGGAGACTCGTATCGCGCAGGAGAACATGCAGAACTCACAGATCCTGGAGAATATGGCGAAGGGCACAGACAATCGGAAGGTGCTCTACGGGCAAGTTGTGCAGCTGAGGCACGTCGCTACGGGGAGATTTCTCAAGGCGAACACCTCCACTGCCCAATGCGAAAAGGATTGCCTAAGGGCTTCTGTATCTGACGGAGATGATCTCTGCCAATTCCGGATCATGCCGCGTTTCAAGGTCCGAAATGAGGGAAGTGCGGCTTACTATGGGGATATGGTCCAGCTGACTAACGAGAAACTCCCCGGTTATTCCATCAGGATCTCGCCGAAGGCTTACGATGAGGAGGAGCCAAAACCCCTCGTTCACGAGCTTAACGTCAGTCAAGAGGCGTCCAGCATGAAGCTTATCAAGTACAGACGCCCCGACAAAGATAGCAAGAGTTTTGTACATACCAACTCTGACCTTGTCCGTTTTTTTCACGCGGAATCTGAGTGCTTCCTCGCTGCCTCTTGCAACAGTGGCAAGAAAAAGCACGTCCCATACCTCCGCAAGATCAAGAATATCATTCCGGGGGACGACGAGAATATCAGTATAAAAGGCATTTTTGTCTTCGAGTACACCACCGTCAAGTCTTCTGATAGCGTATTGTGGGACACGAATATCAAGATCCGACACCTTGCAACCAACAAGTACGTGAGGGTCATCCCCAAGCCGGTCACCGGAAACAATTACGGGTGCGAGCTGGTGGACAGCACCGCCGACAACAATGATAGCCTAACCTTCCTGTTGGCCCCCACGGACGTCCAGGGTGCGCAAGTTCCCTCCACGCAGGTATCGATGCGAATAGAGCACCAGCTTAAAGACAGCAAAGGGAGAGTACAGAAGACCCTCCACATGAGCAGCTGCAGCAAAGCGAAGAATGCCCATCAAGTGAAACTCCAACAGAAGTCCTTTGATATGATCTTTTCGACGGTTCGCGGCGATAACGATGCCTTTGTCCTCATGCCACTCTCTCAGACGGCACCATTCGCGGAAAAAATTGAAAGCGTTTTGACGGCAATCCCAACGTTGAGGTGGTTCGCCGATCGCGTAATAACCCCTAATTCGGTAATTCGTCGTGCAGATGTCGACAAGATGGAGACCCTGTTTTCTAAGCTCATCTACCACTCTGACTTGTTCTTCTCCAAGGAAAAGTACACAGAGAGATTATCACAGCACGACTACGAGCCCTCTGATGCCCTCAATTTCAATAATGCGTCTTCTCCTGTCTTCCAGGACATTGCACGTGATGCGAAGCTCATGGATGCCATTTTTGACGTCTGCACGTGCGCCACGAAGGTCAAGGGTTTGTCAATGCGCTACAACGAAGTGTAAGAGAACGCGAGCGATGCTTTGCGGCTTTTTTTCTTTCCTCGTTTTTTTTTCTTCTCCTAATAACCCCCCCCCCCCCCCCCCCCCCCCCCCCCCCCCCTCCCTACACACCTACACCACTACCAACACCCACACTACACCACTACCAACACCACAGCAAGGAAGCCTTCGAAGACAAGGCCTTCGCCGCAATTTCGACTGTAGTCAAATTAGCCTGGAAAACCATGGAGCAACTTTTTAAGGCGAACGCGACGTCTGAGAATTATTTCGCCCGACAGCCGGGCTGGATTAATCCTGGCATCGTTTCGCAGATTGCAGACCCCGTGGGCGCTGCCCTCGCTTTTAACCGACTCGTCTCCCAGAACGTCTCCCTCCTTGAGAATGCTGTCGACTCAGAGATTATCAAAGCCTTTCAGAGTCTCATTCTGTCCCGCGGCCCCCAAGATAGGCTGATGCAGTTCTTCGTCGGAATCTGCAGCTGTCAAGGAAAGGCAATTTTATCGAATCAGGAGACTTGCAACAGCATGCTGTGGGTGAATGAGAGCAATCGAAATAAAATCCTGTTACAAATATATGAGACTGACGAGCTTCCTAGGAAAAAGTGGCACAAGTTGGAGGACGATAACGCTCGGCCGCCAGAAATTTTCCTGGGCAAGAATAACTACGCTGATGGATTTAAGCAAGTGATGGTTAGTTGGGAAGGGATTGAGTCGTTGAACGATTTCCATATTAAGGGCAAGAAGGAGTGCAAACTCAGTGTCCTTTGTGAGCCCTTGCTTGATGATGGTTTCAAGTCTCAAAACGCCCAGAGTAGAAGGCAACACGATCTAGCGAAATACTTTGTGTGTCAGATTGAGCTGATGGCGTCAATGTGCCACGGGCGCTCTTACAACTGCATCGCTCAGCTTGAGTCTCACTTTCCTTACCACATGATAGTTGGAATTTTGCAGGACTACACGCTACCGAGCAAACTCCGCTGGGCATTCTGCAAGCTTATGATCTCGCTCTGGGTAGACCGCTACCCACATGCACCCAACTGCGGTCGCCCGCAGCTACCAGACCTTGCCTGGATAAATTATACGCTGGTGAAGCAGTCCACGGATGATGAGGGGTCTTTGCCTATGTTTGATCTGGGTGTTGGGCACCCGCTCTTGACCATGAGCGATGAGGTAAGGCGGCACATGGAACAATTATTGCCGAACTCATATTTAAGTTTCTCACACGAAAAATTAATTGTCGAATTGAATCAATCAACCTCTGCTGATTTGCCGCAACACACACACACACACACACACACACACACACACACACACACACACACACACACACACACACACAAAACAAAAAGTTTCTGAACATGCGGAACCATACCAAGTTTTTCCTGCTGCGTTCCCTGATCAACTATTATCTTCACCAGATGGATGGCAAACAAACAATTGGCAATAAGAGTAAAAATGATCTCACAGCCGAAATCATCAGACTCTCTTCCCTCCTCATGAGCTTCGGCTTTTACGCGACGAAGCAGAAAATCCAAGATTTGTGCCAACCTCTCGTTCGAGTCTTGGACGGGCGCGGCGACGAGAGGCACGCGTCGGCGAACAGGGTTCGGCAGATCGTGCGCTCTTTAGGCAATAACGAAGATTCCGGCCTCATGTCTGGCAGCTTTGACGGCTACGAGACGAACCCGCTCTTTGAGGGTGCCAAGGCGGAGCAAGAATCGCGATCGCGGAAAGGGACCATGATGATGATGGGGGGGCAAAACGCTCGTTACGCCTCTATCAGCAAGTACGATGCTCTCAAGAAGGAGGTTGAGGAGCGACAGAAAATTTCAAGATGGCGAGAAGACTCCGACACAGTCAGGGTCATGAAGTGCAAGATGAATATCCTGAATGTGCTCGGAGGTGTCGCTAATTTGAGGGCTAACTATCGCATCGGTCAGTTCTTGGAGAGTTTCAAGACTGCTTGCGAAGAAAAAACGGAAATTGTTGACGCAAATGGTGAGATAAAGAAGAGTTACTTTAAGGAGTTCGAGCTACTTTTCACCTCAAAGGAAGGAATTTCCCTTGACATTGAGAAGATGTCCGATGCACCTCTTGACTCCATGTGCATGGATCTGATGATGTATGAGTCTGACGAATTGTTCGAGACGGCGCTACAATTCTTGCGTCGTCGTTACGGACAGCGTCGCGCCGCCTTGAACTTCCTTCCCAAGGTAACCCTTCTCAACACGTCTAAGCTCCCCATATTTTCGGACTTTAAGGTATTGGATCAAGAGATCCAGCAACTCCGCTTCCATATGCGGTCCTATGACGTTTGGGGTGTGCACAGTACATCCAGTCCCATTGACGACAACACTTTCAACAGTGTGCAGAGGGCGCTTGTCAACCTGGTCAATTTTTTGTACTCGGAAACAATTGACCCAGAAGAGGAGAAGGAAGAGCGAAAAGACTCCCAGAAGAATCGCGTAGTGGAGTTCAGAGAAAATGAAGATAAACTCCAACGACGCTTATCTCAGTCTGGCTATGTAACCAGTGACAGCAAAGATAAACCACCGAGCCTGGTCTACGCGGAGGAAAAAAGGGTCCCAAATAAACAATTCCAAAACTTGATGCGTAACATGGGGATGGCTAGAGAAGTGTTGTTCCACGGCGTGGCAATCAAGTACGACATCATGAAGACTATGCGAGAGATGAAATCGAAAGAGCAGCCGTCCACCGAGGTGCTGAATTTAGAATTGGAATCCTACAACTGCCTCTACGATATCTGCAAGAAGACTGTATTTGCCCTCGCGGCGTTCGTCGACGGCAACGAAGAAAACCAGAAGATCTTGTTCAAGTCGTTACCCCTGTTGAGGACGAAGATGGGGCAGGGAATGTTTGTTTGGGACGTAGTCATTAGTATTTTTCAGAATAATCAGAACTTGACAGAAATCTGTCCTGTGGATCTCTTCTTGCAGTTCGCCGAAATGCTGGAGGATAGTGACAGGAACACGCGCTTCCTTGACTTCTACATAAACGCGGTGCAGCCAATCCACGACGGGAGGTGTGTCACTCGCAATCAGAACCTCGCCATTCAGACGATTGGCGACAGAAAATTCAGGTGAGTTTTTTTGTGTTTTTTTTTGTTTTTTGGGGGGGAACACCTACACCTACGAATCTTATTAACGGTATTTCGCCCCTTTTCTGTCTGTTCGTGTAGAAATACCCTGCTTCTTTCCTACGACGGAAAAGGGGGTGAAAACGATCTGATCTTCCACTTGAAGAGCGTGAAATTGTTGGCTCTGTGTGCAAAGAACAGAAACAGCAATACTGGGGCGAAATGTCAGAACTTCGTCTCTCTGCGGGCAATCAGCGAAGAGCTCCAGCTTGCCTGCCAGAAGATGGACTCGAGCGTGGACGTCTTAACCCTGAACAACTTGAAAAGCTCGCTCCTTCAGTTCGCCCATTACGTCTACTGCGACACGCCGCTGGTGGAATCTGAGCTGACGCAGAGTAATGAAATGTGGAGCTTGCTGGTTTTGGCGTCCAAGGAGGCCGTAGAGGCGTGGAAGAAAATTGAGCAAAAATCATCCAGCGAGAATATTAGAATGGATGAGGAGGAGATCGTCCTGTCAAGTCTGGGCTTACTCCACTGTTTTTTCACGACACTTTACTCCGAAATCATGACTGGATCGAGAATCATCAAGGCTATGGACCGGATAAAGAACGACATGAAGTTAATCGGAAACTCCCGGTACGCACAAAGTTCCAGCGACGAGTTTGTGACAAAAGCGGCCAACTTCGCTGGGAAAATCTTTGCCCAGGTCGTGAGCGACGGTGACAAGAACCACGAGATTGGGTTGTTTCGCCCGGCCTCGAGTACCAAGTTGAATGCAAGCGCAGATTCTGCCCTTCACCTTGCTGACGAAGTGAGTAGTGAAGGTATCGAGATGACACCCGAGTCCGAAGATGTGAAGACTCTTTTGGGAAACGATAAGCAAAAGTATCTCACGAAAGTTATGACGGTACTGAAGAACAGCAAGTGTACGCAAGAAGCGCTCAAGAAGAAGGACGATGAGTTTCTGGAGGTGCTCGAAAATGTAGAAAACCTGACAGATCCCGAGAACCCTGAGTGGGTTGAGGTCCTCACTGGTCACCACATCGATAGTTTGAAGAATGAAAAGATTGACCGTGCGAAGGTTCTCCTCGACTTCCTCCAGGGCAGCAAAATGTTGGTCTTTGTACTTACACTCGTCTTGATTGCCGCGTGCGCCACAATCGTTGGGATGGCGCTAGACTCTGACGTACAGATTCTAGTAAACATCGAGTTTGTGATCAGCATCTTCTTCATGGTTGAGCTCACTCTGAGGATTGGCGCCTATATGAAGGTCCATGGTGAGCTCGATAGCTTTGTAATGGACCCTCTTAATGATATCGATGTGCTGG
>Ga0209832_1001945_pt1 | contig 10986 bp, 9 predicted proteins | sample COGITO_mtgs_1104_2_FD_185516 | JGI IMG/M metagenome (GOLD analysis project Ga0209832, IMG submission 185516) | Pelagic marine microbial communities from North Sea - COGITO_mtgs_110407 (SPAdes) (version 2) | ecosystem: Environmental > Aquatic > Marine > Epipelagic ...
CCTTTTCATCTTGCGCGTTCTCGCCAGATATTCAGTATATTAGTCACCTCAGTTCCTACGAGAAGAAAAAAAATCACCAGAAGACCCTTTTCACACCAACGCCGGACTAGTTCTTCTGCCTGTGTGAATGAGGCTGCAGATTTTGGCAATATTCGTCGCTCTCGGGGTGTTAAGTCCAGCTGTTGTCGGATTCGCGGTGATTGGCAGAGGAATATCGCCGGTCTTGTGGAATTCGTACCGAATTCGTCCGCTATCATTCAGCAATAAAAAAAATGATTTTAAAGCAGGAGGTGGAAATGAGGAAGATGATGAAAATGGTGGTCGTGATACGGGCAGCAATATCGAAGTCAATGAAACGAGGGGTGCAAATAGGTTTGGATGTGAGTAAAGAATAAAATTGCCTTCTTGGGGATGTTCATTTTCTTCCTTGTGTAGCTCTAACCCTTCCTCCCCAGGGCGAAATGAAAAAGAGAGCAGCACAGAATTGCCCGCTAACGTCGACAGCGACAACGATTTCTCGCCTAGCCTCTCAGCTACGATCGCGCTGATATTAGCTAGTCTGCTGCTGCTCAACAACCCATTTTCTTCAAACACTGACAACTTTGTCTATTACAGCCAGGCCACTTCCATGAGAATCAGCACAGATAAAGACACTGGTGAACGCCTTGTCGATCGAAAAGACGAGATAAAGACGAACTTAAAGGGAGTCGATCAGAATTTCGGTAATAATCGAGGCGCTTATGGTTTGGATTTCTTCGAGTGGTGACCAAACACCAGGGTCTTAATTATTGAAAGAAAGTGCAGAAAGGGCAGGGGGCAGCATTTGACATTGTAGCAAGACTTGGAGATGAGCGCTCAATTTCCTACGTTAGCAAGACACGCGCGTCGCGCAGTAGAATAAATTGTTAACGAGGGAGACTCCTTCCGCGGTCAATGGATAGTAGCAACAACAAGAAGGTATTTTAGGTTTCTATTTGTCTTGGTATCTTTTGATTACCAGGTATTATTTATATTTGTTCGTTCTCTAATGCGACTACTTGTTGGTAGTACTTGTTAGTGAGAGATTCACCGCTTCAAATTGTATATTCGTCGCAAAGAATTGGTTGTAAAAGAGCTTCAAGAGTCTGCATTTGCACCCCCCCTACGGTACAAACAACAAACTAACAACTTTGCATTCTCAACGGAGTTGTTTAGAAAATTAAGAAATTATGCCTGTGAGCCTCCTTCATCGCCTAAACCTTAAGTGAGAGATCGAATCGAATGAATGTCACACCACGCACGCCGCTTTCCCCCCACTCTCCTTCTTCCCCCTCTCCACCGTCACCTACAACTTCTAACCAACAACCTCATCAAGAGCAGCATGAACCTCAACAAACGAACCAATATTCTCCTCACCTCTCTCCCCAAAACTTAACGGAGTATCATTTGTCAATCTCGCTCCGCGGTGCCGAGGTGAAAATCTCCAGACTTGGACGAGAAGTCCGTGAACTGAAGGGGAGGGTGAGGGAGGCGGAGAGAGGGTGGAGGGAATGCAGAAATTTGGTAAAGTTGAGGGAGGTCGGAGCTGACTGTTCTACTCAGACGGATCCGCCGCCTTCTGTGCAAAGTCCTCCAACGCATCCTCAACGACCCGCACCCCTTGCCCATTCTTACACCGAAGATGTTGATATTGAAGATATAGGCCACTACGATCACGGCGGTGGGGGTGCTGGCAGCGAACACGGCGGTGGGGGTGCTGGCAGCGAAGATTGCCAGGAAAATGATGTTGTGAGCGGTATTCAAGAACATGATGGCAATAAAGATTGCCAGGAAAATGATGTTGTGAGCGATATTCAAGAACACGATGGCAAAGATAGCAAAGAAACCAATGAGAGCTATGAGTGTAATGAAAGCGAATACCCATCTGATGAGCTTGCTGCTGCAAGAGCAGAAATATCTCGTCTGAAGAGCTTTCTCCACGAACAACAAAAAGCTCATGGTAAGACAATTAAAGTGTTGGAAGAAGAGAGAAACTTACGGATTGCTTTAGAAATGAAGAAGAACGAAGAGAACGATAAGCCCCATTCTGTAGTTTCGACTGAGATGCAAGATAGAGGAGTGGGGACGTCCCTCCTCGTCCCGGCCGAAGATCCCGTTATACCCAGTCCTCCTCGAATTGTACAGACCACCGTTGAGACGCCGAAAAAATCCAACTCTTCTCCTCCGACCTCCATCGTCTCTGTGCTCTCCACTAACCTCACTACCCGGTTGGCAGCGTCGATCCGGCGCCGAATCGAACGCCAGGCGGAAAAGGAAGTAAGCCTTATCAGGCGGGCTGTCGAGAGGTGTTTTAAGGTCCTAAGCCCCCCGCGCAAGGCGGAGGCCAGGCTGGACGTTCCGCTGACCAAGGCGCCGGCAAAGGCCAAAACCAAAATTAAGAACAGCGTCACGAGGAGAGAGAAACAGGACAAGACCTCGTCGACGATGTCCATGAGACCCGGGACGAAGACGAAGGTGAAAATGATGAGGAAGAAGAAACTGCCGTGGAAAGTTTGTGATACTTATCACACCAGAACACCTAGTCCCAAGGTGGGAAAAGGGCCAGCGGCCAAATGAATTGAAGAGTAGTATAGAGTAGTTCATTGATTTATGAAATAGAACATTTTCCTGCGAAGAAGATCCTTCTCTTACTTAATGCTACTTAATTGTGCTTTCCTACAGTGCTTGATACTAATGCTTCCCTAATTCAACCAGTACTTGCTGCCACTGGTAGTCTTCACGAGCTCTCCCTTCTTTCCTTTTGTCGTTAATGGGCTTGTCGTTATCAAGTCATTCTCGTCGTACAGCTTGCTTCCAGTGATGCGCCCAGTAACAGAGCCGTCGCGGTTCTGTTTCCACCTCGTGAGCGCTGGTACACCCTTTGGAGGAACTTTTGGCTTGGTTGATTTAGGCCCGGAAGATTTGGCAGCTACCGTGGGCGGGGAGGGCAGCTTGAAACCGAACGTCGATTTCTTTGTCACCGATACCGTCTTGGGGAGAGGCGTCTTGACGGTGCGCGCTTTGGCAGAAGGTGGGGAAGGCTTCTTGAAACTAAAAGGCGATTTCTTAGCGGGGGCGGCCGCCGCCTTCTTCGTTCCGCCCGCATTCAGCTCTGGCCACTTGAAGTTAAAAAGAGGGGCAGATGGGGCCTCAATGGTGGCCTTCTTGGTGGACGTACGTTTTTGAGCGGGGGAAGGCTTGGGAATTACCTTCTTGGTCGACAACAATTTTGTCGATTTTGCTGTGATAGATTTCTTCTCTTGCTTCTTAACAGTGGCACTTTTGGGGGATGGCAATTTAAACTGGAATGGAATTGAGGGTTTTGCAGGGACTGAAGGCGGGGGTGAAGAAGGGGGTTTAACTCGCAAGGAAGGCTTAGATACAAGCTTTGGTGCAAGCTTTGGTGCAAGCTTTGGTGCAAGCTTTGGTGCAAGCTTTTGTGCAAGCTTTGGTGCAAGCTTTGGTGCAAGCTTTGGTGCAAGCTTTGGTGCAAGCTTTGGTGCAAGCTTTGGTGCAAGCCTGGTTACAGCTTTGGGCGCAGGCTTTGGCGTTGGTTTGGCCAACGGCTTAGCAGTCGAGGCCTTCGCTACCGGCTTTTTGTTGCCGTTTTTGGTTGGTTCCGTTGTAGTAAACAACTTCTTGACACCAAACACAGCCGAGAGAACGCCACTCTCTGACACAGCAGCGACATTTCCTGCCCCTGCACTCTTTTTCTGCTTAGCCTTCCCCCCAGACTTCGTCAAAAGAGGCTTAGAAACCAAGTTCGCCTTCTGTATCGCCCTAAAGTTTGCCTCCCGTCTTGCCTCGTCAGCGGCAGCCTGTGCATTGAGCAATTCCATGTCGCTTCTGGCAATCCCAAGCAGCTCTTTCTCCATCTCGGCCCGGGCCTTTGCGGCGGCAGCATCTTGAGCCTTCTGCCTGGCGGTTTTCTCCTTTTCCAGTTGTGCTCTCGCATCCTTAATCGCCTGTTCGTTTTTTTTCTTCAGCGCCAGGCGCTCTTGCTCGACTTTCTGCATATCCTCGAGATTTTTCGCCTCAATTTCTTTCCTGGCCTCCCTCTCTTCGGCCAAACGCTCTTCCACCAGGGCGAGTTCTTTAAGCCGAACCTCCTGTGCGGCGGCAGCCTCCTCTCGCCGTTTCTCCACAGCAGCGGCATATTTTTCCTTGAGCTCCCGGTCTGCACTTTCTCGGGAGGCGGTGATCCTCGCCAACTCGGCGCGATAGGTTTCTTCCGCCGAGCCGCCAGACCTTTCTGCCTCGAGGCGAAGCTTGTTGAGCTCGCTATTTTCTTTGCGGCGAGTAGCAATGAGCGACTCTTCCGCCCCGATACGACGGAGTTCTATCTCCGACAGTATACCCTCTACGTCAATCTCGTTGGCCTTTTCGGCAGCAGTAGAAATCACTTTTTCGACGACCTCCATCAAGTCCTTCGACTTCAGCGATTTAGCCTTGTTCTCGAGATCGATTTTGGAATTCACCTTCCCAAAAAGATACTTCACTGTTCCAAGAAAATCATCCGGAACATTAGCCGTGGACGTAGTATCAGTGGAAGTAGTATCAGTTGAAGCGGGATCGGTTGAAGCAGTATCGGTTGAAGCAGTGTCAATCGAAGACGCGTCGGGTGCAGTGTCAATCGAAGACGCGTCGGTTGCAGAGGAGTCGATGGCCGAAGTATCCGTGGCCAAAGTGTCGGTATAACCCTGCCTTTCTAAGATTTCAGTAAGCATCTCGTCGACGCGCCACGCCCGAAGGGATTCAGCCTCAACAGATTCAGCCTCAACAGATTCAGCCTCAACAGATTCAGCCTCAACAGATTCAGTGTCAAGTTCAGAGACACTCTCCTCTTCCTCGACGGCTGCAACGGTGACACCACCTCCTCTGAAGGATTTTTTCGCAACGTCGTCTTTGTAATCCGCATCGGCATCCCCGAGTACATCCTCGATTACAACAGCAGCGGGGTCATCTGAGAGTGAAACGTCCTGCTGCTGGTCGATGAATTCCTCCAACTCTTGGACAGAGTTCAAACCGAGTTGAGATGCCAGGCGCTGCTCCTCAACGGATATTTCTTTCATGGCATCTCCCAATGCTTGAGATGCCTCCATTTGACCACGCGCTGCAACCACAGCCTCGTCCATCAAATTTTTTATGCTGCTTCCAGGCGATCCATCGTCACCATCAGAAACTGTGCGGGCACCAGCAGCAGCACGCACTCCGGACACGCCCATTCCGGTGGCATCGTCTTCACTAAGATCGCCAAACTCGCTGACCTCCAATGCGTCGTCGAGGGCAACGATAGCAAAATTTCGCTTGAAGTTATTGAACTTTTCTGGGGTGGAAGATTTCCCAAACATCTCACACCATACTGCGTAAGCCAGATCAGCGGCACCGTCTCCGTTACTGTCCTGAGATGAACTATCGTCAGAAGTAGCGGGAAAAGGTACCGTCACTCGTCGGTTGGTAGAAATGGGCGCTACCCAGGTAGATGAAGTTCTGCTGACGAGGCGATTGGCGGTCGAAATTGTACTCGAAATAGGTGACGTAAGAAAGCCATGAATAGCCACAGCTGATACAAGTACTATTAGGGTTCTCATCTCTGAATAGTCTCCCGAATTATCGATGGAGAAGGAAGCTTAACATTTGCCCTGCCAGGCCGATTCAGCCATTGAGTATTTTTATTTTAGATCCACTCTGTCCGCAAAATGCTGAAAACCTCCTTACTGGTTGTCGCTCTCTTCTTGAGTGGTACGAGTGCTTTTTTCGGTACGTTAATGCTCAATATCTTGGGCGACCTCGCTTTTTGACGCTCACATCGGTGGTTAATTCCTTCGACATTAGCGAGTACCCCAGGCCATTCTTTCTCTATTTCTGGCTTGGATGAGGGGGGATGTTCTGTTCTCCCTGATACACGGAAATAGGATGTGCTACGGTGATGTCGCCCATTTTGCGAGCATTTTTCATCACACCCTCCTCCTCCACCACACTAACCCCTCCCACAATGCCATTAAATTCCACTCGCAGCCCCTGCCGTTGCACCTCTCCGAATGTCTACTGCTGTAAGTATGCGCCACCGAAAGAAGCTACCGAAATTGGGTTTGCCTGCTGACCAGCGGAAGGCATTGCTCAGGGCACTGACAACAGAAACAATCCGCCACGGGCGCATCAAGACCACACATGCACGAGCAAAGGCGGTCAGGAAGCATGTTGACCACATGATCACACTTGCAAAGGGCGGTACTCTCCACCAGCGGCGACAGGTGAGTGGCTGTGCGAGAGAAAATTTTCTGCATGTGGGCAGGCTGCTCTAACAATGAAGCAAACGCATTTTTTTTCATTTTTCATTTACAGGCAATTGCATGGATGTACGACAAGCAGCTTGTCCATGCACTTTTTGAGAATGCGGCCAGCCGCTACGAAGACAGGAATGGGGGGTACACTCGAGTGCTTCGGACTATGCCCCGGCAAGGAGACAACAGCAAGATGGCTATTGTTGAGCTCGTGTAGGGTTCTTGCTTTGAGGATGCCGTTGGGAGGAAAAGGGACGTAGTAGTTAAAGGAAGAGAATAGGTTTTTAATATGCGTATTCTTTGGCAGCTGCCTGCGATTGTTCTTGACAGTAAGGATGCACCATCTTCATAAGGTTTTTCGTCTTTCAGTCCCAAGGCACAAACAAGGCAAATTTGGGAATCTCACAATGCTGTTCTGGTCAAAGTAAACATGGTCGATGTTTTGTTCTATGGCTGGATTGAGATTATTCATCGTTGGATACGAGAGGTTACACCGTAAATCACTCTTATATACACCAAAAAGATGTTCTTAAAAAGCCCTGAACAAAAGAAAGTTGTTGTTGTTGTTTTGCCTATTTATCATTTTCATTGATAAATTACAACAATTTCTTGTCTCAGCAGCACAATTAATTGTCCAGCAGCATTGCTGGAACTGCTGGAACTCGATTTCCCAGCTTAAAGCACCACCTAGGGGCTGCAACATGATGGGGCACTCATCCAAATCTCCTTATGACTCTGACATGAAGTACACAACCAAGTTGAAGATATATACGCCCCCAAAGGCCGCGCCAGTCGTTAAGAAAGTTAAAAGTGAAGTGCCTGCCTACATCCGTAATCAGCAACTGATGGATAAGGTCACTGCCATGGAGAAGTCTGTTGAGTCTGCGATTGTGTCACATTCCAACCAGTCAGATTACAATGTTGAGCAATTCACCTCATTTCTTGAGTCCCAGGAGTTTCTGAAGAACGTGCACAGTGACTTACGCCTCAATCACGAGAGGACGACGACAGCCTATCAGGAGGAACTCGCAAAGAAGAACGACGTTGTGACTCGACTCAAGCTGCAGTATGACCTGAAGCTCAACAACTTTGAGGCATACTATCCAGAGTGGATGAAGCGGATCTACGAGGTGTTCGATGTGATAAAGGAGCTTGGATACAATAATAGAACAAGATGGAGGAGTGAGGTTGACAAATTACTTCGCTTGTCTGCGAGACAATTCCAGTCAAAGAACGGGCACAACCACAGCATCAATGGAGAGTTCCGCCGTATCGCAATGAGCTTTAACGCGTACGGCTCTGTTGAGCTGAACAAGCAACTTCATGAGCTTATCGATTCAGCAGGGGATGTTGAGGGGGAGCTCGATCCAACCTTTCAGCTCGCACGGTTGGAATACCGAATCGCACGGGATAACTGGGTACGGGAGAGGGACGCCAATCCTGTGAGAGCTGACCGGGTTGTTGAGGGGAGGGACAAGAAGACAACGCTCCTCAATCACTTATCTTCCCACAAGGTCAATCTTGGACTAGAAGACGGAGAGAAGGCCAAAAGAATTGAATCCATAATTGATGTTATCGAAGAGGAGAAACGAAAGGCTGAGAAAGATGAGTCAGCTTATCCGACAAAAAATCAGTCAGCTAATGATACGCTCCCCTCGGCCCTCGAATCGACACTATCTTCCCTCTCTATCTGCGCTCGTACACCGGTTACGAAGGAGACATCTTCTAACCTCTCCAAGCAGTACTACCAAATCTTCGCTTCTTGCTCCCTCCAGGGCGACTGGGTAGGCTCTCTCCGGACCTACTCCTCCTACGTGTCCAGAGGGTTCGTCCCGACCGCCTTCGTTTTCCAGAATATAATCTCCGCTTGCAAAAACGCCGTCCCGACGGAAATAGATAGAGCGATCCTCGTCCTGGGTGAGATGAGGAAGCAGGGGGTCCGCCCAGACGTTCGGCATTACAATGCCGTAATCGACTGCTGCAAGATGGGTGGGGCGTGGAGGAGAGCTGCCGATCTCTTTTCCAAGATGGGCAGGGAAGAGGGAATCGAGCCCAACACTAACACCTACGATCTCATGTCAAGCCTAGGCCTCGGCGCCACCGTCAAGGACTCCCCTGAGGAAATTTACTCCACCCTCAAGTTTGCCGGAGTGCCCGAATACATCGCGTACACGTCCGCTTGTCGTCTGGCACTCTCCGAGTCGGACAGGGCCATCCTCGAGGAGCAAGGGCTTTTGGACGATTCTTTTTTGGACAGCTTGGAGTTTAAGCCTCGGTCACTGCTGGAGAGGAGAAAAAAACTTCTTCTTGAGAAGAGGCAAGAGATGGTCAGGGAGGTACCCAAGGACGAGTTTGGTAGATCAGTGAGGAAAATGAGGAAATTGCAAAGAGCTAGGGAACAGAAGATGAAACTAGAGAAAGAGACGATGGAGTTGCACGAGAAGGCAAGGACATTTGTCAAGAGGGGAGAGTGGGAATTGAAGGAGAAGGAGAGACAGAAAAGTAGGAAGGAGAGGGGAGAAAGAGGGGGAGAAAGCAAAGAAGAGGAGAAGGAAGAAGAGAAAGTGAAGAAATTTCGAGAGAGGGAGGAAGAGAAGGGGAGATAATAAATTAGTTATCGTCTTCCTGTTGTGACGGACTTCGTGTGACAAGCTTTTCTTACCAGTGAAACCAAGAAGAAAGAGGTGAAACGACGTAGATTTTTTTGAAAAAAAATGATAGAAATGGTTTTCTGTCTTAATTCTCAAATTTCAATGAATATCTCCTTCCATCCCCTACTCTCCTTTTCTTCCTCAGGCCCTCGACCCCCCAGCTACTCCCAAATTTTCATTGTCTCGAGAGCTCTTTGTATTTCAATCTCGTCAATATCACTAACAGATTCGGCCGATCCCAGGCCCGAGAGTAACGGTACCCTCTGTTTCCCGTGCCTGTGCTCTGTCGCATCCAGCAGCGACTGCATACACAGAGATTTTGTAAGGAGTTCCGAGTGTGTAGGTAGTTCGAGAGAGTCAGACACGTCCTTGATCCTCCTGAGCAGCTCCTCATCAATCCATCCCCTATTATAGCTCAACACAGCACAGAAGAATCCGTCTATATTAACGGCCTCTCCGTGCATCAAGTCCGCCCCCGGCACCATCTCGATTAATTTTGAGAAAGTGTGCCCGTAATCGACAGGACGATCGAGCTTCGTCTCCCATAAATTCGGCCCGAGTTCCTCAAGCATAATCCTGATGGACATGTGTATTATCCTGTCCCCCCTATCGCCGCCGAAGCCACCCTCCCTTAAAAGCCGCTCGCCCTCTAGCAAAAGTTCCTCGCCACCCTCTTCGAGAAGCTCGAAGAGCTCGGTAGATCGGACCAGTGCGAGCTTCATTATCTCCCCGCATCCGTTTGACAAGTTCCGCCTGGAGAGAGATGGCAGAAAAGTCGTCGGAGAAACGAGGACGGACGAAGGGGCGTAGAAGGTTCCAATGCGATTCTTGTAGCTGCCCCCGGCGCAGCAGTAGTCCAATCCGTTCTTAACACCTACGCTCGCGTCGACAATCGCGAGTAAAGTCGTCGGGACACGAACGAATGGCACTCCTCTCCTGTACATCGACGCGGCCATTCCTGCGACGTCGAGGAGCACTCCTCCACCAATTGCGTAGAATGGGGAGCGGCGGTGGAGGGAGAAGGCGACAAGGGAGGAAAGGATCTTCTCGAGAGAGAGGAGGGTCTTCGATACTTCCTCGCCGGGGATTATGCAAACTGTTAGAGAGATGTTGAAGTGGGAGAAGTAGGCGTGGATTGAGGGGCCATAGAGGTCGTAGACAGTCGAGTCGATGGCGGCGAATCTAATACATGTGCGCAAAAGTAGAAATAAATAAAGGCGTGGCGAAAGGATTGTGTGTGTTTTTAGCTACAACAAACCGGAGCAAGATAGGACGAGAAACAACAAAAGGCAACTCACCTCTTCCCACCGCCACCCAAAAGTGGCCCAGACGCCTCAATGAGCTGTCGGTTATCCGTGTCAAGCAGTCCCGGAACGATGTTAACGTCGTACGATATCGGTAGTTCGAATATATTCCGGTATCCTCCCGTACTTTGTCGGCCAGTTTGGCTGCCGAGAGTGTCAAAGGGTTGAATGCGGAAGACATTAGAAGGGGCACGGGGGAGGGGGATGAGCATGGGGGAGGGGGATGAGCATGGGGAGGGGGAGGGGGAGGGGGGGCGGGAGGGGGGGCGGAAGGATGATGGTGACGATGAATATGATGACGTGGACGACGTCGACGATGATGAACCGGTATGCGACACAGAAGTACTAGACCCAGGGGGGGTAGTTATTTCAGAAAGGTCAACAGCAGTCGGGACGGTATGTGTGCGAGCAGGTGATCGTGAGGACAGGATCAGAGACCGTGTAGACGATGGGAGAGCGTCCCAAGAGGACAGAATCGACACGTTCGTACTAGGAAGCGAAAAGGAGAAGTGGATGCGGTGTTAGGTTGAACGCCAATGATGTGGTTTTCAAGGGGTAGTTTGGACGTTTCTGAGCGGTGAAATTCACTCAGATTTTTTCCACCACATTTTGAAACATTTCGAGACACTTACCTTTTCAAATTTAGATCGTCGACGCTCATTTCGTGGTGGATGTGTGTTCGGCTTTTTCTGGAAAAAAGAGAGGACGAGCCAGCACTGAAAACAAGAT
>Ga0209832_1001949_pt1 | contig 10975 bp, 10 predicted proteins | sample COGITO_mtgs_1104_2_FD_185516 | JGI IMG/M metagenome (GOLD analysis project Ga0209832, IMG submission 185516) | Pelagic marine microbial communities from North Sea - COGITO_mtgs_110407 (SPAdes) (version 2) | ecosystem: Environmental > Aquatic > Marine > Epipelagic ...
TCCATCCCGAACAGAGAAGTTAAGCCCATTAGCGCCGATGGTACTACTATTGTGGAAGAGTAGGTCACCGCCTTTTTTTGAAGACCCTTACATTTATTTGTAAGGGTCTTTTTTTTTATATTTATATCAAATGATAAAAAATTCCTATAATATTATTGGATTAATGTCTGGAACTTCTTTAGATGGGTTAGATATTTGTTATGCTCAGTATTTTTATAACGGTAGTTGGTCATTTAAAATTTTAAAAGCTGTTACTATTCCATACAGTAAAACGTGGGTTGCTATTTTAAAAGGCTTAGTTGATAAATCAACATCTCAAATTGATATTATTGATAAAGATTACACTAGGCTTTTAAGCTCATTTGTTTTAGAGTTTATCTCTAATTATAACATTGAATCAATTGACGCAATATCAAGTCACGGTCATACAGCATTTCTTAAACCTAATGAAGGTTTAACATTTCAAATTGGTAATTTAAAAATATTGGCTGAATTAATAAATCAAACCTGTATATGTGATTTTAGAACTCAAGATGTAAATTTAGGAGGACAAGGAGCTCCACTAGTACCAGTTGGAGATATATTATTATTTAATAAATATGACTTTTGTTTAAACTTAGGTGGATTTTGTAATATTTCTTTTAATAAATCAAATGATATTACAGCTTTTGATATTTGCCCCTTAAATATTGTTTTTAATTACTATTCAAAACAATTAGGTCATGACTATGACCATTTAGGATCTTTAGCAATGTCTGGACAAACTATTATGCCATTACTTGAAGAGTTAAATTCATTGAATTATTATCAAATATCTGGACCTAAATCATTGGGTTTAGAATGGGTAGTTGAAAATTTTCATGAAACAATAAAAAATTATGATAATAATGTTAACGATATTTTAAAGACTTTGGTAGAGCATGCTGCATTTCAAATTAGTGAGACATTAAATCAATATGGAAATGGTCAAGTATTACTCTCTGGTGGGGGTGTCTACAATAAATTTTTTATAAAAATATTGACCCAGCACTCAAATTCTAAATTCATTATTCCTTCAAAATCTATTGTTGATTATAAAGAAGCACTCATATTTGGCTTTTTAGGAGTTTTAAAATTAAGAAATGAAATTAATTGTATGAAGTCTGTAACAGGTGCCTCTAAAAGTCACTCAACAGGTAAAATTTATGAAATAATTAAATAAAATTTAATATAGAAAATCTTAATATTTATTATATTAACGCTTTAAAAAATAAATTATGGAATTATTAGTGATTGTAGTATTTGTTCTTGGGTATTTAGCAATAACATTAGAGCACTCTTTAAAGGTAGATAAATTAGTGCCAGCATTAGTTATGATGGCTATTTCTTGGGCAATAATTGCCTTAAATATAGACTCTTTTTCTAATTGGTTTAGCCCAGCTATTCACGGATTAGTTGATGGTTTTGCAAATTTAGCTCATGATGCTAAAATGCATCTAATGGAGGAAACTTTATTACATCATTTAGGAAAAACCGCAGAAATTTTGGTTTTTCTAATTGGGGCTATGACGATTGTAGAAATTATAGATTATTTCAATGGGTTTTCTGTAATAAAAGATTTAATTAATTACAAAAAGAAAAAGACCATCCTATGGATTTTTTGTGGTCTAGCTTTCATACTTTCTGCTATTATTGATAATCTTACTGCTACTATTGTACTTATATCAATTTTACAAAAAGTTGTTTCTGATAAAAACATGCGATTATGGTATGCAGGTCTTATAATTATTGCAGCTAACGCAGGTGGAGCATGGTCACCAATTGGTGATGTTACTACTACAATGCTTTGGATAGGAGATAAAGTTTCAACAATCGAATTAATATATTATTTATTAATACCTTCAATAGTATGTATGATAGTGCCTACTGTTATTGCTTCATTTTTACCTCAATTTAAAGGTGATATTGAGTTAAATAAATCAATAGATACTGATTCTGATAAGTATAGCTCTAAGATGTTAATATTAGGTCTAAGTGCAATTATTTTTGTGCCAATTTTTAAAGTGGTTACTCATCTACCTCCATACATTGGTATGATGTTAAGCCTAGGGGTAGTTTCTATATTTGCTGAAATTTTTAGTAACACAGAATATAGTTTATCTAAAATTACTTCTTCTGATTCCAGCTCTCATTCAAGTCCCGTTCATAAAGCATTAACTAAGATTGAAATGCCAAGTATACTATTTTTCTTAGGTATTCTAATGGCTGTTGGTGCACTAGAATCTTTGGGTGTTCTCTTTGAGTTTGCTACTGATTTAAAACAAACTATTCCATTAGATGTTCTTGTTATTTTAATGGGTGTAGGGTCAGCTATAATTGATAATGTTCCTTTAGTTGCAGCTAGTTTAGGTATGTTTACCGAGCCAATGGACCATCCATTATGGCACTTTATAGCATATTCTGCTGGAACAGGTGGTAGTATGTTAATTATTGGATCTGCAGCTGGAGTTGTTGCAATGGGTATGGAAAAAATTAATTTTTTCTGGTATTTAAAAAAGATTTCATGGTTAGCACTTATTGGATTTATTTCAGGAGCCGCAGTCTTTGTTCTTATTAGAGATTTTATATAACAAATAAATTGAAATATAATTCTACTATACAATGGATGTTTAATAAGCTTCCTGTATACCAAAATTCAGGTGCTTTTAAATATAAGATTGATTTACAAAATATTTACGATCTATCTAGTTACTTGGGCGACCCACATACTAAACTAAAGACTATTCATGTTGGTGGTACAAATGGTAAGGGATCAACTTCGCACATACTTTCTTCAGTTTTACAGGAATCTGGCTATAAAGTTGGTTTGTATACTTCTCCTCACTTAAAAGATTTTAGAGAAAGAATTAAAATTAATGGTGATTGTATAGCAAAAGATAATGTTGTAAAATTTATAAAAAATCACAAAGAGTATTTAGAAGTTAATAAACTCTCCTTCTTTGAAATGACTGTGGGTATGGCTTTTGATTATTTTAATAATCAAGAAGTTGATATAGCAATTATTGAAGTAGGTATGGGAGGGCGATTGGATTCTACTAATATTATTAATCCTGAAATATCAGTAATTACAAATATAGGTTTAGATCATACTAAATTTCTTGGTGATTCCCTACAAGAAATAGCAAATGAAAAGGCAGGAATCATAAAAAAAGGTAAGACTGTAATTATTGGAGAAACTCAAAAAGAGTTAGTAGATTTATTTGTAAGTAAAGCTAACCAACTTAATTCAAAAATTATTTTTGCAGATCAGCAAAAAACACATAATTACACTTCAGATTTAAAAGGTTCTTTTCAAACTAAAAATATTCAAACTGCTATTTCTGCAATTCATGAACTTACTATGTCAAATTGGAATGTTGATATTGATGCAATAAGGCTAGGTATTTTAAGAGTTCACACAAATACTGGTTTTACAGGAAGATGGACTGTGTTAAACCAAAGCCCATTAATAATCTGTGACACAGCTCATAATAAAGAAGGATTATCAATTGTTTTAAAAGACATTTCACTCATAAAGTATTCAAAATTACATTTTGTGATTGGTTTTGTGGAGGATAAAGAACTTGATTCTATAATTGAATTATTCCCTAAGGATGCTATTTATTATTTTTGTAAGCCAGATATAAAAAGAGGTTTAAGTGCGATTACTCTAAAATCTATTTTTAAATCTCATTCAAGGATTGGGAAATCTTATAAATCTGTTAATGATGCTTTAGTATCTGCTAAAGAAAACTCTAAGGAGGGTGATCTGATTTATGTAGGAGGAAGTACTTTTGTAGTTTCTGAAGTAATTTAGTATATCTAGGAAAGCTTCTTAGAGAATTTAAAGAGGCAGAACAAAGATTGAGTAAAATTAAAGAGCTTATAGTATAGGACTAATTAATAGAGTCTGAAATAGCAGAATTGAAAGAGGAGGATATGCCAAACATAAAAACCCCTGCTAAAAGCAAGGGCTTGTAATGCCATTTTTTCAAACCGACCGCTTACGCGGCACTAATTAAATTGATAAATGGATAAATTGTTAAAAAGCCCGAACAGCCCTAACAAGGTAGTTGATGTCCTTAAGGTTGCCGTCCTGGTCCCCATTGTAGAAACCCTGGCCCCACGCACTGCCGTCATCGTTCTCAGTAGAACTCCAATAGGTGAAATTAGCAAAACCACCAATTGCGGCCTTATTTAAATACATTTCATTTAATTCATCTTTTGAAGGTAAGAACCAATCACTGTATCCGCCAAGAGTTAGATTCGCACAAATATCTGCAGCAGTAGGACTCCCGTTAGAAGAAGTACAATTAGCATTTATAATATCAATAGTATTTTGATTTCCTGTTCCAATAGCTGTTCCACCTGCTCCTGTAATATTAGTTCCATAACAACCCCAATGGGCTCCAGAAGATTGATCTGTAGGGGCTGAAATTAATCCCCCTCCATTTCCATCCAACCAAAAGATAATACCTCCCTGGTAAGAATCACCAACTACTACGCCTACGGTAACCGTTCTTGTTGCAGTTCCAACATTACCTGATGCATCTGTAGCGTTGTATGTAATGATGTAACTGCCAATAGTACTCGTATCTACTGTACCTGAAGCGGTAACTGTTTCACCACCATCAGCTGTTGCTCCAGCATCCGTCCACGAAGATCCAGAACTTACTGTATCTGTGCCACTTGTAACTGTTATAACTGGTGAGTTCGCATCGACAATAACAGCACCTAAGTAGCCACTAGCGGCGCCAGCTGTATTACCAGATCCATCTGTAATTACCCCCCCTGTATATGAAGATACTGAAAGATCTGAGCTGTTTGTATCTCCTTCTGCAACTGTATATCTAAATACTAACGCTGTAGTTCCTGTGCCACTTTGGTATGTAGCAGTTGCTCCGTTAGATAATGTAAGAGTTGGTGTACCTGTAACACTAACATCTTCATCATAAGTTACTGTGATTTCAATATTATCTCCTACTTTATAAGTACCATCATCGGCAGCAACCGAACTAAAGCTTGGTGAGTTCGCATCGACAATAACAGTACCTAAGTCGCCACTAGCGGCGCCAGCTGTATTACCAGATCCATCTGTAATTACCCCTGTATATGAAGATACTGAAAGATCTAAGCTGTTTGTATCTCCTTCTGTAACTGTATATCTAAATACTAACGCTGTAGTTCCTGAGCCACTGTTGTATGCAGCAGCAAAAAAATTATCGAAGAACTCTGCACCGTTAGATAATGTAAGAGTTGGTGTACCTGTAACACTAACATCTTCATCATAAGTTACTGTGATATCAATATTATCTCCTACTTTATAAGTACCATCTGCGGCAGCAACCAAAACAAAGGTTGGAGCTGTAGTATCTATTACCGTAACTGTTCTTGTTGCAGTTCCCACATTATCTGATGTATCTGTAGCGTTGTATGTAATGATGTAACTGCCAATAGTACTCGTATCTACTGTACCTGAAGCGGCAACAGTTTCTCCTGTGTCAGCTGTTGCTCCTGCATCCGTCCAAGTATTACCCCGTTCTACTGTATCTGTGCCACTTGTAACTGTTATAACTGGTGCTATAGTATCCACTACATTAACTGTTCTTGTTGCAGTTCCCACATTTCCTGCTGCGTCTGTAGCGTTGTATGTAATGATGTAACTGCCAATAGTACTCGTATCTACTGTACCTGAAGCGGTAACAGTTTCACCACCATAAGCTGTTGCTCCAGCATCCGTCCAAGTAGATCCCTGTTCTACTGTATCTGTTCCACTTGTAACTGTTATAACTGGCGCTGTAGTATCCACTACGTTTACTGTTCTTGTTGCAGTTCCAACATTACCTGATGCATCTGTAGCGCTGTATGTAATCGTATAAGTACCAACAGTGGTCGCACCAACTGTACCTGAAGTTGTCACTGTTATATCTCCGCATTGCATACCTACCTGGGGCCAGTAGAAAAAACAAGCAGCAACGGATAAATCTGTCGCCGTAGCTCCTGCATCTGTATAAATTGCTCCTAATTCAATGGTCACGGTTGCATTCCCTGTAAGAGTAATCACTGGCGCAACAATATCTGGGTTAAGGACCCATGTAGGAGTTGTACCAACCAATTGAAGTACTGATCCAGTATTTCCGGGGTTAATAGTTTGCCAAGAAGTACCATTCCAATAATTCATTTGACCCACTATTGTGCCAGGGGCTGTATTCGCTTGTAAAGCAGCAATAGCTGCATCTGCATCTGCTTCATTACCATCTACATCTGTTTGTAGTGCTGCAATAGCTGCGTCGGCATCGGATTCGTTTTGATCTATATCAGCTTGCATTGTAGTATCTGCTGAATCACTGTCTGATTCATTTTGATCTACATCTGCCTGTAATGCTGCAATGGATACTGCTATATCGTTTTGGACTGATACTAAAGCAAAATCTATATCGGATTCGTTTCCATCAACATCTGCCTGTAATGCAGCAATAGCTGCATCAGCATCTATTTCGTTTTGATCCACATCTGCTTGAGTAGTAGCTATGGAAGTAGTATTTGCTGCAATCGCAGTATCTGCATCTGCTTCATTACCATCTACATCTGCTTGTACTGCAGCAATAGCTGCATCAGCATCTATTTCGTTTTGATCCACATCTGCTTGAGTAGTAGCTATGGAAGTAGTATTTGCTGCAATCGCAGTATCACTGTCTGCTTCATTTCCATCTACATCAGCTTGAAGAGCTGCAATAACAGCATCAGCATCTATTTCGTTTTGATCCACATCTGCTTGAGTAGTAGCTATGGAAGTAGTATTTGCTGCAATCGCAGTATCACTGTCTGCTTCATTTCCATCTACATCAGCTTGAAGAGCTGCAATAACAGCATCAGCATCTATTTCGTTTTGATCCACATCTGCTTGAGTAGTAGCTATGGAAGTAGTATTTGCTGCAATCGCAGTATCACTGTCTGCTTCATTTCCATCTACATCAGCTTGAAGAGCTGCAATAACAGCATCAGCATCTGCTTCATTTTGATCCACATCTGCTTGAGTAGTTGCAATTGCAACAGCGTTATTGGTTATTGCATCAGTTGCATTAGCTACAGCAGTATCTATATTAGACTGTAAAGTAGCATCTGACGCATCTGAGTCTGCTTCATTTTGATCCACATCTGCCTGAGTAGTCGCAATTGCAATAGCGTTATTGGTTATTGCCTCTGTAGCATTGGCTACAGCAGTATCTATATTAGACTGTAAAGTAGCGTCTGCAGAATCTGAGTCTGCTTCATTTTGATCTACATCTGCCTGTAATGCTGCATCTGCTTCATCTCCAGCAATAGATTCTGCTAAATCAGCTTGTTCATTAGCATCAATTGCAGCTTGTAAAGAATCATCGGAAGCTTCACTAGCGGCTTGATTTTCAAGAATTAAATTTAAGTTCTCTGCAATAGCTGCAGTTGCATTATCATTTTGTGCATAGTATGCAAATGGTACATAGCTAAACGCTTGGTAGCTGATTTCTTCAAAAGAAACACAATCTCCTCTGTGGTTTAATTCAACTCTCATGGATTTCTGGCCTGTATCCCAATCGACATCTGAAACAGAACTTGCAGATCCACCAGTTTGATCACTATTACCTATAATAATATTTACCATTCCGAATTTATCGGTAGTAGTTTGTACAGTTTCTTCGTATTCTAGTCCTTGACCATAAATTGAAAATCGAAGACATATATCCGATTCAACCATTGGAGATAATTGATCATCATATCCAGGTAATTGTTCTGCATTAGGGTTGTAAATAACAGCTTGATAAGTTATGCCATTGTTCTGAGAAAAACTCAGTAGAGTAAAAAAGCCGATTATTGTAAAGAGTATAAATTTTTTCATTTTTAGTGTATTAGTTTAATTTGTAAATAAGACTTAGATTCACTCTAGAGTTCTTTAATTTTATTTTATCGATAGCGTCTTCATAATAAAAAGGACTACTTGTTTGTGTAGATTTTCCAGTGATTTTAAAATTTTCAGACATTGTGTATCCAAGTGCTAGTTTAACATCCTCTTTTAAATCGTAGGATAATTTTAAGCCTGCATCCGTCCATCCAGTTATTCCACAAAACTCAGAGTGATCAGAGATATCATAAACCATGTTATTTATTTTCTGTTGTCCTTTAAGGATTGTACTCAAGCTAACACCAAATGAAGCATCTAGGTGTAAACCATTATCCATATTAAATAATGGAACATCTAATCCATTTCTAACTCCTATATAGCTAGTCTCCCAAGAATATGAACTAGCCATATTTCCATAAGATGCATTGTATTGATTTAAGTTTAAACTTAAAGAATAACCTAAGCTTTTTTCTGTTTTAGTTTTTCCAATCTTTTTGGTGTAACCAATTTCAAAATGAGAACCCATACCAGTGGCTTCAAAGTCATCGTTTGCATCGAAAGAATAGTCTGTGTAGTTAGTACCAACAGTAAAGGCAACTTCTTGAGATTGTATACTTATAAAAGAAAGAATGGTTAGATAGAAAATTATTTTTTTCATTTTTTTATGATTTTAGTGTGATAATTAAATTTGTTAGTGTTTAGATAAATTAAGTACGAACCAGATGGAAGACTAGATAAATCTAATTTAGTTTTGTAGTTTTCAATATCGATTTTTGTAGTGATTAAAACCCTTCCAGCATAATCAAAAACAAGTACGTTTAAGTCGGAAGATTCTAAATTTGAGAAGTTGAAATTCACATAATCAATTGTTGGGTTGGGATAAAAAGTTATCTCCACATTAAATTCTTCGTTATTACTAATTAAAGAATTCCAAAAGGACTGCTGGTAGCCTTGTTGAACAGTTAGGTTGTCCATAGTATAACTAGCGATAGAATGCTGCCCAATGGTTTGAGAAACATAAATACCAGAATCTAATTCAACACTTTTACCTTGACTAGAAATGATCTCGTGATGTAACTCCTGAGAGAAAATTAGACCTGAAAAGATAAATGTTAAAAACAGTATTGCTGGTTTAAAACAAAATTTTTTTACTACGAAAGGTTTTTTCATAAAAGGTTTTTTAAATTAAAAAATCATAATTTAATTATACCGAACGCGATGTAAAAAAATTAATTGGGGATATTTAATTTGAACAATATAATTTATTTTGAATGACTTTACTAATTATTACTTAAACTTTCTGAAGAGCTATGGTTTAGTTGCAATTACTTGCCTCCCATTTTACTAAAAATTTGCCCCCAAGCTGATAGCTTTTTTTGCATCAGCACAAGCGCCAGTTAAATCTCCTAGAAATTCTTTTGAAAGGGCTCTATTAAAATAAACACCAGCATAATTAGGGTTAATCTCTATTGCTTTATTGTAATCGCTAATAGCTCCATAGAAGTCTTTTGCTTCAGCTTTGTAATAGCCGCTACTAAAATATTCTTCTGCTGTCTGTCCAAAAGAACTAAAAGAAACAAGTAATGCAAGTGTGAGTAGTAAGTTTTTCATAAAAAAAATTTACACAAAAAATTTTAAAGAACACAACTCTATCTATATCAGTGTATTAAAATTATAAATAACCCAAACCTAACCCAGATTCAATAACACTTTTTACTTATTTGTGTTTATTAAAAAAATACATTGTTATAATGTGGTATATATTTCATATAAAACACTTTTGGACATTATGTGTTTATACTATAATAACATAGATTCTAGTGACATTAATCTTGGTTGATTGAGGGCTATTATCGTAATGAAAATAGGATTAAGTATGGCTTTTTGCTGACTATTACCTATAGTTTAATATCAAGTATATGGGATTAATATTAAGAGATGAAAATGGGATGCATTTTTGGAGAGAATGGACAAAGATTATTAGAAGTCAAAAATTCACTAAACTAGTAACTATTCAAGCACCAATGAGAAATAGGTATGCATTTGAAACTAAAATGGAAATATTAGCATCAACCCCTAGAGTAAATGGTTTATTCTATTCAGTAGAAAGGAATGCTGATAGAAAAGGCTATCATATTCACTTATTGATTAATGCTTTTAATACTTCTATATACCAATTAGCATGGGCTTTAGATATTAAACAAAATAATATTCCTTATTACGAAGATGTTTACTCAACGGTCGGAGTAACCAACTATGTAACCAAGCACATGAAAGACGACCAAATACATTACAATTATTTTAATAAAAAATAGATATGAAAAAAAAAGAAAGAAATATTATGTTCAGAATCAGTGAAGAGGATTACAAAACTCTTACTAAAAAAGCCAAAGCGGAGATGTTAAGTAACTCTGCATACATAAGACGTAAGTGTATATTAAACTTTGGTTAATCAATGTTTTATCAAAACAAATTAGAATATGAAAATAGAAAACAGAGGAGGTGTTAGACAAGGATCAGGTAGAAAGTCTAAAGCATACGAACAAAAAATAATAGAAAAATTAGATAGTGTAATTGAGGAGAATAAGGTTTTAAATGTTCTTAAAGAACTCATTATTGGTGGGGATTTAAGAGCTGTACAACTTTATTTTCACTATCGTTATGGTAAACCAAAAAGTTCAGTTGATTTAAATACAACAACTGAGGCATTTTCAATGGACTTTAAAGAATTAATTACAGCAATAAAGAAATAATAAAAGACTATGTGTAAAACAAAAATTTATATATATTTGTGCTCACCAAAAAAGCTGGTAAAAGTTAGCTCAGTGTACACGAAAACGGACACTCAACTTTATAATGTAAACTTAGTATTTTAGCTAAGTTACTGACAATCAGTTAATTTGGGCGCGTAGCTCAGTTGGTTCAGAGCACCTGGTTTACACCCAGGGGGTCGGGGGTTCGAATCCCTCCGCGCCCACAACATTAACCTCAACTTTTAGTTGGGGTTTTTTTTATAAATTGCAATTTATCATGATTCGAGTAATAGCAAAAGAAAATCAAGCTAATGGCGCTTTTAAT
>Ga0209832_1001952_pt1 | contig 10950 bp, 9 predicted proteins | sample COGITO_mtgs_1104_2_FD_185516 | JGI IMG/M metagenome (GOLD analysis project Ga0209832, IMG submission 185516) | Pelagic marine microbial communities from North Sea - COGITO_mtgs_110407 (SPAdes) (version 2) | ecosystem: Environmental > Aquatic > Marine > Epipelagic ...
CAGCGGAAAAAATATCCTCGTCGTTGGAGGTGGTGGCAGAGTGGGTGGCAGTGTTGCGAAAGTATTGAGAGCAAATGGCGGTCGAGTGACTATTGGTGGGAGATCAGGCTATTCGGGAGATGATTTTGATTATCTCGTCATCGACAAGGATGAGGAGGAATCGGTGTCAGTGTTGAAAGACTTAAGCTATGATCTCGTCGTGAATACTGCAGGTCCATTTCAGGGAAAATCAACGAAGGTAAACATTTTATTGGGAAAGTGCATTGATAGTCGAATCCCTTACATTGATGTTTGCGATGATTTTGGAACTGCCAAGAAGGCGAAATCAGATTTTCATCAGCAAGCGGCCGATGCCAATATTCCTGTGATCCTAAGCACCGGTTGCTGGCCGGGGGTTTCGTCTTTAATGGCAAAAGTCCTCTTGAACGAGCTTGGCGACGACGTTGATCCTGCTAAAGTCAAATGCAGATTCAACTTCTTCACGGCAGGCTCAGGGGGAGCAGGGGTGACCTTGTTGGTTGCTACTTTTCTCATCCTCGCTGAGAAGGCTTTGAAAGTTTCGAATGGCGTGAAAATGTACGAGCAGCCTATGGAAGTGTACGAGAGGGTCGACTTTGGGGAGAATGTTGGGAGTAAGGTGAGAATGGCTGTGAGAATGAACTGCAAACAAAATGGATCAAAAGTTGGAGAAATTACTCAACCTTTCAGCTTCGCCGGTTCAGTTCGTTGCACCTCTCAATTTGCTCGAAACTGCATCTGTACACGAAACGCTAAAAATTGGCTCTGTAGAATCCTTCTTTGGTACAGCCCCCGACTTTTGGAACACACTGTTGGGTTTCAGTGCCAAATTTCCGAAGTCACTCCTCTCAAACGAGCCTTTGATGCGGTCGCTCTCCCTTTTTTCCATGCCGATCGTGCGTATCGTCGATAAATATGCTGGGGCAAAGAATGCTATGAAGGTTGATTTAACATATCTCAACAAGAAAGTATCTGCTACCTATGCACACAATGATCTAGAGCCATGCGTGGGGGAATGTGTGGCGGCGTTCACGGCAGCTATCCTTTCGGACGAAATAGGAGTCAAGCCAGGGTTATATTTTGCTGAAGAAGCCATAGACGCAAAGGTAAGGTGACAAATGATGGGACAACTTGACAACTAGGAGAACAAAAAATAACCATACTTTTTCACCGCTTCTCGCAGCATTGTCCATCCGTATTAGGTGCTGCGGCCGTTAACGCATTCACAAGGAGTACAATAGGGGCTCCAAATGAGAATATTTGGGGCAGGTAGGAAACAAGTTTTAAGTTTCAAGTGTAAAGTATAGTGTAGTGAAAGTGCAGTAAGAAGTGCAGGAAAAACCAAAAAAGGCAAAAGGAAGAGTTTAACGCAGAATCCGTATTTAGTTTATGCCTGGCCCCTCCCCTTCTTGGTGGGGTCCCTAAATAAAAAATCAAATTCAATTTCACGATGGATCCGGCGGAGAATGATTACTTAGGGCTTGGGTTTGGTAGTGCAAACCAACCCTCTCCCACACCTGCTCCTGTTCCCCCACCTCTCCCTACATCAGCTCTCACTTCCACACCTTTAACTCAGAGCGAGCTTGACGAAGTGCTCGCAGAAAAGAAGAAGTCTGCAATGGCTATCGCAAAGCGTTTAATGAAGCCTGTCAAAGCTTCGCTAGCATCATCCGGTCTTTCATCACCGGCAGCATCCGCGCAATCACCGACGAGCGCGATTCCTTCCTCCGAACGAGATCGACTAGAGCGCGCACTGATTAGGAATTGGGAATATTTAGCCCAGAAGGATGCGAAGGAGAATGAGATGACAATGGATGAGATTGCTTCAGAGCTGGCGATGAAGAAGGAAGAGGGGGAGCGCAAGGAAAGAGAGGAGCGAAGGAAAGCAAAGTTGTCGAAGCGCCGTATTGCAAGTGTCGCTGGGATCGGATTCAACGACAGTACAAAGAGGGTACGAAGTGGCAACACCAACACCAACACCAATACCAACACCAACACCAACACCAACACCAACACCAACACCAACACCAACACCAACACCAACACCAACACCAACACCAACACCAACACCAAAAACGAGGCAAAGACAATTTACGTCAGTGGTTTGACGGCCGAGACAATATCGGAGGTTAGTTTTTCTCAATCCCCTTTAATCTTTGCACAGTGGATTTACATGTCATGATTGGATTGGATTGGATTGGAGCCAAATCGTGATCTGGACACCACAAATACAAATATACGACTGTTGTAAATCTCTACTAACTAATAACTCACTCCCCAAAATGGACTGCAGCAACTTATTCGTACCCTATTTCAGGCACATGGAGCCATTGCCAGTATAAAAATTTATTCCCACAAGAAGACAAAAAAGAGCAAGGGAGATGGTTTGGTTACATTTGGGGACGAGCAGAGCGCAGTTGCTGCGCTGGAGATGGATGGGACGACTCTGGAAGGTGGAATAGTTCTTAGGGTTTCGAGGGCAGATTATAGTTTAGGAAAGGACAAGAGTCAAGATAACGGCGGAAAGCGGGAAGAAATTTGGAGGCGGTTGCCAAAGAGTACCCAGGCAGGCACTTTGCCTGTCCTTTTGATATGGAATGTTTACAATATTTTGGGGGAGAATAGATCGGAGAAATTCTTTGAGGTGCAAGAGCGCGAAGTGCGATTTGCAAGTCGTCATTGTCGTTTTCTAACCAAAAAATTGTAGGAGCTCTGCGACGACGTCAGGGCGGAGTGCTCTAAAACTGGGCGTGTCGTTTCCATTTGCTGTCCCAGGGAGGAAGAATTTCATAGTTGTGTCGCTGTCACATTTTCTGCAGAGGAAGATTGTCACAACAGTTTCGTTGCCCTCTCTGGGCGACAATTCGACTCGAATGTACTCATTTGTTCTAAAGTCATGGCAAACAACGAAAACAACGAAAACATGAGTAAGAAAGAAGGCATTGGTGGCAGTAACCATGACCACAGAGACATGGCCGCAAATGTCGTGGAAAATGGAATAGAATCAGACGAAGGCCTTGACAATTTCTTTGGCTCTCTACTATGAAGTAAAAAGTAGCAATGTTAACGGACATAGATGTTTTTACATGTTTTGGCCCAAGGCTCATTCATACCTCAATTCAAGCAAATGAAAAGACACCGAGCAAAATTATTGCCAAAAGCAGCTAGCATTTCCTTTTTTTTACTTTTTTATTACAGCTTTACACACGGAGGGCGTATTTACGCTGGGGAAAGTGGGTAACCTTCTTGGCAGCCCGGGTAGTCATCTTTGTCTTCTCCTTGGTGGTAAGGGCCCTTCGCATGGCACGGGTCTGCTTGGCACGGATAGCCTTGGGCTTGTACTTCTTGTCAGCGAAAGTTTCGCGGATCGCATCCTTCTCCTTCTGGTTGAAAACAGTGAGGACACGAGCAATTGACTTCCGCACGACCTTGATCTTGGCAAGCTTGTTGGCAGCTCCTCCCGTCACCTTGGCGACACGGAGCTGACCAAGCTCCTCCTTGAGCTCAGTGAGCTGCGACAGGAGCTCATCCTTGGTCTTAGACCGGAGTTCGTGGGCCTTAACAGTCATTATGAAGGATATTGGGAAGGGGTTTGTATTTGTCTACGAAGAAGGGTTTTGTTAGTAGGCCGTAGTTGGGTGATTTGTTAGATTCAAGGTTAAATAATCGCGCCGAGACCAGTGTATCTGGTATATTCTACCCGAAGATGCAGTTTTATTACGATTCACTGACCACAAGACCACCCCAAGCCCCCACTATCCAGGTTCGCGAAATAGTGGGCTCACCAAAAGGGGCCTTATGCTGGTCCCATATACAACAACCCCACACAAGAGAACACGAGCGGCTGTAAAACACCACAAAACGACGCGAACCGGGGTTTAAAACCCATACCGATAAATTTGGTGCAGCTACCCCACCCCAACGAAAGGCTCATCTGATGAGCTTGTCGAGGCCAAGCACGCCAAGGATTTAAGGTTTTGGAATTAAAAGCAGGACGGAGGGCACCAAAATTAAACAAGATAGCCATACGCAAGTTTTCAAAGCGCAATATTATTCTACATACCTTGATCGTTTGATGGAAAATTGGGGGTGATCGGAGAAGTGCCAGAGAGGCTGAAAAATGCTGATTTCACCAATTTTGGTACGAAAACCGCGAATAAGTGTATAAGCGTACACAAACACAAACACATGCCACGTCCCCCATTAAAAAAGGCTCCTCTTCATTCAGAAAAGGCACACTCAGAACTGGCACACTCAAACTTGTTTGTAGCTTGTCTGAACCCCAGCGTGACAGCAACTATATTGGAAGCAATTTTCTCAAAGCATGGGCGTGTTTTGACGGTTAGGGGAAATATGGCATCACCGTTCATGTTTGTGGAGATGGCAAGTACATCTGAAGCTCAAAACGCCATGAATAAACTTCACGGCCGTAAATTAATGGGAAGGCGTATTGTTGTTAAAGCAGCAGAACGGCGCTGTGGGGATGTAGAAGAAAAGGAAGGGGGTGGCGAGAAGCAGGAAAACGAGGAGGGGACAAAAATCAAACTTGATGAGAAAATTGAGAGAATAAAGGCCGCCCTCTTGGAAAAATGATGGGAATTTGGTTTGTAGAGAACTCTAAGTGTGTGTAGAGAGAATGTACAGGACAGCGAGAAGTGAAAAGAACTTGACTTTGTTTTAGCGCATAAACTTTCAACATTTCAAAATACAATTATTATTACCCTCCAAGACAAGATTCCCCTCCCCCCCTCACTACTCCTCGACCAAATCGTCGGCGAATCCCTCCGGGGGATCCCATTGGGTCTCATCAGTTTCTTCATTATAGTAATAAGTCCCCTGAGTTTCATCGTTGAATTTAGTCCAGTTCCCTCTTCTTTCTATTTCTCCGAAGGCCTCCTCACCCTCGACATTTGTGAGCGTCTCGCCAGGTGTCTGCTTGAATGCACTGCGGGGGCTTAAACTCCACTTCAAATCTCCTGTGGCACTATTTGCATAAAAAATCTCTCCCGTGTCTCCCTCTCTCATTTCTCTCCACTCGAATCCGATTTCCTTGCCCGTAGCACTCGAGCTCTTCATGAGCTCACTGCTATCTTGACCATCGAACCAATCACTATTGGTCTCGGCGCTCTTGTCTACAAATTCTTCTGGCTGTGTCCAGCGATATACATTGCTGGAGTTGTTGAACCAGTATACAACACCCTTTTTTTTGTCGTTCATTTCAACCCAGCCGCCAACACTAACGAGGCCCTCTTCGTTGCCACCCTGCTGCGCATTCAGATTGAACTCCTCATTCAGTATCATGCTAAGAGGTTTTCTCCATCTTGTTTCTTGACTCCAGGTATTGAAATATAGGTTCTGGCCGGTCGTCGTGTCGTAGTCTTCGATCCAGTAGTCCCTATCTTCAGCGTAAATGGAACTTCTCACGTGGTGTCCCCTGAAAATCTTTTGGATGTAAGTAGATCCGTGGAGCTGCGCCCTTACCGTCTCTCGCAGTCTCTGTGTACGCTCAATTTTCGTCCGCTCTATCGTACCCGTGGTGAGCGGAACCAGCTCTCTTTTGACATGCCGGATGTGTCTGTGCTTTTCTCTCTCCTTGATCTCCATCTCAGCAAGTTGGTCCTGTAATTCTTCTACCCTGTCGGCGTTCTTCTCGAGTTTTTCCTTCAGTCGGACTTTAAGCCATTCTGTGACAAACCTTTGCGGCGCTCCACTTATTCTATCACTGTCCCAGTACTTTGCCTTGCTCCTGAGAATGAGCATTATCTCCTTCTCCAGCTCCTTCTTGTCTCTCTCAAGTGGCTCCAAGACCTCCTTGAGAATCTTGATCTTATCCAAAACAACGTTCAAATCACTTTCTTCGTTCTTGAGCTTCACGTAGAGCGGCTTTGCTCTGTGCTCAAGTTTTTTCAGTGCGCCCTTCACGGCGAAGGCTGTCCGTCCCTTATGTCCTCTAAAGACCCTCTGGACGATAAGCACAGCCCTCATCCGTTTCAGCGTTTCCTCCATTGCCGCCGCCTTGTCCTTGGCCTTAATTCTACCAATCCTAGCCCTCCAACTGCTCTGGATCTTGCAGGCCGCGGTCTGTTCCAATTTACGTAACCCCGCTAGACTTGCGGCCACCTTTCCAATATACTTTCCTCGGAAGGCTCTCCACGCGCTCTGAATCTTCGTAGCTGCGTTGACAGCCTTCTGATAATCGCGGAATTCGCGTAACAACCTCGCCTTGTCTCTCCCCAATTTTCCGCGCCAGCAGCACTGGATTTTGCGCGAACATCTCCACTTGTACTCCTCAAGCTCCTTGGCCGCCCTTGCCAGCTTGGCAACAGTACGACCGAACATTCCGCGCACGACACGCTGTAAGATGCGAGCCATCTTAATATGGAGAAGTTCCAAAGCGCGAAGCCTGTCCCTTTCCTTTCGCATTTCCTCTGTGACGAGGCGAGATGCATGCCCGCGGTGGACACGCTGGATGATGGTTGCGTTTTGCTCTAGACGGGCCTGTTTTTGTGCCTCTATAAGCGCAATACGAGCGTACTTGTTTCGGATCTTTTGCATCAATAGTCGACCAAGATGGCCCTGGTAAACGCGTTGGATGTTGAGGGCCATCCCATCGCGGAGGTCAAACTCGCCTTTGATGTTCTTCATGCGTCTGACAGTGCGACGGTCAAGCATTCCGCACCAGGCTGCGCGGATTGTTGTCGCCGCCCACTCCTGGAGGCGCCCTCGGAGCACGCTTCTCCACTTCTTAAGCTGCAAAAATCCTCGGATGTGGGCCTGGGCGCGGGGGAGTTGGTGCTTTATGATGTAAGCTTGCCGAATCTCCTTCACACCGCCTCTCGCCAGCGTACCCCGAATTAGCCGCTGAATCTCAATCGCGCACAAGTTTTTAATCTGAAGCTCTTTCGCCTTGATTCGGAGCTCATCTGCATTGGCTTTGGGCTGGTAGCCAAAGTATGTGTGGGCGGGGTCACTGAATTGTAGGTCTGTGATCAGGTGCATCAAGAACCTCCTTGTGACGTTCTTACAGTTTGTCACATTAAGATAGCCGATTCCCGTGCAGCCGTGCGCAATATCTTTGATTCCTTTCTCGGATACCGATTGGCATCCCGCCAAATTCAAGTTCCGAAGACCCACGCATCCGCTTGACAGGACATTGAGAGCCTTGTCATCAACAGATATGCACTTGGACAAATTTAGAGTCTCCAAGTTCTCACAAGCTTGGGAAAGCACCTCTAGTCCCTTGCTCGTGATATTCTTACACTCACTGATGTCCAATTTCTCCAGCTTAGTACAGTGCCGAGCTAGACGAATCAAATCCTTATTTTCAATACGCTGGCAGCTAGCAATGGAGAGGTTCTTCAAAAGCGGACAGTGAGTCGCCAGCGCTTTGACGGCACTGCCCGACAACTCGCTACAACCGGTCAGCTGAAGCTCCTTTAAAACTGGACAACCGAGAGCAATCGCCCGGATACCAGCGTCGGCCACATGTTTGCAGCCAAACATGTTCAATATTTCAAGCTTATGGCAGTACTTGCCTACCTCAATGAGGGCCTTATCGCCGTATTCTCCGATTTTCTCACAGTCGCTTACATCCAATACACGAAGCTTATGACAACAGCGCGCAATCTCTGCCACACCACTGTCTGTTATGTTGCTGCACGAAGTCAGAATAAATACCTCCATATTCCACATTCCGGCTGCTATCACCCTCAATGCCCCGTCATCCAAATTCTGGCAGCGCGAGAAGTCCAGGTATTCAATACCAGTACATTTCATGGCCAGCGAACGCAAACCAACGGTAGAAACCCCACTGCAGCCAGATAGCCGGAGGTCGACCAGCTTATCGCAGCAGCGCGCAATAGCCCACAGCCCTACATCTGTGACCTCAGTGCAGTTGGTGAGGTTAAGTTTTCGTAGCGATGGACACATCGTGCATACTTCCTGTACAAGCACATTAGTAATCGCAGTGCCGGTGTCAAGCGCATGCTGATACAGATCGATGCTGTCCTTTATCTTCCACGTGACATCGTCGGTGAAATTCAGGAGGAAGGATCGGAGTGCTTTCTTGGCATTGGGAGAATTTCGTTGAAAAACATTGCCGTGGGGTTCTTTTTTTGTGCTCGACTTCTTCTTGGTTAGAGGAGGAGAAGAAAAAGGGTCAGTAGAGTCATGGGCCCGCTTGTTGGAGCTTAGTACAGACCTAAGTTGCTGAGGGTTGAGCGAACTGCCAGAACTATTGAATAGAGGGGTCCCATTCAATGGAAGGGAGTGAGGGGATAAGCCTTCTGGTCGAGTACTCCGTAACTTTCTTATGTTGTCATTGACCATATCTGTGTCAACTGTCAAGGAGATCTCATTATCGCGGTTGCTGTTCTTGTCTTTGTCTGCAGTCTTCCGCCGCTTTTTCTTCTTTTTTGCTTGCTGAGAGGAGGAGGTAAGACTCGAAGTTAGAGACGCGTCCAAGTTAACTGAGGGGCCGGCGAGAAAGTTTGCTTCCCCACTGTCGCTTCTAATGGTGTCATTGAACATATTGCCACCTTTGTACTTGTCGGGGGGGGAATGTTGTTCATTCCCATAGTCGCTCGTAGCAGGTGAGGTCGTCATGGGATTGGAAGGGTCAAATGAGCCTTCGAACACCCCGCTATCGTCTAGAGAGCCAACAATCTGATCGGGAGGCGGACCTGACGGCCTGGTTGCGTTCAGAGGGGCCGTGGAGGGCTTACTGTTGGACATGACAACGAAGGAAGTTGGAGTTGGGGAAGGGGGTCAAGAAGAGTGAATGGGAAAATTAGTGTTATTTTTGCAAGAGAGGAGGTTTGGACATGCTAGACGACTGTTTTTTAGGGAGGGAAGGAATGGTTAGGGATAGAAATTGTCTCAGTGTGGGAGGCTCAAAAATCCGTTCGAGACTTTTTTGCGATTCTTCTTCTAAACCTCTTCTACAAAAATTAGCACAAAGGAAACATGACCAGAGCAAAAATTGACATCGAGGCTGCTTTGTCGCCGATAAATGTTCTCCTGAACCGTTATCGATCTCCAACGGCGGGTTTCATGTCCACTAGCAATTGGAATTTCGTGGCATCGGCGACTTCACTTTCTGAACCATTAAACTCGGATAATAATAGCCTGAAGGAAGTTGCGACGAGAAATGTTGCCGAATTTGGCTATGAAGTGGGAGGGAAACCGTCATTCAGCCTTCTTAGCCTTCCTCCATCTCCTCCAAGTTTCTCCCTGAAGTTACCTCCTGGGATGTGTGTTGCCAGTCTGGGAATATCTGAGAACAACATAATTGTCTCAGGCACGACTGGTGTAGGTAGCGGTATTTTTCGGGCTAAATTAGGCGACTTAATGGATCTGTACCCCGAAAGAAACGCCGCAAATGCAGGTAAAATTCCCATCTCCAGGACTGAGGCAGAAATTACTTACTTGAAGAAACTACCCCATGGGAGGTTCTTTTCCTGCTCTGGGTCGGAGGGGTCGTTTTCGATATGGAACGAGGAAGTAATTGGGACCGGAGATTACCAGAGCGGTGGAGGAAAGTCTTTGGGGTGGGAATGTTGCGGAGAGTTGTTGGATTTTCGAGGGTCAGTCGAGGCATTGAGTGAGCGAGTCCTTTGGGCTTCAAAGATGGCAGAGTCTGCCACAACCACGGATACAACAGCGCGCATGGTCACCCGTAGGAAAAAAAAGACCACCATTCGCAAGGAGAATCTCCCTCCCAACCAAGTCTCCATTCCTAATATTGTGAGAAAAAAAAATTTCCTCTCGGGGAGGAAATACGATGACAATATTGTCACAACCAAGGTTGAGGTCGAAGCAGCAATCACATCCATTCATAATCGCGATTTCAACGTGTCAACTGTCACGGTAGATAACGGCTCTCTTCACGTAATCGACGAGAGGTGCCAGAATGTGCAGCAAACATTCAGACCTAAATCTGACCTCTCATTCTCGACTCACAAGCAACTCCAAGGCGACACAATTGTTCTCGGCGGAAATAGCCCCAGCCTTTTGTTTGTAGACCTGAGAGTTAACGGAGCGAGAAGAATAGGATCCTTCAGCGTGCCGTCCTTGCACACTGTTGACGATATACTTCCCTCAGCAACAGGCAATAACCTAATGGTTAGTGGGGGGAGTGGTTGGTCAATTGTGGACTACAGCTGCGGGATTTTCATCGGCGAAATTGTCAACCACAAACGATTTGACGGTCTTGGGTTGGCCACCCGTAGGGGGGGAAAGGGAGATGGGGTTGCGGGGTGTGGAGTTACAAGTTGGGGAGAGTGTTTCTGTGTTGTCGATGGCGACACGATTGAATTTTACGGTACCAACAGTTAATTCGAGAGTAGAAACGGTCATTCCCCGCTCTCACGGGCAAGTCTGTCTGGGCTAAAGCGTAAGGTTTTTGAAATTTAAGCCAAGGTTTTAAGGTTAGGTTTTAAGGTTAGTTCTGAGTTAGTTTTAAGTGCCCTCTGTACTTTGTTTGAAAAGGGATTAAATGAGAAGTGGAAGAGACAAGTCCCATGGCTAAGGTAAAATCCGTTATGCTCGTGGTTGAATAAAAAACCTGTGTGTGTGTCGAGAATTTTCTTTTTAGATTTTCTGATGGCAGACCCCCTACTCCCAAACTAACTAACTCCTACATCCCTGCTTTTCATCTGCATTAAAAACAATTGTACCATTACGTCGAATCGGAGCAATCAATGGACTCATCAACAGCGAATAAAAGGTAGGTGGGCAATGGCCCTTGCTTTACTGCCCCTCAAGTTATATCGCAATGGCCTAATCTAACCTGTTATATAGCCCCCCTTCCGCCTCTAATGTCACATTTGACGAAGACATAAGAGTTTCCGAAGGATCTGCTAGAAGGTAAGCTGGTATCGACCTTGCTTGAAGACAACTGTCACTCAAGCTTTATTATAACTCCTCTCCCTG
>Ga0209832_1001970_pt1 | contig 10878 bp, 11 predicted proteins | sample COGITO_mtgs_1104_2_FD_185516 | JGI IMG/M metagenome (GOLD analysis project Ga0209832, IMG submission 185516) | Pelagic marine microbial communities from North Sea - COGITO_mtgs_110407 (SPAdes) (version 2) | ecosystem: Environmental > Aquatic > Marine > Epipelagic ...
GGAAGTTTATAATCTATTGGAAATCCCTGTAAATTAAAACATTCTCTAGGAGTTAATTTCCTGGTCCCGTTGGAATCTTTTAAAAGAGGCACATTGTGTCCTCCTCCTCCCATATTAGCAGTTAAAGTTGGACAACAATTACTCTTGTTTTCTCTTACATAAAATCGTCTATATTGATAAAGAACATTTTCAGATATATTTTTTGTAATACCTTTTTCGATTGCATCAAAAACCTTAAATCTATTAGAGTAATAATATTTACCATCAACATTTTTATCTAATATATCACATATTTTATCTTGTTCTTGTTCAGGAAAATTAAAATTAAATCTATCATACCTTTCTTTATCACGGAATCCTACAATATAAATTCTTTCACGATGTTGTGGAATATTAGTAATTTTATTTGTATCAAGAATTGATGTTTTTATATAATAACCTAGTTCTTGTAATGTGGTTTCAATAACCTTGTAAGTGTTTCCCTTATCATGAGATTTTAAATTTTTAACATTCTCTAAAATAATTATTTCTGGTTTATGTTTTCCTAAAATTTCTACAATTTTCCAGAATACATTTGATCTTTCATCATCAAAACCTTTTTTCTCACCAGCTATACTAAATGGTTGACAAGGAAATCCACCACATAAAAGATTATGTGAAGGTATATCAGATACACTTATATTATTTAAATCATTAAGAGTAAATTTATGATTCGGATTATTTAGTTCATAAATTTTTTTTGAACATTCTATCATATCATTAGTGAATACACAATTAAATTTGTTATTTGTTTCTAGTGCTAATGTGAAAGCACCTGTCCCGGCAAATAAATCAATAAATTTTAATTTATTATCAACAATTACTTGGTTTTTCTTTTTAATCTTATTTTTAGGTTGGTTTGATTGTTCCATTGAAGCTTTATTAAATAGTTACTTCTTCATTTTAAATCAATTTTAATTATTTTGCACCTTCAAACTACGTATCTTATATATCGTGAAATTTTAAATTAAAACTATAAATAAATTTTATTACTATATCAAAGTGGTACATTTATCATTTTTATACAGTATAATACAATCATTTTTATACAATACAATACAATCATATAATTGTATTTTGATTTATAACCTTATATAAATATTAATTTTATTTACAAAATATGACAAAAAATCATAAATCAAGGGAAAGAGATATCCAATTGGACAAAATAATTTAGAACTAACAATAGAATACCTACCTATAAAATTATTATATACCATTTCCAATAAAAAATAAACGAATTAAGAGTTTATTATCAGATACTGTAAATCAAAAAAGTTGGATTAAATTAGAAAATGATTTTAATTATGATATCTCATTACATCGCATCCGCCCAACTATATCCAAGTTTTTCCATTTTTTCTTTCATAGTTTCCTTTTTAAATACTTTTATTCCTGCATTTTCTTTTTGTGTCTTTTCACCATGACAATTTCTACAAAGAGCCTGTAAATTATATTCATCATTTGAACCCCCAGATTTAAGAGATATAATATGGTCTATTTCAAAATTACCAGGTAATTTGATATGGCATTTTTTACATTGCCAATTTTGTGTACAAGCTATTTGTTTTTTTAGTGATTCACTCACTTTACGTTTGTTTTTAGTTTTAACCTTAGCCTTGTCAACATCTTTCAGTTGTGTAACCTTAGCCTTTTCAGCCTTTTCAGCCTTTTCAGCTTTTTCAGCATCTTTCAGTTGTTTAATCTTGACCTTTTCAGCCTTTTCAGCATCTTTCAGTTGTTTAATCTTGACCTTTTCAGCCTTTTCAGCGTCTTTCAGTTGTTTAAGCTTGAGCTTTTCAGCTTTTTCAGCATCTTTCAGTTGTTTTACCTTAGCTTTTTCAGCTTTTTCAGCGTCTTTCAGTTGTTTAAGCTTGAGCTTTTCAGCCTTTTCATCATCGTTCAGTTGTTTAACCTTAGCCTTTTCAGCCTTGTCAGCGTCTTTCAGTTGTTTAAGCTTGAGCTTTTCAGCCTTTTCATCATCTTTAAGTTGTTTAGCCTTAGCCTTTTCAGCATATTTGACTTCATTCGTTTTATTAATTAGAGAATCTTGTATTGCTTTGTTAATTGTGTTAGGTTTTTGTTTGGCATTAATTTGAGAATTACGATTATTAAATAGTTTGTCAATTGGGTTAGGTTTTTTTTGTCCTCCCTGCCTATAATATTTAGTACTAAGGGGTATTTTTGTATGTTCTTCATATCCAAAAGAATTTGAAAAATCTATAATTTCATACATATATATATTAATAAAAATTTATGTAACATCAAATTTGATATTTTATAAACCAATTTATATGAATATGTCAAAACCTGGAAAGTCTGTGTCACGACCTCTTATGTCAATTGAAGAGACAATTTATCGTAGATTAAGTGTGAATATCGAATTGGAGTATTGGATAAAATCAATCTGGCCTCAGTGTCCTAGCAAATTGGATTCACAACGGGATTTGCGACGATCGTTGTTAGCACCTGTGCGTTTGGGTCGTGTAATGAATACACCTGGTCTTAAGGCCATGGAACTGAATAATCGTATACAGAATACGTCAATACGATATGTGATAGAAGAAATGAAAATTAAAAAAATAGTAGGTGAGTGTTATTGAGATGTATAATAGTGTATATTTTTTAAATAAATTTCAAATCAATCATACTTTATTATACATAATAATGTCACGTTTTAGTGGAAAGGCTTTTACCTCACCATCAACACAATCCCAACATGCAGAAGAAGTCGGAATCCCAGTAATTTCTTCTAGTAAAATACCCACCGCACCTTTGTTTTTAGATTTAGGTAAAGAATACTTCTTACCAATTACAATTGAACATATTCTTTTAACATCATTAATACTCGGGCGAATAGACATAAAGTAATTATAAAACTATTTTATAATCATATTTTAAATCTAATTATAACTATAACAAATATAACTCTTTCCATTAAAATATACACCATTCTGTAGAGAAAAATAATAAGTAGTTGCCCTTGAATTGACACTCGGGTCTGGAGACATAATACCCTCCTGGGAAAAACGTATAGTTTTCATATGTTCATCAGCTACAATTTGCTGCCTACAACATGGACATTTACCATCAATATTTATACAAGTACGCCAACATACATCATGCATTTTTTTGTTACATTTTTGGCAATTAAATGTTCTATCAATACTTTGAACTACATTTTTCACCATTTTATCAAGACATATTGCACAATCGTCATCTTCATACTCTATATTATTCAATTTTCCATTATTACAACCCATCCTGATAATGTATTTTTACATTAGTATAATCAAATTTAAAAAACATCATATGATGTTTGTGTTACAAAATTATTGGATTTATTTTTTATTCCTTAGCGTCTTTAATAGCTTGTTTAATGTCGACTGCCATCTCAATTATACGTTCAAATTGGTCATCTGTCAGACATAACCCCTTTTTCCCTGGACAGCTCTTACCATTCTTGTCAAAATAATGTTCACGCAAGTCAACAAAAACCTTACCTTTTAGAGTGCGAATCGTAGCCTTGCGGGTTTCCTGAATGTTAAATGGAAAAGAGGTTTCCTCGGGTTGGGCTGAAGTAGACAAGTTCATTTGTTTGGACATGAGATAATACTGTTTTGTATATCAGAGTTTTAAAATCATATTTTTTATAACCATACCAAACATATTCTCTGTTTTTTATGATTTTATTATAATATTAATAGATGTTATACAAAAAACACATATCGACATACTACCTTATCGACATACTACCTTATCGACATACTACCTTATCGACATACTACCTTATCGACATACTACTTTATGATATATACCTTATCGACATACTACTTTATCGACATACTACTTTATGATATATATACCTTATCGACATACTACTTTATGATATATATACCTTATCGACATACTACCTTATCGACATACTACCTTATCGACATACTACTTTATGATATATATACCTTATCGACATACTACTTTATGATATATATACCTTATCGACATACTACTTTATGATATATACCTTATGATATATACCTTATCGACATACTACTTTATGATATACCTTATCGACATACTACTTTATGATATACCTTATCGACATACTACTTTATCGACATACTACTTTATGATATACCTTATCGACATACTACTTTATGATATATATACCTTATCGACATACTACCTTATCGACATACTACTTTATGATATATATACCTTATCGACATACTACTTTATGATATATACCTTATCGACATACTACCTTATCGACATACTTACTTTATGATATATATACCTTATGATATACCTTATCGACATACTACCTTATCGACATACTACTTTATGATATATACCTTATGATATATACCTTATCGACATACTACCTTATCGACATACTACCTTATCGACATCCTACCTTATCGACATACTTACTTTATGATATATATACCTTATGATATACCTTATCGACATACTACCTTATCGACATACTACTTTATGATATATACCTTATGATATACTTATAGACATAAAACATATTTAAATGTACTATTTTAGAGCGATGTTCTTGTAAATTATCGAAATATTAGGGAAACGGTTGGAACTATAGTCCATATAATTCCATGAATGATTCATACGAAAATGGTTATAAAGTAATAGTAAACCAATATATAAAACAATAAATAGGTTTCTTATAGAAATCAATAAGATATGTATAAGTATTTTGGACGGATGGACGATACTTTTAAATATTGTTATCTAAGGCGTGATGGTTATAGTTTAAGGTGTATAAGTTATGTAAATTGACTGGATAAAATAACAATTAAATTAAACTATCAAGATATTAAGCTAAATATACATGATCTTTTTTATTTAGCTCTAATGTTAAGGTGATGATAATATTGTATAAATCTTAGTGCATATTCCTTGCTGAATTCTATATATGTTTTATCAGTTAATTGAGTACGAGTTGACAGGTTGTTAAAACCTCGGGTGGTTAAATGGGTTTATAACCATTTTTACCTAAAATAAAAATGGAAGGCTCAAACCATTGTATATTTCCTGGTATTTGCTAGTACATGACTTTCGCGAATTATCGAGTATAAGTGGATTATATTTTGTTCCACAATTATTAAAAAAAAACACACACGGTACCAGGTGGTGTTTTTTTATATAGTATATTACAATTTATTATTTAGTGTTGCGTTTAGGACGTTGGAACCCTGTATTATGACTAGATTGTTGTCGGGGTTGGTGGTAATCACTGGGACGGTCATCACGTGGGCGGTCATCACGGGGACGGTCATCACGTGGGCGGTCATCACGGGAACGGTCATCACGTGGGCGGTCATGGCGAGGACGGTCATCACGACCGTGATGTTCACCCTGGACACGATGTTCAACCCCATCCCTACGACGAGCACGAATTTCTTCCAACTCAGACTCACTCTTACCCTCCAAAATCATCATAGGTTGGACAGAAGCACGTTCCAAACGCTCAGTAAAGAATTCCAATTCAGATTGTTTAAACCAATCAATGACAAGTGCCACAATCTCCTTTCTGGAAGATGCAATAACCCAATAACCACGACGGTCATCCCAACGAATGGAAACAGAGACAGCGTCAGGGTTAGTCTCCTTGTCATCACGAAGAGCACGACAAAAGGCAGAAACGCGTTCGTGGTTTTTGCCATAATGAAGACCGATGAAAGAACGGTCAGTACGCATCATTTGCTGGAAATATTCACTCATGATTAAGTACTTAATAATCATCGTTTTAGATATCAAATTTAAAAAAAAGCCATTCACCCATGATTTTTCTTCTTTTAGGTTCGATTACATTTTATGTTTCTAATAAGTATTAGACCGTTATTTACGATTAGGTCGTTTAAACCATTAAATTTAAAAAAAACCATTTACGCATGATTTTTCTTCTTTTCTGTTTCGATTACATTTTAGGTTTCTAATAAGTATTAGACCGTTATTTACGATTAGGTCGTTTAAAACCAGTAAATAGAGGTATTTTAGATTGTTGTTTGGGTGTATTTAGTTGAGAGTGTACATCATCATGGTCGGAATCGGCATCATCATGGTCGGAGTCATCTGTATCTTGATGAAGAAAGTCAGCAAAAGAGGGCTTGTTTTTAGAAGAATGATGAATTTTCTTAGTAAACTTGGTAACGTTGGAAGGAAGTGGTTGTTGGAAAAGTTGTTGAATTCGAAAGATGGCACGATTCATTTTACCGCGAGCATCCTTATGAGAAAGGACACTAATGGACAAGTGTAAAGGCAAACCTTGAGAATCATTGACAAGAAGAATCTGAGTACCCTTGCCAGCAAAGTTGCGAATTGCATGAATGCCACTACCACCCTTACCAACAATGAAACCTATGGATGTTTTCCATTTGGAAGGTACAATAATATTATCTTGAAGATGTGTAATAGACGACATGACGTAATATAAAGTAGCCCCTGAAGATTTCAAATTTAAAAAAAACCATTTCTGGTTTTTTCTATTTGTCTATTTGTCTATTTGTCTATTTGTCTATTTGTCTATTTTTGTTTGAGTTTATGTTACAGTTAATTTAATCATGGTGATTACCCGAATGTTCCGATTGAAGTGGGTCTTCTCCAAATTGGTTAATGATGTCATCACGAGAGCCAAGGTCAAGGAGGTAATTAGCGGTTTCAGTATGACCGTAGAAGGCTGCACGATGAAGTTCAGTGTTACCCCATTTGCCAACATGGTTAAGAGGGAAACCAAGCGTGTTGACAAGATAATGAACGGCTTGTGTATGACCAAGTTGTGAGGCCCAGTGAAGGAGTGGTTTTTGTGTAGGCCAAACACCAAAGTCCTTGGAATGCTTGGTGCGGTCATCAACCATTTCCTCGAAAGCACCGATGTTACCAACTTCAAGTGATTGGAGAGCTTGAAGGTAAAAGTCCCAAGCCGTTTGGTCATCATCATATTCCATAGTATGGATAGTGATTTGATGGTCATTAGTTTGCTTTTTAGGTTGGTTGTTGGGTTTTACTTCTTTGGTTGTATTAACCACCGATTCCATTTCAAGAAAGAGTGCCTTACGTTTTTCACACATAGCGTGTTGTTCAGCCTGGTCAGGTTTGTATGGGATGCAATGAGAAGTTTTCCAGGTGACAAGATTAGGCTTGTAGAAAGGAAGGTCTTCAGCCAACCAATTTTTGTCTACTGTGAGAGTATTTTGGTTAGAACCATCAATCTTGACGACTGTTGCCAAGAAGGTATCTTGAACCTTAGACCATTTGTGATGGTCCATTTGGATGAGGTCACCAACAACAATTCCATGAGGGTTATTGAGATTGGTCTGAGGGAACTCTTTTTTGGTGTGTTGAGTAGTAAAGTATTGAGCCCTAACAACACGACCCTTTCGGAGAGGTTTGGCATTAGCCAATTGTTTTTCCAATCTGAATGAAGGATAAGAACCAGTCTTAGGAGGATGGGGGACAGTGAACTCCTGGATGTCATAGTCAAAAGTCTTAAAACCAAATCCAAGGTTATGTGTTTTGACTGCTTCATGGACAGGAACATTCCAGCCTTCACGGGTACCACGGTTGCGATTGTTTGATTTTTTGGAGCGATTGGCTTCATAATCACCTAATCCAGGAGGTTTCTGAGGAAGAGACTTTACAGTGGGGTTATCCCACTGGACTGTTCGTTCACCAAGAGAAGACTTGAGAGCACCCGAAGAGACGTTGGTTGTAAAAATGCGTTCACCACCAGTGATGTTTGATGCACCTTGAACCTGTCCATACTCCTCAATGAGAGCACCCAGATGTTGTTTGACTTTGGTCTTGAGAATTGAAAACTTAGTTTCTCGATGACGGTCATTATCGAATCCAACGAGTTGAATATATCGTGAGCCTTGGTCACCAGTGACATTCACGTGGACTCCTTTAAGGCCATCGATGGGGATTCGTTTGCCGTCTACACCAGGTTCTTGGTGAGTGAAAGACTTAATAATGGTTCCGCCTTGTCCGATGATGGTTTTACCGACAAGGGTTTGAAGACACCCCGGGATTGAAAGGTTTTCATAGACTTTGGTACTGGTATTCTGAAGAGTGGTCTTCTGAACATTGGTCGAGAACTGAGAAGTGGAAGTTGCCATGTTTAATAAAGTTGTCTGTTGTTAACGCTGACTTGCAATTTGAAGTTAGAGAAAACTAATTTCAAATTTTAAAAGTTCCAATATCTATAATAAAGTAAAAAACATCCTCCACTTGTTTTCGAATGTGTAAATTAACTATTTTCTTGGTGTCCACCAAATTTTTGAATCATATAAGTTAGATTTAGATGGAACTAAGTCAGTCTGAATAGTAAGAACAGGTTTTGGGTTAATGGGTTTAGGAATAATGAAGATGTTCGCAATAGGAAGATATGGAAAAGTCTTCCAAACAGGAGAATAGTTCGTTAGGAAAGAATAGAGGAGCATGATAAGTTAATATATTTTAGATAATCAAAAATAAAAAACACCACCCACCTGTATGTTTTTTTATTAGTTTATTCAGCGGTATAAACACCGTCTTCATCAATTGCACCAAGTTTAACTCTATCGTTAATATCATCATTGGTATATACATCCATACCATTATCCGTGTGTTTAACCCAGTAGAAACATTCACCATCACCATCACCAAGGTCAATTTCGGCCATTTCCCAAGTTTTATCACTGACAGGTTCATCTTCATCACTAGAAGATCCTTCATTGGAGAAAGACTTGGAACGCGGGCTATTAATTGAAGATGTTTGTTCTGTGATGTTGTCTTGGTCTTGGTCTTGGCCTTGGTCTTGGCCTTGGTTTTGGTCTTGTTCATCATTAGATGTTTTGTTAGACTTTGCGATGATAGATCCCTTTTTTCTACCGCGTTTAGATTTAGGCTTGTCTTCACCAAGTCGGTCTCCTTCATAATCTGTGTGTTGCTGTGCCCTTGAGATGCAGACAGGTTGGCATACAACTTGTGGGTCATCATTTTTAAAACCAAGAAGATTAATTTGAGGGCAGGCATGGATTATGTCATTACCAGCAAGAAGGGAACATCCAGCACAAAATCCAACAACCCCTTTTTTATCAGTGAAACCTTTGAAATTACCTGGGTACGGTTTAGAGTGTTGAGGACAGCATGGAATGCCGTCAACCATGACATTACCTTTACGACCACAAATTTTGCCATCAAGACAACCTCCTCCATTGTACGTGCGAGCACAACATTGCGGACCATCTATGGTGGATGACTTCTTTTTTGAAGAAGTCGGAGAACTTGTTTTGGAAGTGTTTTTAAGGCCACCAGTTGACACCCAAAGTGTAACCGCATTAACCAAGGAGGGACCACTGAAGATAGTTTTATCATCAACTAATTCATTGTATTGAGTACTGCGGATAAACAGGGCAAATTGACACTGGAATTTCTTAGATGAAGCAGTTGTCATAACGCTAATATTTTGAATTAATACTAAATCAAATTTTGTTTCTATATAAAAAAGAAACCAAGGGTATTAACCCAAGAGAATCTTTTATTATACATTCGACTATTATACATTACTTTACTTAGTTATCATCAGGGTTTGTAGTCATTATGTTTAACGGGGAGGGACGGCCCATGACAGCAGCAAAGGAATCCTTGCAGATGATGCGGTCCAAGTCTTTATCCTTGATGTACTGCTTGGCCCCTTTTTGAGTTTTGTAGTAGCTTTTGCCCTTTTGAGTTCTAAAGACGTTGGTCCATGATTTCTGTTTGCCTTGGATCAGAATGAAACCAATTTCTCTGTGTGCACTTATAGGACGGCCGGGATTTTTTTTCACTCCAAACATAACCACTTCTACTTCCTCAATAGGTTCTTGTTCGGAAACAGTTGTGATAACTTGGACTTGTTCCTGGTGGGGAAGTTGGTGTTCATCTTCCTCATTCTCACCGTCAGAATCAATTTTAGGCCATTCCGAATTGGTTGGTGATTGACAAGGTGTGCTGGGAGTGGAGGTGTTGCTTTGGTTGTCTTCTTCCACTTGTTCAATTTGTGGAGTTGCTTCAACAACTGGAATAATAGTGAATTCGGTTGTTTTGGCGGTGGTCTTGGTGGTCTTGGTGGTCTTGGTGGTCTTGGTGGTGGGTGTTGTCTTGGTGTGAATCCATTCCATGTAGTGCCCCTCAAATTCATACCCACATTCGAGAAGCGCCGCTAAAAGAGTTGGTGAAGCTTTTTCCGTGAGGAATGAAGAGTGCATGAACTCATGGAGAGACTGAAGAGACTTAAATGATGTGTTGGAAGGCATGGTAAAGTTGTCGGTTATTAATGCTGACTTGCAATTAAATAAAATAAAACTAATATCAAATTTTGATATGTAGCTATATTTCTAATTAATATACAAATTTACATGTTTTTGGTGAGTTTTTCTATAATATTTTGGTGTATGTCTACCATGGTAAGGTGGTATTGTTGGTCTTTACCAGTTGTAATTTTACTGTTTTCATTATGAAAACGCAAACATTGTTTCTGGACGGCAATCTTATTTTGCATTACAGCACCACCAACTGTAGGCATGTATAACAATAAGGTGTTGTGTTATTTTTTTAAATATTTTTTTAATCAATATTAATTAAAAAACACCTTTCAAGGTGGTTTCATAATGAAGTTACAAGTATTAACATGGTTAAAAATGGTTTAAAAAGGGTATTAACCCAAGAGAATCTTTTATTATACATTCGACTATTATACATTACTTTACTTAGTTATCATCAGGGTTTGTAGTCATTATGTTTAACGGGTAGGGACGGCCCATGACAGCAGCAAAGGAATCCTTGCAGATG
>Ga0209832_1001973_pt1 | contig 10864 bp, 6 predicted proteins | sample COGITO_mtgs_1104_2_FD_185516 | JGI IMG/M metagenome (GOLD analysis project Ga0209832, IMG submission 185516) | Pelagic marine microbial communities from North Sea - COGITO_mtgs_110407 (SPAdes) (version 2) | ecosystem: Environmental > Aquatic > Marine > Epipelagic ...
CTACAACGATGTCGAAGAGGGTGGCAGGCACCTCAATGTCGTCAGAGCGGAAAGGAATTGAAACACTGTAGCTTTGGTGTTGGTGAACAGGAATGTGTGTGTTCGAATTGGACGACAGAAATTGTATTACTAATATATACACCTCTAATCGAAGATTCACAATTAGGTCTTCTTAACTACGCTTTTAGAGGTCTACACCATTTATCTTCTACCATTCAGAAGACCAAATCCGTCCTTAACAAATACTTCACCCCCCTCAACACCTCCGAACCTTTGTGCAACAAACACTCGTCACCGTGGAGGTGAAGCAAGCAGACACCTTCCACACAAGAAACGTCTGCTGCAACATCCTTCTCATTGTCAAATTTGTAGAAAGCAGTAGAACCCCCACAAGCTCGAGGCACGTCATTAAGATAATAGAGAACTGTCCAGCGAGTAATTCCATTATTAACTTCATTACACATGTCATAGTGAGCATCAAATCGCTGTCCCTTGCTGTAGCGGTAGAGGCGGATATTGCTGTTCATGCCTACGGCGCTAGAGAGGGAGACATGTGTGGAGAGCAGCGGTCTCAAACGTTGAAAGAGAAATCGAGCGAAGCCTGGATCTGTAATTTGGAGACGATCGTTGTGGCGGAACGTATACTCGGAAGTGCGAGGTTGGTGCTGAACGGTGACATTCGGGCTGGTGTCAACGTAGTTCTTTAATCGCGAGCACTCTTCTGCTGACAGCGCTGCGTTTATTGTCAGCACTTTATTGTCGTACTCATCCGTTATTGTTGAGGGAAAGTAGGTAGGCGGAGAGAATGAGGGATCCATTAACGCTTCGAGAGTGGACTGCGGCTGTGGTTGGTGCGTGCTAGCGGGGCGACCTTTCCTCTTCCCCATTGAGGTTCTCCTGAGGTTGAGGGCGGTCCGTGAAAATTAGTAGGCTTGGTTCAGCTTGATTTCATCATCATGCGAGTGAGCTGGAAGAGCTTTATTTCGTATTTCTACAAATATTTGAGGAAGAGATTTACCTCTCCGGAGAGATTCCATTATTTCCCCATTTTCTAGACTGAAAAGCAACACATCTGCCGCGTTTGACTATCACCTACTTCAACTCCAACCCCCCTGAATAATATGAGCACAGAATACCCGAACCTTAGCTCAAGTTCCTTCATAATCCACTCAGCAAGTGAGACAGAGGGTATATCGCTTTCCGCCAGTGCCTCTCAGCTTGTTTGTAGTGAATTACCTCCTCCGTACGACTTCCAAATCGAGCGGTCTGTGATGAAGGCCGACGCAGACGAGAAAAAAGAACAGGAGGAGGAGGAAGCCAGAATTCTGGCCAAGACCCAGGAGTCCCAGGAGTCCCAGGAGACCCAGGAGACCCAGGAGACCCAGGAGGACGAGGATCTAAGGAGGGCTAGCGTTGTAAGCGACGAGGAGTCCAGGATGAACAGGATATTGGAGTCAACGGCGAATGCGGGGAACATCGCCTCAACAACGCCCATTGCCATCGCTGCAATAGTTGACACACCTGGGGCTTCAGATGACTCAAGACCTGCGAGTGGAGACGCTGGACTGCAGGTTAGACAGGCTATGCTGAGGAGAATGAAAAGCTTGACGATGGCCGACGAAGCAACTTGCGAAGGTTTCCTCCAGGATAATGACTACGATCTGGAGAAGGCCGTTGGATCATTTTACAGCCACTGAGAGCAACTAATTAAGCAACCGTGGTGGCAAAGAATAAAACAATTCAAGCACACAATTCGAAACACAGCACAGATTCTTAGTGTGCGTTAAAAGAAGAGGGTGAATGGAAATGGAATAGAGGAGATTATTAAGGTAGCGATATGACGTAGGGGTGTTTTTGGGCTAGTGGGTTCTTTTTTCTTTTTTGTCCTGGATTTGCGTTGAAGTTGTTGGATATCTTCAAATAAATATCCTAAAAAAACTATGGAGAGAAGAAGCTCTCATTGAATTCGAATTCATCCCTTGTCCAAGACACCACCTTAGCTGACAAAAAATACATCATCGTTTACATTATTTAGTCCCAAGTCCCAAGCAAGCACAAGCAAGAACATTAATGAATTCCTCCACCACTTCCCCAAGAACAACACCCCGCCAAACCACATCTGGCGATGGTTACCTGATGGTGACTGCAGACGAAGAAAAACAACCCATGCATAAATTTGATGGGATAGAAATAGACATGTCGGGGACGTCAGAACATCTACTAAATAATGTTACCGGTACCACAGAGACGTGGAGCAAATACAAACGATCACTAGCGTTTCTCTTTGTTTCTTTCATCGCTTCGACCATCGAGGGGAATTTCACTGCTTGGACGACACGTGAGGCATTCAGTGAAGAAGCAAATGCTGGGCCGGCTCTTGCCGATCGGCTCCATCCGTACACAAATAATACACCACTATGTGACCAAACAGGAAACGGCGAGCACTGTCCTGAATGGCTCTCCCCATTGGCCAACAAAGCACCGGATAAAGTCTGGCTAGTCATGACGTTAATTCTCTTTGTTCTCACATTGTACTCGGCGATGAGGTTGAGAGATCCCACAGTTTTTATCTATCTGGTAGCCGAGTTTCTATTGATCGACTCGCTATTAATGTTTATGCGGTCAACCACCGTTTATTCAACAACAATGCCCAGTCCCTCGCCTATATGTCGAGGTGCTACTTGGGGAACAAGGCCGAAGGAGGGTTGGTTTATCGCCGAGGTTGACTGTAATGATTCCATGTTCAGCGGGCACACTGTTACCTACACGATTGGTCTTGTATTTGTTCAGTGTTCATTTTTACATCCCGTCATCAAGGTTTTGTGGATAATAGTTTACCTCCTTGCAGCAATCGTTTCAGCGGTTGTTGCCGACCATTATACGAGCGATGTCTTGGTTGCATTGTACTTGTCTTATGCCGTTGCAATGCATCGGCGACACGCCCTTAAAAGATATTTTGGAAAGGGAGCTTATATTCTGGGCCTGGAATTTCGAGAATGAAGTTAACAAAAAAAGAAACGATGTTTCCGAGTAAAGACCTTCCCTTGTTGCTTCAGCGTTTAGAAAAGTTGAAAGTTTTTCTACAGCAGTGCACTTGTCGTCTCGTCCCTGATAACAACCTCCACATTTGAGTCTGTTGCTCCGATCCCTTCCTCTCTCACGTTCTTCCGCCTTGCAAGGTTTATCCTTCTCCTCTGCACCAAATTCGGTATAGTAACCTTCTCAATAAGGTGGGGGTGTATTTTATCTTGATCTTTCGGCCAAAGCAGGCAAGGGTTCTCTGCTTTATTCTCATTTTCTTTCCACTTCTTCGGCACAGTATTAATGCCAATGGCATGCACGTCAATCGAACCGTCTGCGACATTCACACGACAGCGAATGAAATTCTTGTGATCCTCATCTTCGATGCCGCAGTACGCCTCATTCCAATGGAAGTTGAAATAACCAAACATAATCCTGAAGTAGGTCATAACAAGAACGTGTCCGCAGGCTCCACCTAAGAGGAACTCAAGCATCAATACGGCTAAGTAGTACCCTGCGACGGCAAGTTCGTCGACATTAGCGTCCTCCTTCCCTACGTCCGGAATACCTGTAACAACGTGATTCAGTAATAAACTTAGTATTCCCGCCGCACATACAACATGTAACGCCGTGAACCCGAGGGCGCCAGAGGCTACCTTCAGGAAGAATATGCCATTTCCGGAGTAATTCGCCGTGTTGAAGGCGTTGAAGATTATGAAAAGGGTTATCACGGCGGGGTACGAGGTAAAGGATTTACCGCTCGTAAGCGCGGAGGATAGGATGGTCGACACTGAGGCAGAATCGTCATAACCACCTCTGTTGGGCAAATATCCAGCCGCAAAAACCATGTACAAAAATCCAAGCATCCTCTGAAGGCCAGGGTGATGCGTCTTGTACACTCTCTCAAAGAAGAAATCATTGCACTGCTTCGGACTGGGGAACTCCTTTTTGCTAACGAATGGCTTCGGCTCATCCTCGAAAGGGAAACCAAGCTTCACCTTGTCCGCCTTCGGATTGGCCGTGGAGTGCGAGAATCCCCCGCCCCCTCCAACGATGAAGAGTTGCGGAAACTCGTCAACGTTCCCTTCTAGGGGTAGGACGTTCCCCTCTACCACGCTGCGACGAACACCTCTCTTCTTGTCAATGGAAGTCTCGGGAGCATAACGCCTGTAGAAATGCATATCCCCGGTCATCATGGCAGCAAAGTTCTCTCCAAGGTACGACCTCAGGGCCGACAATTGGGGACCCTTATTGTATCCAAGAATTGAGTTCCAAAAGTAGTCTGGTATATGAGTAGCGATTATGACACTGTCTCTCTTCTTATCAACCTGATTGTCGTAGACATCCTTGAAATACTCCATCTGATGAGCATCGACGTCGGGCGCGTGTTCAGCGGCGGCACCGTCAATGCAGTCAACGACAAATATCCACCAATTGCCAGGGAGACGGAGAACAAAATACGACGACTCCTGGGGAATGGACCACTGTCCCAGACTCGACATTTTATCCACAAACATGTCGTTGAATAGCTGTAGACCGTCGATCCACTCGTGATTACCTGGGAGGATGAACATGGTCGGTTTCTCATCATTGTCTTTGACACTGCCGCCATTCTCTTCATTCATGTCAAAACTGTCGCCGACGCTCTGGTTGCTACCATCCCCAGGCAAGGCATACTCCAACGGCAGACAAAATCGATTCACCATCTCGTGCTCCGCCGGCCAGGGATAGGAAACATCCCCACCGTGTAAGACGACACCCGGCCGAGGAAGCGTCTCATTGAATCCCGGCAAGTCGTTCAGGTCCCTGGCAAGGAGGCAAGATACTGTGTACGAACCGTTAAAGGAGTCGCCGGAGTCGGCGAAAAAATCGAACCAAAACGAATCGCTCTTCGGGCCATCACGACGGTCCGACAGGTCAAAAAGCCGCTTCCTACCCTCTCTGTGGTACACCGTCCTCATGTCTCCTGCCTGCACCCTCAATGGTCCCAGGAGAGTATTGAAAAAGACGGCGTCGACAAAGCATTCCCACCGAAACCACTGGCAGTTCGACAACATCGCGTACTTGTCCTGCTTATGCGGCAACTGAGGGTAGCGTCTGGTCTGGCGGTAGTAGTTCTTCTTCTCCCGGAGTTGCTTCAAGGACAGTCCAAAATGCTTCAAGACACCGCGGAAAAAATCCAAAAGGTAGGCCGAGAGGAACATACCAGCGACTGCGAGGACCGAGGCGGTCGACTGCGGCGACGGATCGGGGACACAGTTTGAGACCACAATTGCAAAGACAGAAAACACTGTCCAGCGGAAAATAGAGTATTTCCATGAGTAAAGGGAAAAGTCCAAGAGCTTCAGCCAGAACACTTGAATACGGGAGTACGTGTCAATGGGGTGGTTTCGGAGAGCTGGGGAGACGGAGGTGCATGGCATGTGGAGGTGCTGGGAGGTATCATGAATTTTGCGGGGGCGCGTAGGAGCTAACTCATACATTCTTCCCCCTTTATCCTACGAATTTACCTTCAATAGCAGCAGTTATAAGCACAACACCGCAAGCAAAAGCCAGCTGCACCACGGTAAGGCAAGAACCTACCCAACTTTTCTCTGACGCGGGGAAAGATGTCAAAGAAGAAGAGTGAAAGACCTTTTTCGATAGTAAGAATGTCCTCTCTCGAACTTACAGCAAGACGACGACACCGAAATGTGGTTTTTCAGTAAAAAATGTCGACTTCTTGCTTGATGTATCAAATCTGGTGAAAAAAGTCAGAGAATCGAAGTTCGGACGAAGATGATCAACTAACTCCCGATTACAAAATCCAGCCCCAAAAAGCTATAAAACTTCTCCAATAGGTGGAACTGCTGCACACCAAAAGAAGCAAACATGGCCATCTGGTCCTCACCGATGTGTGCCAGCTTGATTCTTTTGTCTTGCTTCGCATTTCGTAGCTCAGAATCCGCGTCGGATTGTTCCGCTACCCCCTCCTACCCTTCTTCGCAATCTTATGTTTCACAGGCCATCCCTTCTTCCTCCCCTTCCATCTGCGGTCCTGTCTCCTCTCACCCTTACACCCTCTCCTCCTCCTCCACTTTCTCCACATCCCGTATTTCGACTCCTGAAGTCACGCCCTTAACCATCACCATACAAGTGTCCTCCACTTACAAATGCTCGCCCCTGGCAAATGCAAAGGTCTCCATTTGGCACGCCAGGCCAGACGGAAGGTACGGTCCCCTTGGTTTGTCTCCCGACAACGACGACGGCGTCGGTCAGTGCAGGGGCATGTTCCCCTCAGACTCACACGGCACCGTAACCGTGGACACCTTCGTCCCCGGTACCTATGGTATCCTGAATGGTCTTGGACCCGGAGGATTCGACCTGCCACCGTATGGACCCAAGGTTGTGCACTTCCATGTACAGGCAGAGGGGTACAAGACTCTCGTCACCCAAGCAGTTGTGCCCGAAGATGGTGAGAAGATGGCAGACTGGAGAGGTACTGCTATTGTCCTCGGTGTCGGCGGCGAGGAGCTCAAGAGCACGGGAAAGGATATTAGCAAGCTCAAGATCAGGCTTGTGTTGGAGCCGAGCGAGGATGGACACCGGGAAAACATGTGCCCTTCGGGAATCTTCTGGGGATTCCCCTACAGCTTCTTCACGGAGAGCATAGCCGAATGCAAGCCCGCACTCCTGAGATACTTTGAGCTGTAAAGAGAGAGGAATGAAAGTTTATTCGTTCGCTAACGTTAGCTAATGGCTATTTTGTTGTTTACTGCACTACACTGGTTCTGGCACGTTCACTTAATAATTGCGTTTGAAAATGACACCTTGTTTTTTCTCGCTCAATCACTCCAGTCGCTATCACTACCATCATCCCCCCCTCCTTCATCCTCCTCATCGCTGTCATCGATTGCCCCTCGCCTTCCCGCCATTGCGCGGGACAATGCCCCCATCAAGCTGTTGTCATTGTTGGCCGTGCTCTTTTGGAATACTTTCGTTTCTGTCTTCTTCAGCTGAAACTTGCCCCTCGAGAGCTCCGATAGGAATCCTCCGGCTAATGGATTTGACGCAATGTCAGAAGGTGACGATGCCTCCGGTTCAACCTCGAAAGATCTGAGGGATACGCCCGCCTTAATCCCCCCTAACAATTGCCCCATATCGGGTCTCTGGAACTCCATCCCCGGTTCCTGCTGTCCCATATCAGGTTTCTTGGGCTTCTTTTCCGATGCCGGCGGAGGGGGCGGTTTCTTCTTTCCCGGTGGTGGAGGGGGGGGATTACTCTGGCTGAACTTAACGACATTCTTCGCCTCAATTATCTCCTCTTTCATCTTCTCGGCTTCCCTTTCGACCTCTTTGTTCTTCTCCTCTAGCAGTCTTCGTGCCTCCTCCTGTACCTCCTGGATTTTCTGCTGTCTGAGTTTCTCGGTCTCCTCCTTAACCTTCCGTTCCATTGACAATCGCATCTTCTCCATCTCTTCCTTCAGCTCCTTTTCCTTCTGTTGTCTCATTTTTTCGCCTTCGTCTAGGATCGATTTCTCCGTCTTCGCTCGCATGAGCTTCCGCTCCTCTTCCTCTTCTTTCTGCAATTGCTCGCGTCGTTGTTGAAGGTCGCGTTCCATTTGCTCCTGTTGCCGTCTCCTTGATTCCCTTTCCTTTTCTCTTTCCTTCTCCAGTTCCTTTCTCCTCTCTAATTCTCTTTCCCTCTCTAATTCTCGTTCTCGCTCCTTCTCTCTCGCCTCTTCCTCAACCCGTTTCTTCTCCTCCAACAATTTCAATTTTTTCTCCTTCTCCCTCTCCACCTCAAGCATGAGCTTCAACGTGCTCTCGCTCTTCCCTTCTAACTTCATCTCCAGTGCTTCGGTATTGATGCTCGCATCGCTATCTTCCGCAACAACCTCCCTCTTTTTGACCTTCAATTTAACAGTCTTCTTCTCCACCACAGGAACAACAGGTTTAACTTGTCGCGTCAGCGAAGAAATCCTAGGTGGAGCTGCCGGTACCTCCGGCGCCTTAGGTTTCGGCGGAGGCGGTGGCGGATTCTGTGCTTCCGCAAAGAAATCATTTGTCTCGATAGAATCCGTCCGACAAATGGTATTCCCTCCGTCAGTGGTCGTACCGAATGTAGTCGACCTGTGCGTTAACGCCCGTATGTCGGACGATGTGTTGTTCATGTTGTAAAGGAGGGGATTTGTGCGAGAGGATGATGTGTCTGATGTCGTGGCTGAGACAGCCATCTCCGCTGACCTTGCGGGCCCAGCTAAGTCACGGAAACTCTCGTCGTATTCCAGCCTCCCGGAAGCGACTCCCCTACTACCACCCCCACCAAGATCCGTATCCCTGCCAATATCAACCGTCATCGTCGTCTCCTTCTTCCCATTGACACAATTATCACAAACTCTTACTGGGAGCATCCCATACTGCTCTGCCAGTACCTTTTTATTCCTCGAACAATCCCCGCAAACAACGTCGCCACACTTCCTACAATGGTGTTTCCTGTTCCGGAACGTCGTGAAGGCTTTGTTACATATCGCACAGTTTTTATTCGCCCCATCAGACTTCCAAATAGGCGCAGCTGGGATGGCTCCCATTTCTGGTAGACCAGCCGCGGATCGCGACGAACGTATCGACGACGACAATGCGTTATACCATTCCTCTCGCTCGAACCCGTAGGTGCACAGACAGACGAAACTTTTTGTCTTGCTGATAATCTCGAAGGACGTCTCGTCTGATCCCTTGCGTACCTGGCACGAGTCGAGCGTGAGGCATCTGTGGAACTCGAACTTGGCAGTGCCTGAATATTTACTGCCGTACAGGAGGCAGTCGTTGAAGAGCCAGAAGCGGTAGGGTATGTTCTTCCTTCTGCTCGCCTTCAATAGGTCACCCTCCTTAACGAACGACCTTTCGCTGTTTGCCAATGTTTCCAATATCGGGTTCTGCGTGAGTCCCGTCTGCACTAAAGATTGCTGTATCTCCAGGCATTTTTGGAAGTTACTCTGTTTCTCCAGTTCCGCCTGGAACCTGTCCACGACGTCCGTGCAGTGTTTTATGGAGAGGTTAATTTTTGTCGTGTCTGGGTGGCTATCCGGTGTGGACTGTTTCAACGTCCTTAAAAAATCGAGCCGTCTCTTTGCGTCCCTGAACGGCTGTTCCAAAACGTCCTCTAGAGAACGCGGCGCAAACTCTGCCGTCAGGTTGCTTACGAAGCTCGAGAAGACGGTAGAGTTTATTATTATATTCTTTGCCATGGCGAAGCTCGAAGCATACATCAAAAGGGACGCGTCGACACCTCCCGCGTCCATCTTGGTTAGGATCTGGCTAAGAGACATAGATTCGTGCCACTCGGACGAGTCGCATTTCTCTAAAATCAACTTGAGGAGCTCGTTGTTCGTTGCCCCGAAGAGGGAAATGGCCTCAAGAAAATTGCTGATTTGGTTGCTGTTCAAGGCCTTGGATTGGGCTTGGAGCTTCCGGACCTCCAACGCACCGCCCAGTAGCTGTACACCTTGCTTCAGGACGCCAATTTGCTTCTTTGTGTCGTAAAATAGGTCCGATTGGGAGGAGGCCGAAGAGACACCCTTGCTCATCACCTTCAACGGATCCACAAATAGCGCCTTTAAATCGCGAAGGTCTTGCCGGTATTCTACTTGCATCACCGCAAAATCATAAATGATCTTAGAACGCGGCTTAAGTGATGCAACTTTGGCGCCCTGCAGCACTCTCGCGATGAACAATGCCTCGTCACTCTGGTTCTTTTCCACCTTATCATTACCGCCCGCGCCACTGCCGACAACGCTGCTCGACCTGTTCCTCATGAGTCCTTCGATCTGCTCGTTTATTGCGCTCATCCAGGCCTGTTTTGTCGCCTCGTTGTGAGCGCGGATCTTGAAGGCCCTACCGCCGCTCACAATCTCAAACGCGTAGTCGTCATTGGGAAGATCGGGGAGGTTATTCAAGACGGAGGTCGACAGATTCAGGGCACGGGTAAACTTGTAGCTGTTCGCAGCGAGGATTCGGCTGTAGCATATCGAGTCGTTGAAAAGGTGGAACTTGTACTGCTTATCTTTCTTGTCGTGGTTCGTGCTGTCTTTGTTGACCCGAAAGAGCTCTCCTTCGATGATCAGACGTCGGCCCGGCTTATAAATTGGAGGGTTCCCGATGAAACAGCCCTGTATTCTCAGGAGCTCCACCTCTGTCTGCTGCTTGTCGATCGATTTTTGGACCTTGTCCATGCTGTCCAGAATGCATTGTAGCTCGTCTCGGAGCTCCGGTAGATCGAGACCGTAGAGCGCCAAGAAGACCTCTTCGTAGATTCCCAGCTGCGCCTGAGGTAGCGTCAGGTACTGCTCCAGGTTAAGTGGCTCAGGTATAGGATTCTTCTTGAGGTACGCTGCGAGCTTCCTGGCCCTCCTGTCAAAGCTTGAAATAGCTTCGCTGAAGGTAGCGATGTACTGCGCATAGTACAGCAGGTGGGCAGAGTACTCCCGGAACGTCGGCTGGAGACGCGACACAGCAAACTCAACGGAGTTGTTATAATCGAGCTTGTACTGGTTCAGGCCAGCGAGTATTGAGGAGTTCTGCTTTTGAATGCAGTTGAAGATGTCCAGGAGGGTTCCAATTGCCGGGTCCTCCAGGAGATTTCGTTTAAATTCGCTGTCGGACTTCTGAATTGGAGCGATAAACGCATTGTTGAAGATTATCAGGTTGGAGAGGTATTTGTTCTCGCTGTTTGCGAGGTCGAACATGTGGTTGTTAAACCGGTCCAGGCGTGCCTTGGGTTCCAGGTTGGCAAATTTCTTCTTGGCCTGTGGACGTTTTTCAGACTCAGCCTTGCTCATATGGGCCTGGGGGTAACCTTTTGTAA
>Ga0209832_1001985_pt1 | contig 10832 bp, 10 predicted proteins | sample COGITO_mtgs_1104_2_FD_185516 | JGI IMG/M metagenome (GOLD analysis project Ga0209832, IMG submission 185516) | Pelagic marine microbial communities from North Sea - COGITO_mtgs_110407 (SPAdes) (version 2) | ecosystem: Environmental > Aquatic > Marine > Epipelagic ...
TATGATGATGGATATTCCGCAGGAATTGCAGAACAATCCTCTTCAAGTAATACGTCATCTAGTAACATATCCTCAAGTAATACTGATGCCGTTTCAACTATTACTAGAACCATTGGCACAGTAGAAAAATCTGGATATTCAACGGACTGTGCAGTCTCAATGGGAGGAGATGGATGTTACACACCAGTTAATCTTTCAGTAAATGTTGGTGACAAAATTATAATGACCAATACTGATTCAACAGGAGTTCACTCATTTACATCCGGAACTGTTGACGGATTTACTCCATCCCCTGACGGTACATTTGATACAGGTATACTGATGTCTGGAGATTCATTTGAATGGACTCCAACTGTTTCTGGTGAATATCCATACTATTGTATGCTACATGCTTGGCAGGTTGGAACTATTACTGTAAATTAATTTAATTCTGATTTTTAAAAACGAGTATTACATTGTAATCCGTAACGTTAAGGTTAATTCGTACTTAATTTGCGACTGATAATTTAAAATCCTCTAATACCTTGAGGACGTACAATTTCTGGATGATCTTTCATCCATTCAACCTTTTCTAACATTTCTTGTTTATCTTGGGGGAATGTACCTTTTACAGTATATGCATTTGAACCATGATTTACTCTAAATACAATTTCTTCTTTTGTATTGATTTGATTAACTAATTCATAAAGTTCTTCTAATCCTTCATCATCATTTATTTTAACAAATTCACCTTCATATTTATCGATAAATTCTTGTTTGATTCCATTTTCTAAATAAAGCGTTAATGCACCAACATAATTTGGTGAACATGCACTAATTACTTCTGCAGTACCCTTGATGTGATCTTTTGAATATTTTTTACCACCTAAACCTAAAATTACCATACATGACATAATGTAACCTGCTTCTTTTGCTTTGTTAACTGATTTGATTATTGTTTTTGCAACCGCACCTTTAGTTACTTTTTTCAAAACAATATCTGAACCACTTTCAATTCCTAAATAGAACATATCTAATCCTGCACCATTCATTTTCTTTAATTCTTCAGGTGTTTTTTTCAAAATATTCATAGGCATTGCATAGCAGGATATTCTTTCAATATTTGCAAATTTTTCTCTAATGTATTTTAGAATTTTTATCATATATTCTGAATCAAGATTTAATGCATCCCCATCTGCAAGAAATACTCTTTTTGTATCTGGAACATATTTTGCCATCATATCTATTTCAGCTTTAACATCATCCCATGGTCTTTCAGAATATTCTTTTGATCTATACATATCACAAAATGAACATTCATTAAATGAACAACCTAATGTAACTTGAAAAATTAGTGATCTTGCTTCTGATGGAGGTCTATACAATGGAGCATCATAATTTAACATCAATTCTTAATTCATTTCACATTGTTTCATTATCTTTTTTATACTTTCTATTTTGACTATAGGCAGTATAAATTGAAAATTAGTGTTTATGTTGATGGTTCTGGTGGTTCAAATGGTGGATTTGGATTTTTTGTAAAGGAAACTGGGGAATCATTTTATGAAAAAAAATCTGAAATTACAAATAATCAAGCTGAGTATATGGCAATCATTTCTGCTTTAAAGAAATATGTAGATACTGATGATGAAATTACTATTTTCAGTGATTCTAAAAATACTGTTAATCAATTAAATCATGAATTTGCAATAAATAATGAGAAACTTCGTGATCTAGCTCGAGAATCATGGCTAATTATTGGAAAATTTTCTAATCTTTCTATTGTCTGGATACCTCGAAAAGAAAATCTTGCAGGTAAGATGTTAGGAAGTTAGAATTAGAGATCAGAAATTTCTATGAATAACTTTATTATACAAAATCTTAAATTCATTTTATTATGACAGAATCTGTCTTTTTATCACCAAAATCTATTGCAGTGATTGGCGCTTCCGATAAAGCTGGAAGTGTTGGTGCTACAATTACATCAAATATTATGAATGGTTTTACCGGAGTTGTTTATCCAATTAGTCCTTCAAGAGAAACAGTTTTTTCAAAAAAAGCATACAAAACTGTTTTAGATGTTCCAAAATCAATTGATCTTGCAGTAATTGTAATTAAAAATACTCTTGTTGCACCAGTTTTAGAAGAATGTGGTAAGAAAAAAATCAAAGGTGTAATTATCATTACAGCTGGTTTCAAAGAAGTAGATGAAGAAGGTGCAAGACGTGAACAAGAAATTAAAGATATAGCAAAAAAATACAAAATCCAAATCATAGGACCAAATTGTCTTGGTGTCATGAATCTTGATCCAAAAACAATGATGAATTCTACATTTCTTAAAATTACTCCAAAATCTGGAAAAATTGCACTTGTTTCCCAAAGTGGTGCAATTTGTGCAGCATTAGTTGAAGATGCTAGTGCACAAGGAATTGGTTTTTCAGCAGTTGTAAGTCTTGGAAATAAAGCTGCAATGAGTGAAGTAGACATTCTAAAAATTCTTGCAAATCACAAACAAACTGAAGTAATTGTAATGTATCTTGAAGATATGGGGGATGGACAAGAATTTCTCAAAGTTTGTAAAAATATTACTAAAAAACTCAAAAAACCTGTACTTGTTCTTAAATCTGGGCGTAGTCCTGAAGGTGCAAAAGCTGCAATGTCTCACACAGGTGCATTGATGGGTTCTGATGAAATCTATGATGCATTACTAAAACAATCTGGAGCAATTCGAGTTGATACTATGGAAGAACTATTTGATTATGCAACTGCATTTTCTAAACAACCATTACCGTTATCAGGTGATCTTGTAATTGTTTCAAATGCCGGAGGTCCAGCAATTATTTCAACTGATGCATGTTCAAAAATGAATATCAAAATGGCAGATATTTCTACAGTTAGAAAAAAAATTGATGCAGTAATCCCACCTTGGGGAAGTTCTAGAAATCCTGTTGATATTGTTGGTGATGCTGATTTTAATAGATTCAATAACGTATTAGATCGAGTTCTTGCTCACCCAAAAGTTGGTTCAGTGATTTCAATGTGTACTCCTTCTGGAACCTTAGATTATGATAAACTTGCTGAAGTTATTGTTAACATGTCAAAAAAATACAAAAAAACAATGCTTGCTAGTTTAATGGGATTAGATGAAGGAATTACTAATAGAGAAATTTTAGCAAAAGGTAATGTTCCTTATTACACATATGCTGAAGGTGCAATTCGAACCCTTGCAGCAATGATTAGATTTAGAAACTGGATTAAATCATCAAATGGTAAAATTACTAAATTCAAAGTAAACAAAACAAAAGCACAGAAAATTTTTGATAAAGTAAAAAATGAAAAAAGACCAAATCTTCTAGAAGAAGAAGGACAAGAAGTTCTCAAAGCCTATGGTCTACCTCTTCCTGCAAGTGCACTTGCAACAAATGAAGCAGAAGCTGTCAAAACCGCAAAGAAAATTGGTTATCCTGTTGTAATGAAAATTGCCTCACCACAAATTATTCACAAATCTGATGCAGGTGGCGTTAAAGTAAATCTAACTAATGATTCTGAAGTAAAGACCGCATTCAAAACTATTATTAAAAATGCTAAAAAATACGATAAAAAAGCCGAGATAAAAGGAGTTTTGATTGTAGAGATGGTTAAAGGTGGTAAAGAATTAATCATTGGTTCAAAATTGGAGCCTGGATTTGGTCCTGTAATTATGCTAGGAATGGGTGGAATCTATGTCGAAGTCTTAAAGGATGTTACATTCAAGCTTGCACCTGTAACTGATAAAGAATCTGATGATATGATAGCCTCAATTAAAACACAAAAACTTCTTCAAGGTGTTAGAGGAGAAAAACCATCTGATATTGCTAAACTTTCTGAATGTATTCAGAGATTGTCTCAATTGGTTTCTGACTTTAAAGAGATCAAAGAATTAGATATGAACCCTGTACTTGTAATGGAAAAAGGAAAGGGTTGTAAAATTTTAGATGTACGAATCGGTTTATGAGAATTCTTATTCGTAAAATTATCCTTCTTGAAATTCAGACTATTTATAGAACTTAGACATAATCTACTTATGGCAAATGTGTTAAAGACAATTAAATCTGGTGATGATTATATTGAAAGTCTTAGAAATAGAAATCTCAAAGTTTATCTTTTTGGAGAATTAGTTAAAGAGCCTGTAGATCATCCAATTATTAGACCTTCAATTAATGCTGTTGCTGAAACTTATGATCTTGCAATGCGTGAAGAAGCTCTTGCTTCAGCTGATTCATCAATTACGGGATTGAAAGTTAATAGATTTTTACATATTGCAGAAAGTGCAGAAGATTTAGTTTTACAAAATAAAATGCAAAGAAAACTAGGCCAAAACACTGGTACATGCTTCCAAAGATGTGTTGGAATGGATGCAATGAATTCTTTACATTCAACTACATTTGAAATAGATGAAAAACATGGAACTGATTATCACAAAAGATTCTTAGAATTTGTAAAAATGGTTCAACACGAAAATCTTGTAATTGGAGGAGCAATGACTGATCCAAAAGGAGATAGAAGTAAAGGTCCATCAGAACAAGATGATCCTGATTTATTTACACGAATTGTTGATAGTGATGAAAAAGGAGTTTACGTTTCTGGAGCAAAAGCACACCAAACTGGTTGTATAAACTCTCATTGGATAATTTTGATGCCAACTATTAGATTAACTGAAAGTGATAAAGATTGGGCAATTGTAGGCGCAATTCCAGCAGATGTTGAAGGACTCACTTACATCTACGGTAGACAATCTTGTGATACTCGAGCTATGGAAGAAGGCGATATTGATTCTGGTAATGCAAAATTTGGTGGACAAGAAGCTTTGATGATTTTAGATAGAGTGTTTATTCCATGGGACAAAATTTTCATGAATGGAGAATTTGAATTTGCATCTATGTTAGTAGAACGTTTTACTTGTTATCACAGACGTAGTTATGTATGTAAAACTGGATTAGGTGATGTTCTAATTGGTGCTGCTGCAACAATTGCAGATTACAACGGAGTTCCAAAAGTTTCTCATATTAAAGATAAAATTATTGAGATGACTCATCTTAATGAAACAATTTTTGCAGCTGGTATTGCATCTTCTCACCAAGGACAGAAAATGAAATCTGGTGTATTTCTAAATGATGATATGCTTGCACAAGTTTGTAAACATAATGTCACTAGATTCCCATATGAAATTAGTAGATTAGCACAAGATATTGCAGGTGGATTAATGGTTACATTACCATCTGAAAAAGATTTTAGACATCCAGAAGCCGGTCCAATGTTAAAAAAATATCTTGCAGGAAGAAAAGGTGTTGATGTAGAAAATAGAATGAGAATTTTAAGATTAATAGAAAATATGACACTTGGTAGAAATGCAGTTGGATATCTTACAGAATCCATGCATGGAGCAGGTTCACCACAGGCTCAAAGAATTCAGATTCAACGTCAAATGCAAGTAGGATACAAGAAGAATTTAGCAAAGAATCTTGCAGGAATCACAAATGATGTTGAGGAACCTAAAGAATCATCTGATTACTTTAAACGAGTTTTCAAAACAAAAGACTCTGTTCTTTAATTTCTAATTTATTAATTATTTTCTTTATCTGATTTTTCTTTTTCACTTGATTTTTCTGCATCGTCAATTTTCTCTTCAGTAATCCCTGATTTTTTTACGTCTTCAGAATATTCTGAATCTGCTTCAATTTTACCAATGTCTGATAATTCTTTTAGTGTTTCTTTGCTTACTATGTCTTCCACATCTTTTTTCTTACCTGTAAATTGTTTAATTATCATTATTCCTATCACAACTGCAATAATGATGTAATTCATTGGAGGTTTCAAAATTTGTGTAATGTATCCTACTTGTGGAATAATGTATGCTACTTTTCCTATGTATTCTTCTTCAGTAATTGGGTAGTCTGTTCCTCTGATGAATGATGGATTTGCATCACCTTGTGTTCTAACCGTTTTAGGATCTTCGTTTAGTATTGATTCAACTCTGTGAACAATCACTCTATTATGATCTGATGGTCTATCAAATACAATTATGTCTCCTACTTGAATTAGTTCAAAAGGTTCATGTCCTTGAATAACTATGATATCATAAACTTGTAAAGCTGGAATCATACTTCCACTAGCAACAACATAAAATGGATTTTGTGTTCCAAATGCTGCTTGTAATCCAATCCAAATTACTAAAACAGCTACTGCAACAATAACAATATCCTTGATTACACCTTTTGAGATAGATCTTTTAGCCAATTACATTACTTCCTTAGTATTATTCATTAAATTTCTTAATAACTAAATTTTTGTTCCACATTCTTCACAAAATTTTGAACCATCTTTATTAACAAATCCACATTCAGAACATTTTCCTGGTTGAGCAGCAGCAGATTCTTCAGGTTTACCTAATAGAACTACTTCTCCTACTTTTTTAATTGCAACCCAAGGAATACTTCCTTCTGTTCCGTCATTTTTAATGATAACTAAAACCATTGATTGTGTATTTGCATCAATACCAACTTGTTTTGCTGTACCAACTTTGTTTGCATTTTCATCTATTACCATTCTTCCTTCAATTGAACTAACAGATGCAGCAGAACCAGGTTGTGTAGCTTCTACTGTAGGTGCTGTTGTAGCTTCTACTGTAGGTGCTGTTGTAGCTTCTACTGTAGGTGCTGTTGTAACATTAGCATCTAATGGTTTTGCACTTCCAACTTCACCTTCTTCGTTTGGTTTCTTAAATTCTCTATATTCAGCAATTGAAGCATTACATGATTTACAAATATACTGACCTCGTTCAGCAAGAACTAAATTTTCTGCGACTTCTTCGTTTGGATTTTCAAATTCAATTTTTGGTGGACCTTCAAATTCTTTTTCACATGTATTGCAAAAATGTTTGGTAATTTTACTCTCATCTAATCTACCAATTGGTGCTAAAAATAAATCTGGACCACCTAAATTTCCTTTCATTTGTTGTTCATCTGTAACTGTAGCCATAACATATCCGCCAGAACCTCTTAATTTTTTTAATCTAAGTTCTGAACTCATAAATCACTTTTATCAAAACGTCATTTAAGTATATATCAAATTTAATTTTTTATCAAAAAATAAGGATTTAGAATATGGTGAACGTTTTTAGGTATGATAAATAAATCAAAATTACAATGGGAGTTACTCAAATTTCAGATACCAAGTCTTGGGAAGTAGATGTCATAAATTCTGACATCCCTGTATTTGTAGACTTTTGGGCCGAATGGTGTGGTCCATGTAGAATGGTAGGTCCAGTAGTTGAAGAACTGGCAAATGACTATGATGGCAAAGTAAAATTTGTCAAGGTTAATGTTGATGAGGCTAATGAATTGGCTTCAAAATACAATGTGTTTAGTATTCCAACCTTAATCCTCCTTAACAAAGGTGAAATAGTTAGCCAGCAAGTCGGTGCAGCTTCAAAAGAGTCATACCAAAGTATGATTGATAGAGCACTTGCATAAATTACTAAAATACGTTTTTTCTTATTTTTCATCCTAAAGTAATTAATATTCCAAAAATTGAGTCAGAATATGTCATTTGGTGAAGTTGATACTCTTGGAATGCTTTTTGATAAACTACAAAGTTTATTTGATGAATCTCAAGGATACTATGAATCATTTTTAGATACTAACAATATGTACAAAAAAGGTCAAATTAGTGACAAAGAATTCTTTCAAAAATTAGGTGATTATACAGTTGCATATTCTGCATTAGAATTTTTAGCTATCAAAGTAATTTTTGAATTAAAAAAATCTCAAGGTTCCAATTCTGCTAATACTCAATCTCCTGGATTAATGCCTGGAATGGGTCAACCTGGAATGATGGCAGGTGGAATGGGCCAACCACCAAGATCTGGAACCGCAGAGAATCCTGTTGGTGGAAGTCCACCAGGAATTGTATCTGCACAAGAAGCATTTGGAGATGTTGGAACTTTACCATCACCTGATCCATCTTTAATGCCACGACAAACAATTTCACCGCAACAACAACCTGGAAATGGATGTAATTCATGTGGTGCTGAATTGAGACCAAATTCAAAATTCTGCACAAAGTGTGGAGCTAAAGCATAAAATTAAAAATTTAGTTTTTTTATTCTTGTGTTGTACCACATTCAGGACAAAATTTTGCTGTCATTGAAAGAGTAGTACCACATTCAGAACAGAATTTTCCATCTGCTTTTACTTCATTGTAAGCATTACCTACATTTGCTGAACTTTTTACTGCACCTGATGGGACATATGTATCGTCATCAATTAAAACTGGTTCAAAGTCTTGTTCTGTCAAATATGTCATCATTCTTGGAACTCCTTTTCCATCATTTTTTGGATCTGGCACTGAATCTCCCATCCAAAATGCAAATCTCATTAGAGTTAATTCTGGAGTAGAGAATGCAAGTGTGTGTTTTGACATATAATCTTGTGCTGCTTTTTTACCGTCAAAAACTTCCATGATGACGGTATTTTTTATTTATGTATAATAGTTTCTGGTAAAATGGACCGGGAGGGAATCGAACCCTCGACATCTTCGTTGCGAACGAAGCATTATACCCCTAAACCACCGGCCCTCAAATAATCTGGGACTAAATTGGACTTTTATTCATTTTCTAAGTGGATTTTATTCTAATCCTCTTTCTAATTTGATTTTTTTAATCACATCTTTGACTAATTCTTCATCTTTTAGAACTAATTCTTGGAGTTTTTTCTTATATTGTTCATCGCCCCATTTTCCTTGACTAAACATTTCTTTAACTAATTTCACAATTTCAGATTTATTTCTCTGATGGTCACGTTTTGCTATTTCTGAACCTTCCATTAATTTTCTTTTAAAATAATCCACTTAAGCTTATTCCTTAACGCATAATAGAGTCTATAGCCTAAATTTTCTGATGACTTATGATACTGTAATTGTTGATTCACACGTTATACTTCCTAATGGAATGATTGACAAAAATATTGTAATTGATGACGGAAAAATTGTAGGATTAACTAATGATACTCCTGCATGTGATCATAAAATTAATGGCAATGGATTAGTATCAATTCCTGGTGCAATTGACACTCATGTTCACTATGGAGTTTATTCACCAATTAACGAAGCTGCAAAAACTGAATCTCATGCTGCAGCAATAGGTGGAGTTACAACTATGATGCGAATGCTTCGACTAGAAAATGCTTTTTCAAATTCTTTACAACCCCAACTTGCAACCGCATCTGAATATCATTATATTGATTATGCAATTCATGCCTCAATTTTTACACAACAACAAATTGACGAAATGAATTTTTGTAAAGATAAGGGAATTACATCTTTTAAAATATACATGAATCTTGGTGGTGAAGTTGGTCATGTTTACATGGACATGCCACCAAATTCTTCTAGTCTTGTTGCATCTAAAGTAAATGTTACAGATGAACTTGTAGAACAAATTGTAAAAAATGCGGCACAACTTGGTTGTCCTGTACTTGTTCATGCTGAAGACTATGAATCATGTGGGTGTGGAATTAAAAAAGCAAAAGAAAAAAATCAAGATGGATTATCTGCATGGTCGTCTAGTCGTTCACCTGAATTTGAAGCTAAAGCTATCAAAACAGTATGTAAATTTGGCAGAGATTATGATTGTGTAATTTATTTTGTCCATATTGGTTCAGAACAAGCATTATTACAAATTCAAGAAGAAAAAAAACTTGGAACTAAAATTTTTGTAGAAACCTGTCCTCATTACCTTACATTATCTTATGAAAAACAAAATGGTTATCTTGCTAAAGTAATGCCTCCAATACGAACAGAAAATGATCAAAAAGCAGTTTGGAATGCATTGTCTAATAATCAAATTGATTGCATAGGAACAGATCATGTTGCTAATCAACTTAAACTAAAACTTGATGGTGATGATGTTTGGGGTGCATTAGCTGGTTTTCCAGGAATTGGTACATCATTACCAATATTACTTAATGATGGAGTAAATCAAAATAGAATTACACTTCAACAATTTGTGAAATTTACTAGTTACAATGCTGCTCAAATTTTTGGTATGTATCCACAAAAAGGAACGCTTGAAAAAAATTCAGATGCTGATGTAACAATGATTGATTTAAAAAAAGAAAAGAAAGTAACTTCTGAGTTGTTTGGGGGGTTTTCAGATTATATTGTATATGAAGGACGAAATCTGAAAGGATGGCCTGTTAAAACTATGGTGAGAGGTGAATTAGTTGCTGATAATTTTGAAGTGATTGGTAAACTTGGTCATGGAAAACATGTTTCAAGAACTATCAATTCTAAATAATTTCAAATTTACCATTTGTTTTGGCTTTGTAAATTATATCTGGTTTTCTTATAAAAATACCTGACTCTAAAACTCCTGTTGTCTGTTTGATTTTTTGTGTTAATGCTTTGGGATTTTTTATTGTTCCAAAGTTGCAATCTAAAATTATGTTTCCATTTTCTGTAAAAAATGGATAACCTCTATCTAAAGAACGTATTTTAGATTCCCCACCTAATTTTTTAATAGATTTAATTACTGAATTTCTTGCCAATGGATGAATTTCTACTGGTACAGTTCTTGTAAATTTTTTAACAAATTTTGTTTTATCTGCCATCACTACAACTTTTTTTGCAAGACTAAACAAAATATTTTCTCGTAGTAATGCTCCACCACCACCTTTGATGACAAATTTTTTTGAATCAATTTGATCTGCACCATCAAATACAATATCTATGTGGTTTACTTGATCAGATTCTACTAATTGTATACCTGCTTTTTCTGCAACTAGTTTAATTTGCAATGATGTTGGTATGCCTTTGAT
>Ga0209832_1002004_pt1 | contig 10767 bp, 9 predicted proteins | sample COGITO_mtgs_1104_2_FD_185516 | JGI IMG/M metagenome (GOLD analysis project Ga0209832, IMG submission 185516) | Pelagic marine microbial communities from North Sea - COGITO_mtgs_110407 (SPAdes) (version 2) | ecosystem: Environmental > Aquatic > Marine > Epipelagic ...
AGCGCTGCACACTATGGTGCTCGACATCTTCGATTCGAATGGGTTTGGCAGCAGCTTGCTCACCGCTCCATGCGCGCGGATCCGGTTTGCTTTTTATTTCAACTTCCTCAACGAGTGTGTTCCACTCTTTACAGCCCTGGCATTGTCCCATCCACTTGCTGTGTTGGGTGCCGCACTGGGTACAATTAAAAATACTTTTCTGCTTTGCCATGAGGAAGACTTATTTTCTTCCTGCAAAATAGAGAAAAACAAAGCCTAAGGCGCCCGTAAAGACAAACATTAAACTTTGAGAACTATGAATGAGGGTGGCAAAGGATGTTCCAATAAATGGCGAGAGCCCCAAAACAACTAAAGCTTTCGAGACGAGGTAATGGTAGGCGCCGATGCCTCCCGGTACGGGAATAACAAACCCTAAACCGGCTGCTACACTGACGAAAAATGCTTGTTCTGCACCAATGCCTTGAACGCCCTCTACAATAGTAAAGCCAACGGCTATGGTCACAACGTAACAGGTCCAAATTCCAATAGAATAAAACCAAAAGAGCGGCTTATTATTGACGGTACGAAGACTGCGCAGTCCCGTGATCATGCCCGTTGCAAATCCTGCTATTTTCAGGGCAATGGACCATTGCATCCAAATTTTACGCGTGAACAAAACCAAACCGAAAATGGCCACTAGTACAGCAACAATGCTCAGCGTACCCGCCATAGAAAGTTCAGGAATTTGCGCGCCGCTTTGGGTCATAAAATCACGTAATTCATCGCCGGAAATAACGACTGTGCTCAACGTAACAACAGCAAATAAAAGGGTATCTACTACGCGCTCCAAGACCACAGTTCCCACAAGCTTATCGATAGGAACATGATCCGTTTTGTGCAACGCGGTACATCGCGCGACCTCACCAACACGAGGGGTGACTAAATTTACAAGATAACTAAAGGCAACTGCAGCAATAGCGCGAGTGCCCTTTACTTCATACCCTAGGCTTTGCAGCATCTGTACCCAGCGTAAGCCGCGGAAAATAATTGCTATGAAGCCAATCGCTACGACCAACAGAAGACCACTCACGGGCACTTCCCTCAGGTTGTTCCACAGGTCAATAGGATTGACATTTTTAAAGGTTAGGTAAAGCAAGGCAACGCCAATACCCAAAAAGAGTATGTACTGCACCGTCTTTTTTACCCAATTCGCCATTAAACTATTCGATTCGTAGTCTCGTTCGGAAAAACGATGCTCGGTTTAAATGATTTTGCTTCTTCCGGACTCATGTGTGCGTAAGCAATGATGATAATGATATCGCCTTTTTGCACGCGTCTAGCAGCGGGTCCGTTTAAGGTTACTTCCCCTGCGCCAGGAGTACCTGCAATGGTGTACGTATCGAAACGCTCACCGTTATTGATGTTTACGATATAAACGCGCTCTCCGGGTAAAATTCCGGCGGCATCCATGAGTTCTGTATCTAGGGTAATAGAACCGATATAATCCAGCTCTGCTCCTGTAACATGAACGCGATGAATTTTACTTTTTACAACCTCTATTTGCATGCGGCAAAAGTAGCTTAAAAAAGAGGAAGGTTGTCAATGAGTCGGACTTTTCCACATTGAACAGCAGCAAACACTCTAGCGGGACGGGAAGTGTTGAATTCGTCCAAAGGTTGAAGTGTTGCGGCATCACAACAGCTTACGTATTCCACACGAATTGACGGTACCGCATCCAGTGCTTTGATACACGCTTTTTCGAAGGTCTTTCTGGTCGTTTTTTCAAGATCTAGGGTAGAAATGGCACGGCTTAATACCGCATAAATTTGCGCGGATTCTTTACGCTCATGTGGTAAAAGTCGCATGTTTCGGCTGCTCATCGCTAGTCCGTCTGCTTCTCTAAAAATAGGTCCGGGCAAGATTTCTACGGGCCAATTCTCTTTTGCAACCACGTGTCTAATAATGCTCAGTTGCTGATAATCTTTTTCACCAAAAACGGCGACATCAGGTTCAATCAGGGCAAAGAATCGTGTGACCACGGTGGCCATTCCTTCAAAGTGACCTGGACGTCCTGCACCTTCCATGTGTCGGTCCAAGCCCTCAAAATCAAATCGTCTAGACTTCAAACCCTCAGGATAAAGCATCTCCGCATCTGGAAGAAATACCGCATCGCAACCCATAGCTTCCAACGCGCTCAAGTCCGCCTCGAGCGTACTAGGGTATTTAGCGAAATCTTCTTTGTTGTTAAACTGGGTTGGATTGACATAAATGCTGACTAATGTTCTATCGCATTTTTCTTGACTAAGTTGGACCAAACTCAAGTGTCCTTTATGCAATGCACCCATCGTAGGAACAAAGCCCAATTTTTTTTCGCGACCTTCAGATTTCCAGCGCGCTAACTCCTCAATGCTACGAATGTGTTTCATAAGTGTTAAAAGGGCTCCAAATCTAGCCCATTCTTTGATATAAAGGGCGAAAATAGGTATCTTTGCACCCTATTTTAAATATACTTTCTCCTATGGAAAGCAAGCGCGTCTTATTCATTTCCCAAGAAATTCATCCTTATTTACCTGAAAACACCATTTCAAGTACGACTCTGGCTTTGGCTAAGAAGACGAACGACAGTGGTCACCAGGTGCGCGTATTCATGCCACGCTTCGGCGTCATTAATGAGCGCAGGCATCAACTGCACGAAGTGATTCGCTTAAGTGGGATGAACGTGGTAATCAACGACATGGATATGCCGTTAATCATTAAAGTTGCTTCGGTTCCTGGTGCACGTATGCAGGTATATTTTATTGACAATGAAGAATACTTCAAACGCAAATTCACTTATGCGGATGCTGACGGAAAGCAGTTTGAGGATAATGACGAACGCACGCTTTTCTTTTCGAAAGGCGCTATTGATACTGTTGAGAAATTAGGATGGAAGCCTGACGTTATCCACGTTCACGGTTGGATGTCAGCGTTAGTGCCCATGTACTTGCGTCTTTTCCAGGCGGACAACCCTATTTTCAAGGATGCCAAAATTGTATTCTCTGCTTACGACAATGGTTTTGACGGGACTTTAGGTCCAAACTTGAAATCAGGAATGGAGTTTGATGAGATAGACCCAGCGTTGTGCGAAGGTTTAGAAGCGCCGACCTGTGAGGACCTGCAGCTTTTAGCCGCTAAATATGCGGATGTAGTGATTCTCGGTGAAGAAAACACCGGACACGTAGAGGAGTTTTGTAAGGCTAACGACATCCCTTGCATTGACGGTAAAGCATTTTCTGAGAACCCTACAGATGCTATCAAGGTATATGAATCGCTTTTGGTTGAAGAGGACGTTGAATAAGACCCTATTAGGATTACTAGTCCTCGTTGGGCTGGCCCTGCTAAGCAGCAGTTGCGAAAAAAGCAACGGTGAAATTGGTGCTGGAAAATTCATTGAAGACCGTCCGGAATTAGGAGAAAAATTGTCCTTTAATGTCGTCTCCTACACGACGAATTGGGATAGTATTACCACCAAAAACCCTGTTTCTGTTGCTTTAGGAAATCTCAATGATCCTATTTTTGGAAAACTCAACGCTGCATTTACGACCCGTCTACTTCTATCAAAGCTATCACCAGATTTCGGAGACAGCACGGTATGTGATTCTGTAAAAGTTCGTTTGGCTTACCAGAATACGTACGGCCTTCGTGGAGATTCCATACATCTTGAGGTCTTACCGGTTATCGAGCCCATGTCAGATACCATCAACTATTACAGCAATACTATGCCAGTAATGGGTCCATCTATTATGGATACTACGCTAATGATTGACCCAAGTGTTCCTGTATTTAATGGCATTGATACTAGTGTTGGTTACCTCACTTTCGACCTAGATCCTTCCTTCTTTCAAGAAAAGCTCTTCGATGCGGCTATAGCTGGAGAGGATTACCTCATTGACAATGAAAGTTTCGTGGCGTCTGTACCTGGATTACACTTCAGAGATGCAGGAACGGGAACCAGCGCATTGTCCTTTTTTAACCTCACCGCTTCTGGTAGTTTGATTCAATTATTCTACCATACTGGAGCGCAAGACACCGTTCCAAAGCTCTTCACTATGACTTTTGGCCAGAATTTTGGTGATCCAGGACTATCCTTTAATTCCTACGAAAACGACTTTACGACGGCAGATTTTGGTATCGACATGCAGGATACCCTAAACGGTGAGGTGCTCACGTATTCCCAAGGTGCAGGTGGGGCGCGTACTATTTTAGAATTCCCAGGCTTAGATACATTGATAGGCAAAGGATACAGCATCAACCGTGCTGAAATCATTGCGCACGTCTTACAAGGCACGGCCTCACCATATACCCTGCCCAACACGTTACTGATTCTTCAAGACTTAGATTCATCTCAAGCGTTAATTAAAGATTATACGAACCCCATTAATCCTGCAGGTGGCGCCGTTAATCGGGCAGATTTACGTGAATTCCGTTACCGTTTTAATGTGACGCGGATGGTACATGACTTCGTGAACGAAAAAGAAAAGATTTTCCCCGTCATTCTTACGCCTGCCAGTTCTAATTCTAGTGCGGCACGCGTTGTTCTTGGCGGTGGTCTTCACCCAACTATTCCGGTAGAATTTAACGTCTACTACACGAAATCGGAGTAGTAAAACGCTTATTTTAGCCCCACCAAACTTTTAAACTAACCCGCTATGTGTGGCATTGTAGGATATATTGGGGACAGAAAAGCGTTCCCCATTCTCGTGAACGGACTCAAACGTCTTGAGTACCGTGGATATGACAGTTCAGGCGTTGCTTTAGCGCAAAACGGAGAGATTGCTGTTTATAAAAAGCAGGGAATGGTTGTTGCCATGGAAGAGCATGCGCTCGCAAACGACACTTCCGGCTCTACCGGCATTGCACATACACGCTGGGCCACACACGGTCAGCCTTCAGACGAAAATGCGCATCCGCATATTAGTAATTCCGGTGACCTTGTTTTGGTCCACAACGGTATTATAGAAAACTACCAGAGCTTAAAAGATTTACTTAAAGGCAAAGGGTACACCTTCCACAGTGAAACGGATACCGAAGTTCTAGTGAATTTCATTGAATACGTTCAGAAAGAAGAAGGTTGTAAACTTCGCAAGGCTGTTCGAATAGCATTGACTCAAGTTATTGGTGCCTACGCCATATGTATTTATGACAAGAATCGTCCCGAAGAGATTGTTGTTGCGAAACTAGGATCACCGCTCGTGATTGGCTTAGGTGTGAACGAAAAATTCATAGGTTCAGACGCCACCCCATTCTTGGAGTACACTAAAGATGCCATATACCTGGAAGACGGTGAGATGGCTTGCATCACTGCACAAGGTGAAATTACAGTCCGAATGATTGAAAGTGACGCGTCGGTTCGCCCGACTATTCACGCGCTTCAGATGAATCTTGAAAGCATTGAAAAAGGCGGTTATGACTACTTCATGATGAAGGAGATCTACGAGCAGCCACGTGCGATCTACGATACCTTCCGCGGTCGCCTTTTGCCGGAACAAGGCATGATAAAAATGTCTGGGCTTGAGGAATATGCCGATAAGTTTAGAAATGCAGACCGCATTATCATGACGGCTTGTGGTACCTCTTGGCACAGTGCATTGGTTGCGGAATACCTCTTTGAAGAATTTGCCAGAATTCCTGTGGAAGTAGAGTACGGATCGGAATTCCGTTACCGTAATCCAATCATCCGCAAGAACGATATCGTCATTGCAATTTCACAAAGTGGAGAGACCGCGGATACATTGGCGGCGATCAAAATGGCGAAAGCAGCAGGAGCGATGGTTTTCGGAATATGTAATGTTCCTGGGTCAACCATCTCTCGCGAAACGCACGCAGGTGCCTATACCCATGCTGGCCCAGAAATAGGAGTTGCTTCTACGAAAGCATTTACTTCTCAGGTAACGGTGCTTACCATGATGGCTCTTGAGCTGGGTAAAATGCGTGGCGAATTCTCTACTTCGGAATACCGCGCTCTTATCAATGAGCTTAGTGTAATCCCAAAGAAAGTAGAGAAAGTACTGGAGTCAAAAGAGCATATCGAGGAGATTGCAGGCCTCTATAAAGATGCGTCAAATGCACTTTATTTAGGTCGTGGTGTTAATTTCCCTATCGCTCTAGAAGGTGCATTGAAGTTGAAAGAGATTTCTTACATCCATGCTGAGGGTTATCCAGCAGCGGAAATGAAGCACGGACCTATTGCTTTGATTGATGAAAATATGCCAGTGGTTGTGGTTGCACCGAACAACGGGCACTATGAGAAATTGGTTAGTAATGTTCAAGAAGTGAAGGCTCGTGAAGGAAAGGTTATCGCGATTGTAACAGAAGGCGATACTGAAATCATCAATAGTGCTGACCACGTGATTGAAATCCCGGAAACATTAGAGGCCCTAACCCCATTATTAACAGTGATTCCTTTGCAATTACTGAGTTACTACATCGCCGTTATGCGCGGATGTGATGTTGACAGACCGCGTAACCTTGCAAAATCAGTTACGGTGGAGTAGTAAGCTATTTCCTTACCCGCTTTTCAAAAGAATACGTCAACATCAATAGATTGTTTTCGCTAAAGAGCCCCATACTTAGGGCACTTTGATTCCAAGTGCCGTTTGATTTTCCAAAGGAGGTGGTGATCGACATTGGAGCGGTCAGCGCGATGTTAAGGTGATCGTTAACTTGGTAAAAAGCGCCAATCTGATAGCGCAGGCTTGGTGCAATGTTCGAATAATTTATACTCGAAGAATAGAAAGTACCTATCTCAGGGCCGTGCAAGAAATACAGCCGATCGGTGATGGGTTTACGCCATTCTTGGCCGGCAAAAAATCCGGTGCTTAAACTGAAGTAATTATTGTCTTGATAGCGAGCGTAATTCATGTAGGTACGTTCTGCACGAAGGGTGTGTACACGTGCAATGGATTTCCCCCATTTATAGATGGGACGCGCATCTAATACGGGTCCGTACATAATTCCCATCGAGGCTGAGGTGACAAGACCTACTTCGCGATATTGCGCTTGAACGTTGCTAAAGAATCCAAAGAAAAGGAGGCACAGGCTCCACAGTTTGACGGCTTTCATAAGAGGGGTTTATTTTCCTCTTAAAGGTAAATCAATAATGTGTACCTTCTACTTTCAAAATTCTAAAATAACCCAATCGCACCGCGGTATGAGTGTGTATTTCATGCTCATCTTGTGTGCGAAGACTGAAATAATAATCGAGAAACAATAACGAGTATTGATGAAAAATAAAGGAATTAAGCTATTAATTACAGCCGTACTAATGAGTTGTGTTGTAGGCGTGCAAGCACAAGAGCAGGCCTCGCCATTGCAACAAGTCATGGATGGGCTCAGCGTTCGAAACATCGGCCCTGCTGGGATGAGTGGGCGTGTGACTTGCATAACTGTGCATCCTCAAATTCCCACGACGATCTATGCAGGATCTGCTAGTGGTGGATTGTGGGTGAGTGCAAATAACGGGCAGAGCTGGTCGCCGCTCTTTCAAAACGAGAAAGTAGCTTCGATCGGTGCCATCGCTATTGATCCGACCCATCCGGACATCATTTATGTTGGGACAGGTGAGGGGAATCCTCGAAACTCTCAAACCAGTGGTTACGGTTTGTACAAAAGCTACGACGGAGGTCAGAGCTGGGAGTGCTTGGGCTTGGAAGAGACCCGCACCATTCACCGAATTTTAATTAATCCTTCGAACACCGATGAGATCTACGTGGGTGCCACTGGGTCGGCTTGGGGAGATAGCCCAAGAGGGGTGTACAAGAGTTCGGACGGCGGAAAAAATTGGACCCAGAGCCTATATATCGACGGAAAAACGGGCGCGGGAGACCTCGTGATGGATCCGAACAACCCGAAGAAGTTGATTGCGAATATGTGGGAGTACCGCAGAGCGCCTTGGTTCTTTACCAGCGGTGGTCCATCGGGCGGCTTGTTCATCACCTACGATGGTGGGGAACATTGGAAGAAGCTGGGCGAAGAGGACGGATTGCCGAAAGGGAATCTGGGCCGTATTGGCTTAGGTATTGCACCGTCCAATTCTAATATCGTCTATGCCCTAGTCGAGACAGAAAAGAAAAACGGGGTGTATAAGAGCACGAACGGCGGAAAGAATTGGTTCAAGGTTACCGAAAGTGAGCAAGCGGGAAACCGTCCGTTTTACTATGCGGATTTAAGAGTGGACCCTCAAAATCCAGACCGCGTGTACAGCTTGTGGACTTACGTGACGCGTAGTGATGATGGAGGAAAAAATTGGAAAACCATCACCCCTTATAATCGCATTCACCCTGACCACCACGCGATGTGGATCAACCCGGCGAATCCGGCACACATCATTGAGGGGAACGACGGCGGGATGAATATTTCGTACGATTATGGAGAGACTTGGCACTTTGTGGAGAACCTTCCTTTGGCCCAATTCTACCACATCAACGTCGACGATCAGCTGCCGTACAATGTATATGGCGGGATGCAAGACAACGGCTCTTGGATGGGTCCGGCGTACAGCTTGACAGTGGACGGCATTCGAAACGAGGAGTGGAGCGAACTATTCTTTGGCGACGGCTTTGATGTCGTGCCCGTGCCTGGTCGTACGGATGCGGCCTACGCGCAGAGCCAAGAAGGAAATGTCGGTTTGGTCAACACGCAGACCGGCTATTCGGAACTCATCAAGCCTACACACCCAGATGGCGAGCGCTTGCGATGGCACTGGAATGCACCTATTGCTCTAGATCCTCACGCGCCGGAGACGAGCTTGTACTTCGGTTCCCAATTCTTGCACAAGAGCACGGACAATGGGAAGAATTGGATCATTATTAGCCCTGACCTGACCTCGAACAATCCAGAGAAACAAAAGCAACTCGAGAGCGGGGGGCTGACCTACGATGTTACGGGTGCGGAAAACCACACGTGTTTGCTTGCTATTGCGCCGAGTGCCCTGGATCAAAATGTGATTTGGACGGGATCTGACGACGGAAAGTTGCACGTGACCATGGACGGCGGAGCGAATTGGGTAGACTTGAGCAAGAAGTTGAAAGGCTTGCCTGAGGGGTCTTGGATACCTCAAATTCGTGCCTCTGATTACGACAAAGGGACTGCTTGGGTGGTAGCGAACGACTACCGCAGAAATAATTGGAGCGCGTACCTGTTTAAGATTGAAGAATTTGGCAAGAAGGTCACCCGTGTGGTGGACGACAGCGATATTTTCGGACCTATTCTCAGTGTGTGGCAAGATCCAGTGGAGCCAAACCTACTTTTTGTCGGCGGCGAATATGGATTGTACGTCAGTGTGGACGGAGGCGCTTCATACACCAAATGGACCGATGCAGTACCGACGGCCCAAGTGATGGACCTCGCCTTCCAGGCCCGCGAAAAGGATTTGGTCCTAGGGACCTTTGGGCGCGGTGCTTGGGTGATCGATGATATCGAGCCGTTGAGAGTTTTAGCAGCGGGCAATGGCCTCAGCACGCCAACGTTCTTCGAGCCGCCAACGGCGTATCAATGGGAACGTCGTCAGAGCCCTGGAGTACGCTTTGCCGGTATGTCAACTTTCCGGGGTGAAAATCGCCGTTTCGGAGCGCGTATGACGGCCTACCTACCTGAGGTTGCCGAGGATAATAAGAAGAAATTACGTGTGGACTATCAAAACGAAGGTGGCGATACTATTTATACCCAATACATCCTCGTGAAGGAAGCTGGATTACAGAACTGGCGTTGGGCGATGTGGGAAAAAGGTACCGAATACCCAGAGTTTAAGGTCCGCAAAGAAGAGAAGGAGCAAAGCGATCGCCGAGGCGCTCCGGTATTGCCGGGAACCTACACCGTAACAATGAATTGGGACGGTCAAATCGCTTCACAACCACTCAAGGTTGAATACGATTACCGTATGGAATCTTGGGTCACAGATGAAGATTTGGCAGCGCGTCGCGAAGCGTTCAAAGCAATCGAAGGCATAGAAGCAGATTTGGACCTCGCGGTACAATCATTGGCACAAGCCAATGAAAACATCGAGCGCCTTCAAGCTTTAATGAAACGTGAGCCCTATGCTTCTGATTCGGCCTTAGTGGACACGGTGAAAGCGACAGCCAAAGCGTTGGAGGCTGCACGTCATCATGTGTTCGGTAAAAAAGAAACCAAAGGCTATTTCGAACAGCCGGAGGTATGGTCGAGCCAATGGGGCAGCTCTTTGTGGCAGCTCTTGAGTTCGTCACGCGCTTGGGGCAGTAATGAGCAAGCGTTGTTTGACCAATTATCCAAGCGTACCGATGAAGCCACACAAACCGTTATGACTTTCCTTACCGAGGATTATAACGGCTTGCTGGAATACCTCGAAGAACATCCGGTGGACATCATGGTTCCTACCGACATAGAGGAAGAAATTCGCAAATAGCACCCTATGAAAAAGGCGCCCCACGGGGCGCCTTTTTTATGCTCAAATTTTCGGCTCCGCCGGGGGCTTCGCCGAGAAGGATCGCGGTTTATTGAATGATCAATTGTTTGCGAACGCCTTCGGTTTGGAAGATGTAATAGCCTCGGCTCGCATTGACCTGGAGACTGCATCCAACGCCAAGGTGCCTTGTTGGACCTCACGGCCGTCGATGCTAAAGATGCGGTAGGCTGTGCCTGCAGGAAGACCTTCTATTTGAAAAAGGCCATTGCTTGGATTTGGGAAGATAGTAATGCTGTTAGCACTCAACTCTTCCTGGTCCAGTGTAACGTCAAGGTTGAAGGCATCCAAGAAGGCATTATTCCCGCCTC
>Ga0209832_1002018_pt1 | contig 10733 bp, 9 predicted proteins | sample COGITO_mtgs_1104_2_FD_185516 | JGI IMG/M metagenome (GOLD analysis project Ga0209832, IMG submission 185516) | Pelagic marine microbial communities from North Sea - COGITO_mtgs_110407 (SPAdes) (version 2) | ecosystem: Environmental > Aquatic > Marine > Epipelagic ...
TAAGGATGAGTAGAAAAACAGCACTGGTGGCGATCGTGTTAAAAATATTGGTGTGACGATTAATCATCTGACCAACTATGACAAAGCTGAACATTGTGCAAGCCCTTGTCACCGATGGCGAAAGACCAGTGACTGCTGCATAACCCCATAATGAAATAAGCAAAAGAAACGCCTTCAGATATTTACCATACCTCACTTTGAGAAGAGGTTTGAAAAGCAAGTTCAATATCATGAAGATTATTCCAACATGCAATCCGCTTACAGCCAACACATGCATGGCACCAGCACTCGCAAATGCTGTGACTTGATCTGAGGTAAGGTGGTGTTTGTAACCTACCAATAAAGCTGCAACAATGGCAAGCTCTCGGTCAGTCACTCCATAATACTGTAAAACATCAATAACATTTTGCTGCGCTTGATGCGCCAATCTAATTATTCCGCCACCATTTTTCATCAGTCTCCATTCACCTGACTTGATATAAGCTTGGTGACTAATTTGATGAAAGTGCATGTAGCGCTTGTAATTGAACTCAGAAGGATTCAGCGGTGAGGAAATAGCATTGAGCCTTGAGTTAAACATGATCACATCACCGAACCTCAAATCTTTGGCAAGCGAATCATATTGCAGATAAACAAGTATCCTACCATCCACATGCTCTATAGCACCACTGTCAGCAATACCACTAAGCAACAATTCTACCTTAACACTCTTGGTTCGCTCGATTGGATTTGAGACAACCTCGCCAAGGAATAACTTTTTAGTGGCTAATAAATCAATGTTTGAATAGTGATTGTCTGATAAACGCTCTGTCAATAAAGAGGTATGGACATACCCAATAATAAATAAGAGGATCATTAGAAAAGACGGAACTGCCCTGTAAGACAAACTCGCAAAAGCCAAGATAACGCAAGTAAAGACCACAAGACTTAACCCAATGAGTGACCACTCTATAACGGGAAGAAAAACGGCAATAATAATACCCCCAACAAATGGCCAAATCAGTCTAAAAAGAGGTGCCTGATTCCAAATATATTTAGCTTTCCGAAGCATTAATTGAGGGCCCTATCAATTTGATAAAGACCAAAATAGCGAAAAACTGAATCAAAGGCAAGAGTCTCACCTGAAGACGTTCGTATACGTTTGCTAAAACTCCCGTAATCGCGGCATTGAAAATATAAGCCAATATGAAAAGTATAAATAAGGCCGCTAGCTCATTACTGAGTTTACGCTGCAGCACAGCCCAACCAATGATTAATATCGAAAAGAAAAGACTGAGATAGTTGACCATTCTGAAGAACTCAAGAGGAAGCTTATCTCCCTTGTTTTGAACACTCACTAAATATTCATTCAATTCTTGTTTAAAATGAGATTTCATTGGCCAATAAGGAGATGATCCTTCGCCATATGCATATTGCAGGCCACTGCCAATTTCAATCTGAAACATTTGTTTGAACGTGGCTTTCACTGCTGAAAGAGCAAACCATTTCATATAACGCGGTTTTGTCATAAAATCTTTGACAATTACTGCATATTCTTCATTCGCTCCAGCCCAACCTTCAGGGTGAGCAGGAACAGGGCCATTCGGATCCCAGAGGTAACCTGATGTTTCAAGTGGCAAATCATCTTTGATCAAACACAATCCAGAATTAAGCTGATCACAATTTTCATCGAGATACATCTTTAAAATCCCCATCTCTCCCAAATTAGCCGTTATGAAAGCATTTGAAGCTAGACTGAAGCGAAAACCATAGCCAAATTTCGCATTGAACGATGGAACCGTAATTAAGGCCATTAGAAAAGGAATTATGAGAACTAACCAATATTTCTTAGACAACTTGAAAAGTTGTTTCCCAGAAATAAACCAAATTGCACCGATGCTTATTAGCATCAGAAACATGAGAGGTATATGACTCAAATGAGTCAATAACCCAAAGAAAAGAAGGGCTCCATAAAATACCAGCCACCTAACATTAAGCCCTTGATTCACAATTAAACCAGCCATTGATAGCACTAGAATCAATGTCCAAATATCAGGCATCAACTGGGCTGCATACCATGACATTGCTGATGAAAAGCTCAATACAACAACCGAAGCAAAATGTATCCAATACAACTTAGACTTCTCTGTAAAAGGCTGTAAAATCTTATAGATTAAAATTGAAAGAACAAGGCCTTGAATAATAATCAAGGGCCAGTTACTCACTAACAATCCTGTCAATCTTATTAGCAGCGGGTAACCCAATGCCCTGTGAAAGCTTGGTTCGAAATTGGCTGCCATTTCCATATATGCTCCACTATCAAAATACATCAGAGGATATCGATTGTATAAAGCAGGTGCAACAATCACCAACGAAGTGATGATGAAATAAAATGCTTTTAAAAATGCAGTCTGAATGCGATTCATCGGGTCAAATATCGCTCATTAATGATATTGAGATGATGCAAAGTATGTCCCGCGTTTATCAGGAACAAAGCTTTCGCTTGAACATTATGATTGCTAGCTTCACCTATTCGATTCAATTGCTCACTCGTAAATGTTTTATACAAAAGCATGGAGCTGTCGCGAACAGAGGAAAAGAATGCAATTAAATCAGCCTTATTTAAGTTGTCAAGATTAGCTTGAGATGCATAAGCATTCTCATCAAAGCCTTCCAATTTCTGAGCCACTGATTCTCTACCGATTCTCAAGGCGCGGTAATTGAAAATTATTTCGGTATCAATCAAATGGACTATCAATTCCTTAATCGACCACTTATGTGATTGATAGCTGTAATCCAATTGATCATTAGAAAGATTTGATATTACATCAATGAATTTCTGTTTAGAATACCGAAGACATTCAAGCGTATTTGCTGAATCAAGTGTTTTTAAATACGTGTCAAAGTAAGGAGCTCTAATCAGAGTATTTAAATCCGGGTGCATGGTTTTGTTCTTTTAGCGAAGATGGAAAAATAAAAAGCGGCCTAAGCCGCTTTTTCCCCTTAAACTTTCTTTCGAATAGTTTGAACCACTAACAGCGCATTATACTTATGCCTGCATTAAAAGGTTTCAAAAAAAATTCAGCACTAAGAGATTCCAACCCCTAACAACCTGAATTTTAACTAAATAAATTATAAATTAATTTTTCGATCAGAAGGATATTTCACGTCATACTTGAATGTTACACTCTCCGTTGAGTTACCCAAAATAACTTTTGTCCAACTCAATTTACCCGTGTTTTGATCCACTTTGGCACCTCCTCCATTTTGCAAACTAACCTCAATATCCTTATCGGATGAAACTGGGATTTGATCTTCAATAATCAATTGAATCTTCGTTCCCTTGGTGTTTCTAATACTCAACTCAATACCCAAAGATTCTTTTGTTGAGTTACCAATCTTCTTGGTAGATGAAAAGTCCTTTATTTTTTCTCTTTTCACTACGATGCTCTGATCACGACCCAAAGACAGTTCCAAGGTATCAGAAGTGATTTTTGGATTGATGAATGTTTGCCCAACATAGGTATTCGCTAAGAATAAATTAGCCTCGCCTGGCAAAAGGTCATAGGCCTCAAAGCCTGTAACTTTCGCGATAAGAAATGCTGTAGGATCAAACTTTGGTGCCGTATAATATTGATACTTCGCAGGAACTGTAAATACATCAATATTGATGGCCTGGGCTTTACCATTTGAAGGGATATTGTGCTTTGTTTTTATCCTAAACTGAGTCACCGCTTCGTTGGCCGGATACTCTACTTCCATCCCCATCATATCATCAGATTCTTCAGCATCCATAGCCATAGCACTTTGCGGTGCTGCCATTTCAAGCATCTTATTGCTATATGAAGCTCTTCCTCCGCGATACAGCTCCGCTTGTTCAATAAAATAAAGCTTCCAAGGATGAATGGTCGGTTTAGTTCCGTTTAAATTAGGATTGGCATTCGTTAGCGTGAGCTGCACTCCGTCCCAATCCAAACCTGTATTCTGAAACACCTTGGCATTATAACTCACTTGCAAGGGTTGATCAACTTCGGCAACATTTACATTGTAAGAAGGCATCCAACCAGCATTGCGCACCATGTACTTAAAAGAAAACTCCGTGTTTCCATTTGACGGAACTTGCACTTCAACCAATATCTCTCCCGTTGACCTGCTGAGCTTTGAATTCTGCTCTGACAATTGAGCCCTCAACTTAGCAAGACCAGTCTGCAACTTTTGCTCCTTGCTTTGCAACTCCATTTCCTTAAGCATGATATCTGCCAAACGATCTCTATAGAAATCAGATAAGTCTTCAAGATCTTCTATTGCGAAGACTGATTTCTCCCAACCAACTTTCTGATTGGCAATAATCATCTTTCGCTCCTCACCATAAACTACCAGCATGTTTTGATTGAACTTCAAATCAAATTCAAATGTCTCGATACTATCTTCAAGCATCACGACACGCTTTGGCTTTGCACTTTCTTTCAAATGATTCACTTGAGATGAAACACTCAGCACTCTTACATCACCAGAAGAAGAAACGCTAACGCTCGATGGATCAAGTTCTGAAGACAAACCCGTAAAGGTGACTACTTGTCTGCCAGACGTTAAAAATTTTGACGCACTATGTTCTAGCTGCGCGCCTCTCGCATAAACCGTTGCCGATCTGATTTTCGAACTAACTTCAACCGCACTTTGGGCAGTTATAATTGAAGATGAAACAAAAGCGATAAGAAAAAGAAGTACTCTCATTGGTTTGATTTTAATCTCTGCTTCCGCCAAAAGCCATAATAAAATAGAGTAATTGAGCAATGGCAGCCAAAGTAGCTACTACATATGTGCTAGCCGCCCATTGCAAGGCATTTTTAGCTTTCTCATGTTCCTCACCTACCGTTATCTTACTCATATTAAGCCATTGCAAAGCTCTTGCAGAAGCATCAAACTCAACAGGCAAGGTTATTAAACTGAAGGCAGTAATAATTGCCTGAGCAACAATTACTAGTAAAAACATCTGAGGCATTAATCCAAATACAGCTCCTCCAAGTATTGCCATGATGAAAATAACATTCATCATTTTAGAACTTAAGTTAACCATGGGAACCATAGCCGATCTTAAACTAAGCATTGCATAAGCAGTAGCATGCTGCACGGCATGTCCCGTTTCATGAGCTGCGACTGCCGCTGCAGAAACATTACGTCCATGATAAACAGCTTTACTTAAATTAATCGTCTTGTTCTTAGAGTTGTAGTGATCAGTTAACTCACCATCAACACTTATAACTTTCACATCATGAACGTTATTATCTCTCAGCATTCTTTCTGCCACTTCGGCACCTGACAATCCGCTTGAAGTTGGAATTTCAGCATACTCTCTAAATCTTTTTTTCAGTGTGCGGCTCACCCACCAGCTCAACAAACCAAAACCAATCAATATTATCCAATACATGTTTTAAATTTTCAAATTGTATATCAATGTATATGCCGAAACTAACAGATCTGAAATTACGGCATTAAAAAAGGCCCCTACATAAGCAGAGGCCTGAAATTTCGTCCTTAATTAGAGTATTACTTTACAATTACTCTATCGTAAAATACTTCATTACCAGCATTCAGTTGAAGCATGTATATTCCTTCAGGAAAATCAGCAACATTTATCGTTGTTGAAGAAGTTGAAGTATATGATTCAGTAAAAATTTGCTTACCTAAAATATCTGTCAAAGTAACTGTGAAGTCTGCATCCAAGGTTAGTTTCACATTCAACATTTCACTTACAGGATTAGGGAAAACAGAAAAATTCATTTCAGCAATCTCCTCAACTCCCACTGGCCATAGTCCTGGATCAATCACTACAGGAAGATCTCCATCAAGTGTTCCCATGCTAAAAGCCAACTCTCCAGCTTGAGGCTCTTTTGAACCATTAACGTAAAGAAGATCTGCAGGATCTAATGGATTCTCCATCCAAAGTGTGGTGGCAATAAACATCTCACTCAACTTCCAAGAAGGATCGTAAACCATCATATAACGTTTTGTAATGATGTCTCCTTGCGCTGCAGAACCCGATAGAATGATATTCGTAGAATCAGTCAAAGGAGTAAAAGCGCCTCTATGCACATTATGGTGAGGAACATCTCCTGTTTGGCCAGTTTGCTCTTCCTCCACATGATTTTCAACTAAGAATGGCTTCAAGATAAATGTACCATCCACATTCTCAAAAAACTTAGTCTTAATGCTAATAATTAATGTGTCATTATCAACGTTCTGAATCTCAAATGCCGCGTTAGCGATAACCGGAGCTTCAGTGTTAAATGTGTCTACAATAGTAGTAACTGAGGCAGCAGCGGTACCTTGATCAAGTCCGTTTCCTGAAAAATTCGGTGTTCCACCAAAACCAATTTCCGCAGCCAATTCTTCGGCTCCTGTATTGTAAAGCTCACTGGAAGAAGGAGCATAAAGTGATGTGACAATGTTATTGTCGCCATGAGAAGCCATTAAGCCTTCCATCGCTTCCCAGCCCCATCCACCGCATGGTCCGCACCAAGTAGCAGTGATTTTTGTTATAAGTCCTGTGTTCTCTTGAGGTACTTCCCACTCTGTTTGGGAGAAGACTCCAGACGCGAAAACGAGAGAAAATAAAAGAGTAAATATTGTTTTCATATAATGTTATTTAACATATACCAATAATAGAAAAAGATTTCATTGCTATTACAACTTATGGCTTTAATTTATTCATAATCAGAAATTAAACCCTCACTTTAAATTAGAAAGCATCTCATGCGACCCAATATTAAAATTTAGAATTCACCATTCTTCGCTGTGTACGAGCATATATCACGCGGTAACTTTGTCTGATATTTTTCGATTTGGACCAATCAAGTTAAGCTTCCTATTCCTTCAGAAAGTTCATATTAAATCTTATTCAAAGGCAATCAATCTATCCTCATTTTCTAGTTTCGCGCAATCACTTTAAAAAGCATTCATGGCGAAAAAACCTTTGATTTTAGTTACAAACGATGATGGATACCATGCTCCAGGAATTCGAGCACTTACTGAAGTAGCGCAAGAATTTGGTCGAGTTCTGAAAATCGCCCCAAACAAACCACAAAGTGGCATGGGACACGCCATTACGATCAACTCAACCTTGCGGATTGATAAAATGCCAACAGAAGGAGATTACCAGGGCTATGAATGTTCAGGTACACCAGTGGACTGCGTGAAAATGGCGTTAGACGTACTTTTGGATGAAACACCCGACTTGGTGATTTCAGGAATAAATCATGGTTCCAATGCAAGTATCAACGTTATTTATTCAGGCACGATGAGTGCCGCTCTTGAAGGATATATTGAAGGCGTGCCTTCTATTGGATTTTCATTACTCGACCACAGCGTTGACGCTGATTTCGAGCCCGCTAAGCATTTCGTCAGAAAAGTAATTAGCATGGTATTAGCGCAGCCTAAAATGAACTTCTGCCTCAACGTCAACATTCCTAAGCTCCCCTTGGAAATGATTCAAGGAATAAAATTCTGCCGCCAAGCCCATGCCAAATGGCAAGAAGAGTTTGATAAAAGAAAGGACCCAATGGGCAATGATTACTACTGGTTAACAGGGCATTTTGTTCCTTTTGAGGATCACAAAGAAGACACAGATTTGTACGCTCTGCAAAATGGATATGTCAGTATAGTTCCTATTTCTTTTGACTTCACCAATTACAGTACTTTAGAAGCAATTAAAGAATGGACAACATAAACGCTAAATTCAACAAATTCAACAAGCTTTGGATAGGTCTAATTGCCGGCATCACTGGTCCTGTATTCGGATTCATTGTTTTCTATTTAATTGCCGCATCAGACAGATCTTTTACTGGGTTTGTGAAGATGATCATCAATAACTCATCTACTCACAGTGGTATAATTTCAATTTGCCTGATTTTCAATCTTGTATTTTTTTACATCGCGCTTAGAAAAGACTTCTACAAATCTGCTCAAGGTGTCATAATGGCTACGTTTTTATACGCTCCTTTTGTAGTCTATTTCAAATATGTCGCATAAGATTTTTATCATAACTGGAGAACCAAGCGGTGATCTGCATGGAGCTAATTTGGTAAAGGCTCTAATGAGAGAAGAAGGTTCCCTAGAAATTCAATGCTGGGGAGGAGATAAAATGCACGATGCAGGTGCTAAAGTGATGAAGCACGTGGACGACCTTGCTTTTATGGGTTTTGTTGAAGTAATTGCCAACTTAAATACCATCCTTAAAAATTTCAAACTCTGTCGGAAACAAATAGAGGCCTTCAAACCAGACTTGGCTGTACTTATTGATTATCCTGGTTTTAACTTGCGAATGGCAAAGCACATCAAGGCTTTAGGAATTCCAGTAGCCTACTACATTTCACCGCAGATTTGGGCTTGGAAAGAATCGCGTGTTGAAAAAATCAAACGTTACGTAGATCATGTCTTTGTGATTCTACCTTTTGAAAAAGATTTCTACGGTAAACATGGGGTTGAAGCTGAATATGTTGGCCATCCTCTATTGGATGAAATCAAACATATCCATCTTGACGAGCAGAAATTCAGAGATGAAATAGGGGTGCAAAACTCAAAACCAATCATTGCTTTGCTGCCCGGAAGCAGGACACAAGAAATAAAACTTCTACTAGAGCCTATTTCAAGAATTGTGAAGGACTTTCCCGATTACCAATTTGTTGCTTCAAAGGTGGCTTGGCAGCCAAAACATCTTTATGAGTCTTTGCCAGATTCAGTTTGTCTTTTAGAAGGTAGAACTTATGAATTGCTAAAATCCGCAGAAGCTGCGATCGTCACTTCTGGAACAGCCACATTAGAAACAGCCTTAATCGGAACTCCGCAAGTTGTTGTTTACAAAGCAAATGCATTGAGTGTGGCGATAGCAAGATATCTCATAAAAATCAAGTTCATCAGTCTCGTCAACCTTATACTGGATGAAGAAGTAGTTACTGAATTAATCCAAGCCGATGTTAATGCCAAAAACTTGAGGTCTGAATTGAGTTCAATAATTGAAGGCGGAGAAAGGCGGTCCTATATTCTTGAAAAGTACGCTGAGCTTATCCAAAATCTTGGATCCAAAGGGGCTTCAAAGTTTGTTGCAAGTCGATTGTTGAAAATCATTCGTCATTAGAATCTTCATCGTTTTAGCTGAAGATACTTTTGTAGTCTATGCGGTTAACCTTAACTTTAATTCTCGTAAGTATATTCCTTCGGGTTGGCGCATCCAATAAAGTCCTTGAGATCGGCTTATTTTGGGGAGAAGAGCCCTCTGAAATAACCGTGCAAACTGGAGAAGGAAGCTACAGCGTTTTAGGCAATGGGAAAGAACTTATCCAACTGAAAGGTGGAACCATTCTTCGTGTAAAGAATGTCAACGGCCTTTTGCATATCCGGACCTTGTCAGAAGATCTTGGCACCTACTATAGTTTAGAAATAAACCGAAATGTTTGGGGAAGCAGTCTCAAAATACAGCGAACTGGTCATAAATCAACGCACGAATTCCATGACAACTTTAGTATAAAGCCATATAGAGGCAAGTTGCGCATCATCAATGAAGTTTATATTGAGCATTACGTGGCTGGTGTGGTGGAATCGGAAGCAGGTAGCAGAGAACCTAAAGAGTATTATAAGGTGCAATCAGTGATCTGCAGGACTTATGCACTTAATAATCGCAGGCGTCATGAAGCAGAAGGTTTTCAGCTATGTGATAAAGTGCATTGTCAAGTTTACCACAGAAGAAGTTTATCCAATCCTGATATTGTAAAAGGAACCCAAGAGACTATTGGTATTGTTATCGTGGATAGCGATATAGATTTGGTGAACGCAGCATTTCACAGCAATTGTGGCGGGTACACATGCAATAGCGAAGATGTTTGGAGTGGAAAGCTAGAATACCTTAGGGCTCGTGTTGATGAAAACTGCTTGGAAGAAAACCATTCCTATTGGCGCTATGCCACTACGAAAAGTAAATGGTTTGACTACTTGAGCGTCAAGCACGGATATCCTGTTTATGAGGAGGAAGCCGCGCAAGAAGCATTACAATATTGCCCCGATGAACGCGATCATTTTTTAAACGAAAACGGTGCTAGAGTGCCGTTCAAACAAATCAGATACGACCTCGGTTTGTTGTCAGCTTATTTCACTATTGACCATGTTCAAGACTCCATCATTTTAGAAGGCCATGGCTACGGGCATGGGGTTGGGCTTTGTCAGGAAGGAGCCATGAATATGGCAAAGCAAGGGGAAAGCTATGCCGATATTTTGCACTACTACTATAAAAATGTGCACTTAGTAAACCTTTCGGTTATAGACTTTTTCAGAGCAAACTAAACTCTAGTCTTTCATTACTGGTTTTGTATTTCCAGCATTATCCCATGTTGCTGCTGGACCGCTCTCTAAACTCTGATAAGGCATAAAATACATTGAGCCTTTCTTTCCCTGAAAATTAAAACTAGTACGATGTACTTGATTATCTTTTGTCTTCATCTTGAGCAAGACTTCATTTCCCCCCTCGTTTAAAGGAACTCTCGCGTAGTAAATAGTATGAGGCAAGGTTTGCCAATTTCGAGTATCAGCCTTTTCAGTTACCGCATTGGTTATTGTTGCTAAAGCCCCAAGAGCTTCATTTTGTTGCTGAAGCTGAATTTCAGAAATTTTCTTCAATGCCAAGCGCAATAAAGCACTTCCCATTTCCCTCACAAAACGATCTTGAAGCGTTTTGAAAGCGATGGCATTTACGTCTTCTACTTTGT
>Ga0209832_1002019_pt1 | contig 10732 bp, 19 predicted proteins | sample COGITO_mtgs_1104_2_FD_185516 | JGI IMG/M metagenome (GOLD analysis project Ga0209832, IMG submission 185516) | Pelagic marine microbial communities from North Sea - COGITO_mtgs_110407 (SPAdes) (version 2) | ecosystem: Environmental > Aquatic > Marine > Epipelagic ...
GGGGATCTTTTCCGAGTGCTCGTCCAATTGTGCCATCATGTCGAAGATACGTTCTTCAACGGTCATTCGCGGTTGCCCCAAGCCTTGAGTGTACATCGTTGTATGTGCTGTTCCTTTTTTTTGGTATCTTTCTCACTTTTGCTCACCGACTTAGGACTCCAAAGTCCAACATTAGATTATGGTCCACCCAATCGACCTAAAAAGATCCCCGATATAGCTAAAACAATAAATAAGTTTGTGTCATATTCTGTACCACCTCTGTCACCCCATCTAACGGTGAAGAATGTAGTCAAAAATATCCCGATGGCTCTCATAGCCGTTTCAACGTGAATGTTAATGTTCATTTACTTATTACATATATTTTTTTCTAATTTACGTCATCACCTTCAAAACACATCTCAGTCAATCTTGGATCAAGTACATTTCCATGAGTTTCACATAACTTACATATTTCCAGTGGTTCTTCGCCCAAACCATGATTATGCTCTGGTTGAATTTTTTTTGGTTTTTGAATCTTTTTTGGTTTTTTGATAGGTTTCGTCTTTACAGTACACTCACCATGCATTCTACAGTATTCGGAATCTGGGGCGGCTCCATTCCGACACACTGTACCTTTTCCAGTTACACCCTTACAGGGAACTCTTTTAGGTATAATAGGTTGTTCGGGACGGAGAGAAGCAAACTCTTTTAGAAATGAATTAAGCTCTTCAATGACTCCTCGTTTCACCTCCTCCCGAAGTAAACGAACCTCCTGTAGTAACATCTCTTTCATTTCATCTATTTGATCCGACTGTTTACTAGAAGGAACAGATACACCGAGAGGGTACAACATCGCAGGGGGGATGATCGAGTTCATTTTTTCTTAAATCTTATCATCTTTCAACTCACTTAGGTTTAAAACTGTTGTCGTCGCATACGTTTGAAAAACACCCACCCTAATGTCATTACTATAGACGCAATAAGTAATACGAGTAGAGAGACCTGGATCCCACTCATTTTTTTCTCACCCTCTTCTTCCACTGTATTTGTAGCAGACGACCCCCCCGTCGGAGACAATTCTTTGATAATATCTTCATTCATTTCGTTTTCCATTTTTTTAGTCTTCTCAGCTAAGTACTTATTTATACGCAGTTCCAGTTCTAAATATCTTTTGGCATTTGCCGTGACCTGTTCTTTGGTTAATGTAGAAGGATCCATACTCATTATAGCCTGGAGTTCTTCTGTATCGGCTCGCATGTCATACATCTCAGACGATTTGTTTAAAATACGAATTGTAACTAATAACGCGAATAACGAAGATATAACTATAATCAAATTTCGTGATGTTTTACGATACATATTTATATAACGAAATATTATTTATTAGATAAGATTGCAGTAGAAGCAAGATCTCGGAGCTCTTTCCGTGTATTTTCAATATCCATACGAGCAGAATCGGCGTTAGCTATCTTACTATCAAGTTCCATCGCCTTGTCCCGAATCATTCCATCAATCACAGATTTGTCGACACTCTCAGGTTTCATCTCAACACCCGATTCCTCTGGAACAGGGGGAACCACGGGTTTAGCACCAATGACAGCCGCCTCAACAACGAAGGTATTTTCATCTTCTTTGGGTGCTTCAACTGGTGATTTCAGTAATTCTTCGTTTGGAGATTCAATCTTTAAAATTGTTTCTTCTTCCGAAAACTCAGGCTCTTCTTCGATAATTTCTGTAGAAGGACCAACCTCACCCTCGTACTTTTCAGGTGTACCAGTCATGATAATCACAACTAGTAAGAGTACCATTAAACCCAAACCAGCCATGATGTTAAATCGTAAGTTCTTGTTCATTTATAATAAACCGATATTATTTATTTACTGGGATTCTACAAGTTTATTCAAGTCAATGTCATCTATCATGTCTTCAATGCTCTTGAAAAGATCGTTGAAATCTTGAGATTTAGCAATGCTACCAGTGCTTACACCGGATATTTCAGCGACTGTGTCAGGGTCAGAATCTTTACTCCCTGGGGATTTTGCTGGTGGTGGCTTAGCAATCACAGCCTTCCCAACAGTTTTACCACCCTTAACATTCTCAATATATTCGTCAGCTTCCTCATCGGAAACCTTACCCTCACCCTCATACTTTTCAGGTGTACCAACCATGAGAATAACTATTATTAACAGTACAATCAAACCCATACCCGCCATAAGATTGAATCGTAAATTCTTGTTCATTTATAGTAAACTGATATTTTTTTTCATTACATACAATAAATGAACAGACCAGCTATCAATGTTGCTATCGAAGCTCTCGTCATAGGTGTGATGAATGCCACCCTGATATATGGTATTAATAAGGTTGATCCAAGCCTAGAGTCCCCCATTCTTCACCTCATCGCTGGTGCCCTCATCCACGTCATCTTCGAATACACTGGTGGTAACAAATGGTGGTGTAAGACAACTTACTAAGCCAAACCAAACATCACCTGCAGATCACTCTGAGCCATATACAAGTCATCCAACTCATCATTCATTTCCTGAATGAGTTCCCGATTTACAAGATTTGTTCGTTGAATGTAACTCTTGTAAAAAGCCCTCTCATCTCTGATCACACCCCCCTTCTCGCGAAGTTCCTCAATTGTGAATCGTCGAAGAGGCACATTTAACATCCGAGACATCTCCTTGACCGCATCCCTCTTTACAGCTTCAGTGATGTTCTTCCTGATTTTAGTCTTCTTCAAACGATCCTGAACCTGCTTGATTTTCATAAGAATTTCGTTATAGTGCCGTAAATCATCTTGATCTGGGACTGGTAATCGAACCGCTTGGAATGGAGGAATCACAGGAAGACTTCTAGAATCAGTCGTGGGTGGATTTTGGTTGTTAAGAATCTCAATACGCTCTTGGTAAAGCATCTCCATTTCACGAACATTATCTCCAAGACGATTAACAGTCTGTGCAGCATTGGACATCCCATCGTGAACGCCCTTCATGAGATCACACATTTTCAAGTAACTCCCCTCTGGAATTGACTTGGAAATGGTATCGAGTTCGGCCATGAGGTCTCGGAGGTCTTCCATTTTTTGTTTTTTGGTTTTCTTGTTTTTTCAATCAACTTAGGTTTAAATTCTAGATATCCAAGCGGATCTCAATCTTGGATCAGTAGTCGTTGAATCTACAAGTTCTATATATGTCTGTTTCAGTCTATCAGAATCGGCGCGTATACTAAAAAATTCAGTCTGATTTCTACATTCACTCAGGTCGCGTCTCAATTGTTGAAGTTGATTCCAGATATCGTATAAATGGAAAGGTGGAGGCCATGCTAATCCATCATAAAGGAGACTGGATGAAATAGATTCTCTCTGCTCCGGAAAAGACTTGAAGGCTTTATGCAAACATCGACATATTTTCAGATATTCACCCTCTGGTAGGTGTTCTGAATTGTTGTCAATGTGTTGCATCACCTCCTTGAGGTGCTCCATTTATATACGAATAGTTTTTAATCACACGTCATCTAACTTTTCTATAGCATCTTGAAGCCACCCAATCTGCTGTGTAATAGATTCTCTGTACTTTTCCCGAAATTCATTCTCATGAAGTAAATATCGATTAAATATCCTATGTTTTACTTCTGGAGTTAATGCCTCCCACTCGGCGTCGTTTAATCCCATCATCTCACAGTACTCATATTGTGCCTCGAGCTTTATTCGCTTAGTCAATCGAACCAGCTTTCTATATTCAGTACGCTCCTTTTGTAAATAGTCAATCTGTCCATGAAGGAAATTATAGTCTGCATCAATAGCTTTATCGTAAAGTGACTCAAAAAATAAAGGACCCTCCCCCCTTCTCATCTCCCCATAATTAAAAAGATATACCGGATCCGCCCTAGCAGAATACGCATTCTTCAGGTGATTACAAATCTCCAAATATTGACCATCCCCAAACTTATCAGAGTTTTGGTCTATTATTTGCATAACTTTTAACAAATCATCCATCTTAAACACAAGACGTCTCTATTGTCTAAGTATTTTTTTCAAATACTATTTAAGGTAATGTATAAAACATCTTATGACAAATCTGAATGTCAAATTGGTGTAATACATATTGGCTATGGTGCCTTTCACAGAGCACATCAGGCTGTATACCTAGACGACTACATGGAAAAGACTGGCGACCTCCGTTGGGGTATTGTCGCCGTCAATCTGAGGAATGAAGGATTCCGAGAAATAGAAGACTATGTTTTGAAAACACCCTCACAATGTAGATTGGTGAGGTCTCATCTGGATTACGTAGATTGGACACAGAGTAGAGCAATTGCCAAACACTTACTCACACTTCCCAGTGTTCATCTCATATCTATCACTGTTACAGAAAGTGGGTATTCTCCAGGATCTCCTCTATTTGAATATCTCGCATGTGGTCTCAGAAACAGAAACTCACCCATCACAATCATGTGCTGTGACAATATCCGCCAAAATGGTCTTGTCCTCGAAACACAATTCTTAGCCTACCTCTACCAAACAAACCAACATGAACTGGCAATATGGGTCAAGGAAAATGTCAAGTTTCCGTCGTGTATGGTAGATAGAATTACACCCAGAACAACAGAATTTTTGAAAGAAGAAATTGAAGAAATGTTTCCAGGTTATGGTAATAATCCCGTCCAAACAGAGGAGTATTCTCAGTGGGTCATCGAAGATAATTTTGCTTCCGCCTTCCCAGACCTATCCCTAGTGGGTGCCACAGTGACTTCAAACCTCGAACCCTATGAAGAAACAAAAATACGTATTCTCAATGGGGGACATACATCTCTCGCTTATCTCGGAGCCCTCGCGGGGTACTCCACATTTGATCAAGTGATGGCGAATTCAGTTCACCGAGAACATTTTAGAAAACTTCAAACCGAAGAGATTGTTCCATCCATAGAAAGTGAAGTTCCCTTCGATCTATACGATTACATGGAACAAGTTGAAGAAAGAATTTCAAGTGAATCCAATGGTGATAGCTTGGATAGAATCTGTATGGATGGATTCACAAAGTTTCACACTTTCGTCGTTCCATCCCTACGTCGATGCTTGGAACAGGGGAAGAGACCAATTCACACATATAAAAGTATCGCAGCGTGGTACATATATGCAAGAAGGTTTGGTCGGGGGTGCACGAAGATAAAGTATAGCGAACCCAATTGGGTCCTCCTAGAACCACTCCTCAGAGATAATCGAGTCGATGACTTTGTCTCAAATGAGAGATTGTGGGGGGACATTCCAAAAAAATACATCACATTTACAAGAGATCTAAAGACTATTCTACTCTCCCAAACGTACGAAAAAGAAATTGACCTCCTTGGTTAGGTTTCCTTTGACTCTACAGCTTCGGGGAGTGGGGGTAGAAAGTAAGATGAAACAAACAATACACCCAATCCCGCCACAGATGGATAATAAAACGCCGTTGCCACAATAGTAACTGTAAGAAGTAGGAAAAATATGTATAAACCCCATGGGTGTACATCAAATTCCTGATACAATTTCTCATTTCTGAGTTCAAGACGCAAGTTCTCATCTTGAAGTTGTTTCACAGTGTTTTCGAGTTCAATGACACGCTTTTTCAATTGAGAATACATTCCAATCTTGGGAACATTAAACATCGTCAACGGAGTAGAGAACATTTTTCGAGATATATTTATATTATTGTAACCCAACTTAGGTATGATTTGATAAAATACCGCGAAATGATCGCTTAGCGAGGGAACCCCAGTGTATAAGCCACGATAGGTCTTGGTATCCCACACACTCTGAGAACTCTCTGTAAGCTGTATGAGCCTTTTGGATTGCTCCAGTCAATTCACGCTCCGACCGTTCCGCCTCCAGCATCTCCCTCGCGAGATACTTCTCGTAGATTTCCTTTTCATTTTCAACTTCGAAGACCTTTGCACGAAGTTCTGAAATTGTATAGTCTTCCAAAGTCACACCATGGGCCGTGGCAATTTCTACCAATGCGTCCACCTTGAGAGCAGGTGTTACTTCAGTCCGCTTATTTATGTTTTTGTAGTGGTTACTCACATTGTCATAGTAACACATAGTCATAATCCATTGATAACATTTATCTATACAGTTCCGATCTATAACAATTTCCTGCTCCGAAAAATCTGGTGTAACACACAACGCATTTTTGGGACCATGAAGATGCTTCATTATATTACACATCTTAAGGTATTCTCCTTCGGGGATTGAAGAAGAATTTTCATCAATGAGGCTCATAAGTTCTTGAACAGACATTCTTACATTTTACACTACAATGTCGCACTTAGGTTTGATGCAACTAAACGAATTGTTTCTACATGTTCCTCACCCCTCTCAATCAACCGATTTGCCGCTTCACCCGGAAGACATCCCTGATCTATCATTATATCTTGGATCAATAACTCTGCGGCCCTCATAACCGAATGCCCCTCATCCATTAAACTTTCCATGGTTGCCCAATCTGTGTCACTGTATGGATATGGTTGCGAATAGAAATCTAAGGGTGCGCCGGATAATGCATCGTTAGTCATCGGTACACTCGTATCGTACCCCAAATAAATACTGGGTTCATATCTTAGGCCTCTGGGCTTATTTACAAGATCGTGGATGGCTTTCATAGAGTTACACATCTCTATATAGTCCCCCTCTGGGATGGTGCCGACGTTCTTGTCTACAAGTTCCATGAGTTTACGGAGTTGTTCCATATTTTAGATTTTAGATTTTATTCAAATTACTTAGGTTATTAATATAAACAGTCATTCGTTTTACACACACCTTTCTGCTTTGGCCATATTCTCTTGAACCTATCTAAATGTGTACTCCCACCATGATTCCACGTAAAATTTAAAAGAATGCTGGGCTCATTACCTTCAACCTTGTGGTAGGTGCCTTTTTTTATAAAGAGTAAGTCACCTGCATTCAAAGTGTATAAGTTGTTTGAAATTTTATATTTTTGTAATACTGGTATCGTGTCTTGTATAGACAAATTCTTAATCTCTTCAAGAATCTTAATTTCATTTTTGTTCTTAAACATATCAAAAACTAAGAAGCGCTTAGAACCCTGTAACACAATTGCTTCATTATCGTTACAATCAAAATGAGCTTTAAAATCCCATGGTGATGTACATATTCTAACCGTCTTTAATAAGTCTTTCTTCTTCTTATCTGAAAATCTATCATCAATGAAACTGTTCACCAAATTATCAACTGGATTATCATTATCAAGATTTGATTTATATTGCATCTTGACATCGGAATAACTCAATACATTTGAAACAGTTGTATTAGTAAAATGTGAATAATAGGTAGCTATATCTTCGTCTGTTTTATATATACCAACCTTTATAGGAGTTTGCTCAATCGCTTTCATATCATCGCGAAAATCGTCAACGTCTACGTGCCTTCTATATACCGAATACTTGGGTTCTCTGAAAATTATAAATAGTAATACAATGATGAGTAAAATAATAACAAACATCTAATTTACATAGATATTATCTTTTTAGAAGAAGATTCATACTTGACCCCGATCGTATTTTAATTTTAGATTCCAATTTTTTAAAACGCCTGACAAGGTTATCTATACTACCCCTTCTATCAATCGCATATTTCACATGGTCAGTAAGATTGATGATTTCTGAAAGTAAGTTTTGATCACTAGTATTCCCCGATAAGAAGGATAATAGCCTTTTACACTTCTTATAGAGACTTTCCAACCGCTCGCCTCTAAGGACTTTATCACTTACAACATATTCTATGTACACCCTTTCGTTACATTCATTAGTGGTTTCAAATACCCGATACTCTATTTCCCGAATAGGTTTCGTGGTAACGTAGCCGAACAAGTTCTGTAATATACCGGACATGTATCTAGTGTTATATATGATTTTTTTGGAGCGGGTGGTGTTTTTAAATTTGGGGGTGAAATAACTTCATGCCAAATCAAACGCTGAACGTCTGGACACAGGGATGCTGTAGCCTGACAAAAGGCCACCGCAAATTCGTCAGAATGAAGTGAAATGTAGTCCATTAATCGGTATGACTCTCATCACTTTCCTGAAGACTTAGGTTTCGTTCAAGCTTTTGTTTCTCGAGTTGGACATCGAGATACATCCGGTAAGGTGCATCCCATACAGCAGATTTGACCCACTTGTAAATATTCGTAAGATATTGTGGACCCATCTCCACAGTGGTGTTGGCAATTGCCTGAAAGATCATTATACCATAAAATGTCACTTCTTTTTTATACTCTTAAACATTCTTATATATTCTGGTACCATCCAAGCAGTGAGTACCCCCGCCAGGGAAATAAATGAATGGAATGGTGTCATATAATACTATTTTAAATGTTTTTTTATAATAGAATGTCCCTCGACGATATACCGAAAAAGGTTCAGTACGTCATATTGGATTCAAATTTTGTAGATGGAACAAACAACACATTTTCCCTAGACCTTAACTTGAAATCAAACACACACGTCGAAGATATGAGTAGAGTCCTCGGTATCAAAATGGTCGACTTTTACATCACACAGGTTGGTGAGAATAATTCGGGATCAAATACAAATGTTGCGAAATACATAGATGTCGTGTGCCCCGAAATCCCAAAAGTAGCACAGATTTTAGATGAAAGACATGGACAAATATTTACGAGAGTTCCGTTAGAAAGACACTTTTCTGGGAGCAATGATCTCGTTTTAAGAGATAAGCAATGGCGACGATTTAATCAAATAACAAATTATTTCAATCCCATATCTATCAAAAAACTAAACTTTAAAATATATGAAGAACAAGATGACGGTGATTATGTGACTCTCCAACCAGACTCAAAGTGGTATATGATTCTTGAAATTACTACAGTTAATGTAAAAGAAAAACCAAAAGATCGAGAACTTCAAATCCTCATGGCACTCGAAAAACTTTTGAAAAAGATTGACACCCTCAATCATAATGTTCAAAAGTTACCCGACAAACCACCCGAAGAGAATCCCAAAAAATATTCATTCGGACTTCTTGTTGCATTTCTGGCATCCATATTGGGTGGATTTATATTTTGGGTAAATAAAAGTCCTGTTACATAAAGAATGTTACCAGGTCTGGGTGTAGGAACTATCATGAGTATATTAGCCATATGCTCAGGGACACCCCTCGAACCCCTACCACTTCTATACATCATGGCATCAGCTCGTTGGGCGTATGGAGGTGATCGTTACCTCGATGGTAAAATCGAAGATACACCCGAATCTATAGCAGGAGCTCTTCTACTAGCAAACCTAATTCTTTGGTATTCTGATCAATCCAAATATATTGCACCAGAAATTTTATCTATTCTACTATATCCATCATTCAAACAAAATCTACCATTACTTAAACCATTCTACGTGGGGACATTTTGGGCGGGAGCTATCAGTGTTGTACCGCATCTCATAGCTCACGTGGATGTTATTGAAAATGAAACAATTGCCATGGGACTCCTCGCGTCGAGTGTATCTAACATGGCAGATATTGAAGATGTAGAAGATGATATTAAAAATGGTATCTATACTATTCCAGCAACATTTGGTGTGACCCCCACACGCGCTCTCTCAGCTGGTCTTTTTATGGGTTCTGTATACAAAAGTGGCATTGTACCACGCGCATTACCTAAAGTTCCTCATAGGAAAACTCTCCGTAGAGCTCCTCTAATATATGTAAAATGTCCCGTACATCTTTGAGTGATGACTCAGTTGAACGTAAATTCCATTGTGTCAACATCTTGAGTTTCTTTTGTGCCATCTTGTGCTTTCTAACCTCCTCCTGAAGTTCGCTTATTTTCAAAGTATCTTTTTCAGATTTACGCTGAAGACTTTCGAGGGTCGTCACATTTCGACGTTTTACGGGTCTGGTTATACCCCGAGCCCGTCTAGGACCCTCTGCTGTATTGTAAATATGAATAAGTGTGGTCATATATAATTATTGGTGTATATTCTTTATGCTGTGGAAGCCACCTTCTTCTTGGGGGCAGCCTTCTTCGCCGCGGGTTTGGCTTCGACTGGTGCAGATGCACCTGGACCTGGTGGACCTGGTGGACCTGGTGGACCTGGTGGACCTGGTGGACCAACAGAACCCTCACCGACTGGGCCTCCACATTGATCGATAATCTTAGAGAGTAGGTCATACAATCGCGTTTTATCGAGGCGGGTGCGTTTGATTTCATCGTCAATCTCTTTGCGTAGAGCGTCCATTGTTATATATATAAAAGAAAGATTATCTTTAAAGTAAATGATCATCATAGGTCCCGGACTAAATTCGGGAATAGGCCACCATGCGAAGAAATACACCAATGTGTTCCCTAGTTCGGAGTATTACATCTTTGGAAATCAACTTCCTGAGGTTGATCATGCCCTAATTTTCATGCTTCCCATACAACCACACTTAGAATATCTCAAGTATGTACGAACACGTGTTAAAAATTTAGCGTGTATGACTGTATGTGAAACTGAAACAGTTCACGGGGACTATGTTCTCATAATGAAAGAGTTTAAGAAGGTCGCGGTTCCCAGTGAATTTTGTAAACGCGTCTTATCCAAACAATTTCCCGAAAATGAATTCTATATCATTCACGCTCATATCCCAAAACCTAGAGAAAAACCATATACATTCTACCACATTGGGAATATCATGGACCCACGGAAGAAATTCCAAGATGTTTTACAGGCCTTCATAAGACTGAATGAAAATAATACGAGA
>Ga0209832_1002045_pt1 | contig 10649 bp, 9 predicted proteins | sample COGITO_mtgs_1104_2_FD_185516 | JGI IMG/M metagenome (GOLD analysis project Ga0209832, IMG submission 185516) | Pelagic marine microbial communities from North Sea - COGITO_mtgs_110407 (SPAdes) (version 2) | ecosystem: Environmental > Aquatic > Marine > Epipelagic ...
GAGGAGGTGAGTGTAATAATGCATCATGGGGAAATTCATTCTCGGATTTTCGGTTCGTCTCCAGGTCCTTAAGTTTCGGGGGGCGTTTGTGTTGGTTGTGTTGGGTTTTGGTGGAGTAATTGTTGTAATTCCCTTGTAGTAGGTTGATGTATCGTTGGAAAAGCGATTTTTAGACGGGGGGAGGGATTGTCAAGGAGGTTAAATGACCAGGGTACCTCGTGGAGGACAGGGGCATCCTGTTCCCCGAGGGCGCACTGTTGGGTGATTGGCTTCGTTCGCTTCGTGTGGTGGTACACTTAAAACCCGAGCCGCGGGACGACGACGAGATCGTGCCAATGCCCGCCCGGGTACAACCCCACACCGCACCCCCCTGTTTTCTTCCCCTGCTCTTTGCAAAAATAACTTTGTATTTTTATTTCATCCGCTCACCCGCATTCGCATTCGTACGCACATAATGTCCATCCCGTCATCTTCCCTACCACCCACACACACCCCTCCCTCCCCCCTGTAGTTTCCGCAGGTCTCTCCGCCCGATGGCGAATTTCTCGACTGCCCCTGCTGCCACTGAGGAGAAGAAGGAGGACGGAGGCTTCCTGGCCAACCTCTCCCCTCTGTACGCCATCCCCACCGGTATTATCCTCGGCATTCCCATCATCCAGAACGAGGTTTTGATCCTGAACGAGGAGACTCAGCTTGTGGCGTGCTTTGCCGCCTTTGTCATTACTGCCTACACCAAGGGAGGTGATGCTATTGCTGCTTCCCTCAATGAGAAGGCACAGGCCATTCAGAAGGAACACAATCTCATTGAGGACGCCCAAATCGAGGCTGTCCAGTCTGTCATTGACGGACACAAGAAGAGGCTTACCCTTGCCAGTGACCTTGAGGCCATTAACGCCACCAGCGAGTCCATTGCCGTGCTTGCCAACAAGGCCTACGGAGAGAAGTTGAGACATGTTAAGACGGACGATGTGGAGCGTCAGCTGAACGCGATCTACACCAAGGAGCAGCAGTCCCTCGACAGGCTCACCGGCGACCTCTCGTCCGCCGCTACAAGCGCCGTCCGCGCCTCCTTTGCCAACGACCAGAAGGCTCAGCAGGTCGCCCTGGACAACGCCATCGCACAACTCCAGGGCAAGGAGGTCAAATCCGACCCAATCCAGAAGGCGTTCTCCACCTTCTTCAAGAACTACTCGGCCGACAAGACTAAGGCCATGAAGGGGGAGACCACCCTCACCGACGAGGACATTGCTCAGGTCACTGAGGAGATCACCGCCCTCATGAAGAAGGAGAACCTGGCTGGAAAGATTGCCGTGCCCACCTTCGACAAGAAGGTCAAACTTTCTGAGCTCTAAACAAGCCAGAAAATACTAAGCTAAGAAAATGGAGGGGGTGCGGGTGGGGGTGGGTGAGGGATTGTGTGGAGGGCGACTTGTAGGTTCCAACCTTTTGAGATAATAAAACAAATAACAAAACGACCCGCAAATTTGTACGGAAAATATACAACAATTTTACCTCCAAAATGCTGTCTTGTCTCCTTGAGGTTGGTCTGCGGCGGCGTGGACATGCTTCTTCTGCTTCTTCTTTACAATAAACAATAAAAAAACAACAATAAAAGAAGAAAAAACTATATACTAGGTAATACTCCTTTTTGCCCTCCTTATCTCTTTTAGCATTCGTCCTCTTCGCGTCGCGTCGCGTCCTTCGCTACGCTACCGTATTCCCTCCCTGTTGACAGCATTTCTGCCATTCGTCCTTTTGATGTACCTTGTAACTCTCCATCTCAAGAGAGGATTCCTCCTGGTTTCGAGTAGCAACCTATTGAAGTCATCGACAGTGAGACCGTATTCCTGCACAATTTCCTCGGCCCTGTTGGGGAACTGCTTGCAAGTCTGTTGGATCTTGCTGTTCAGCATCGGAAGCAAGAAGGGGTCGCATATCCCAATCGTCTTCGGAAGAGCGGGGACGTTCAAACTCCTCCTTAGAAGTTCTCTCTGTTCTCCCCTCAAGTCTTCAATTTGTGACAAGGACTTGGCAAAGTTCTGTATGCGCCGTTTTGAGTGCGCCTTCATTCGCCGTTCGGCGTCTGGATCCTCGAGGACGGGAACTTTCTCCATCCGTAGCGTGCTCGCTACCCTGTATAAATACGCCTGTTCCATTACCCTTCTTCTGAGTTTCTCATCCAGTCCCACCTCCCGACCGACGGCGTTGAATTCTTTAACTGTCAAACCCAGGGAGCGTATGACCTTGCTAGCCGTGAAGAGGTGCCGACTGCACGCCATCTTTACGCCCACGTTCCTCTCGCACCTAGAGGCGGTGCATATCTGTCTGTGCGACTTGAAGGGGGAGAAGTTGTACAGGAATTTATCCAGGGGATTCAGGGATGAGATAGCGTCGGAGTCGCGCCGGTTTCGGAGGGGCTCTGTCGCGGCTATGCACGCGCTGTATTTGTCGTAAATTTCTTCGTCGGGCTCGAAGAGGGAGACCATCCCCGAACGAGATGGTAAGGGTACAGAAGAAGGAGGAGGAGCAGGTGACGCGAGAGGAGAATCCAGCCCGACGGTGGGTTGTATGCCGTTTGACCGTTGTGACGTGGGCACCGTCGGCTGTCGTGTCGAGTCAACACGACGGGAGAAGAATGACGGACGGCGCCGGACCGTGCTCCCAACACGCACATCCTGTGAAGACGAAGAGAGAGCGCAGAGTATCTCACAACACCAAACGGTCAGGAAGAATAGAACCCTCATGGGAGTTCGATTTGTGTAGCTTAGGCCTACTATGAGTAGGAAAGGTTTTAGCGGAAGAAGATCAGGACCATCCGCACTGTCTCATTAACCATACAACAAATCCAAAAGTTTTTATCTCCGATGCATTGCTCTTGATTGTGACGTCGTTTTCATTTTAATTGTGACTGCTGGTATCAGTCGATCGCAGACGGCGGGCGGAGAGTCGGATCCTAGTTCGTCCTCTTAAACCTCTCTCTCACACTTCTCCGCCAGGTCTCCCCTCCTCTCTCTCAACTCTGTGGACCTAGTGGACAGCAGCAATGCCATGCTCACTTGGAACTCAAGCAACGCACCGTCAGTGGCTGAACATTGACTGCTGCGGTCTTGTCTGTGCTTTTGTAACTTGGTGGCTTCATTTTTATGGTGTGTATGTGGTGTGTTTTAAGCTTCTTTCGTCATGGTTCGTCGAGCGTCAGGTGGTAGCGACTGAGGTCGGTGTGGAAGTTGATGTGCCGTTGGACGCACCCCTGAGGGTTACGAAGCTGTACATTTTGTACGCTGGAATATTCGTGTTGACAACATGTCTTGCTTTGGTCAGCCATTTTAAGGCCATGACTACGGACCCGGGGGCAGTGCCATTAGATGCGAAACCAGTTGGGTGGGATGAGGTAGAATACGATGATATAGAAAGCGGTGGAGGGGGGGTAGACGGTGAGGGTGGACGTGGTGGTGATGGTGGACGGGATGGTGATGGAGGTGGTGATGGTGATGGTGATGGTGATGGTGATGGTGATGGCGATGCGCCACTTTTACAGAAAAGACCGAAGCCAAGAATGTGCAGGCGATGCACAAACTTCAAGCCTCCGAGGGCTCATCACTGCAGCATATGCAATCGGTGCGTAATCAAGATGGACCACCACTGCCCGTGGGTAAACAACTGCGTAGGAATCGGCAATCATAAATATTTCATACTCTTCCTTTTCTGGACATTTTTGAGCTGTGCGGAATCCCTTCTTGGTGTGGCTTGGCGATTTTTTACCTGTATGAACAAGCTGAGCGGTCCAAAATGCCTCGACGACCCCTCAGATTCCATAAGCATAATCCTGCTTGTCGTGGAGTCGTGCCTCTTTGGTCTCTTCACGAGTTGCATGATATTGGATCAGTGGTCCGTTGTCACCACCAATGTTACGCAGATTGACAGACTCAAGGGGGAGGAAAACGAAGTTCATCACAAATTCAATGAGGTTTTCGGGGGCGAATACGGTTTTCAGTGGTCCTGGCTTGTGCCTACGAACGTGACGTTTCCCAAGAGCGTCCGAAGTGAAATACTAGGATATGTTTCGAAAGATTTAACAGATTGATTGATGACTGACTGATGCTTTATTGCTTTTGGCTTCATGCCAAAATTACACGTACTTTTGTTTTGCTATCGCACACTATACATGCATAATGCCTTGTACCAACCACTATACGCACAAAATATCCTCTATTGTTTACACACCAAAGCGACCTACCGACACCTCAAGGGGCATCTTCGGCAGCATCTTCGGCACCAGAAAGTGAAAGTGCATTTTTTTTCTCATCATCCCATTCTTCCATGAGGTATTTTGAGTCCCACCATTTATTCAGTATATTTACCCATGCATCCCGGCTATTTCTGTCATCTGAGCGGAACTCTATCGTCTTTTCGCCCCATGACAGCGTAAAGTAAAACTTCTTGTTCTTGGTCTCGATCTTGTTCACAATTTCTTCACCGTCACTTATCGTTTTACTGTGGTCATCTTCGTCGGGGAGCTGCATGAAACCACGCCGTTTCTTCGATTTGTCCTCGGACTCCCAGTAAAGCTTGCCGTCTGATTGCAAAACCACTTTCCTCTTCATCCATGAGCCACTTAGGCCTCCAATCCCCAATCCCTTCCCCTTTTTATACAGGTACCCCTCGGCGAGAACTGCGCATTCAGAAAATCCCGACATTGAGGCAGTTGATTGACGCGCTCCGATCTGGTTGATTGCCCTATCCTTGGCGACCATCTTATGTAATTTTTCCCGCAACTCAGAGATTTCCTCCTTCGCCGCCTCCAGTTCTTTTCCTCCCTCCGCGACTATATTGGCACTTTTGCGCTCATCGTCTTTGGCACACCTTTTCTCCAACTCGGATTTCAGTTTTGAAATTTCATCTCTGGCTTCCTCTAAACTCTGCTCCGCTTCTACGGCCCATTTCTGGTCGTTTTCTTTGTTCTTCTTATGCTGTTGCCATTGCCGTGTGCCTTCTTCCTTTTCTACCCAGTGGTATTTACCCGAGTCATCGCGCACTTTTGTCATTTTCTCCTTTAATTTTGTCCAATTCTCCCCTTTCTTGAGGATGTTTTGCAAAATATAGTCGTAACTCCCTCGCACTTTCTCATCCTCAGCAGTTTTTTCCTCGGCAGTGTTTTCCTCGATAAATTGTGATGCTTTCTTAGAGGTGGACTGGAGAACGGCTTCGTCCAATGCTGCTTGTGCTTCTTCGATAAAATGCGTAGCCACAGAGAGATCTACTCCGAAAACCTTGGCTAAGACTTCAACACCGCCTGCTGCTGCCGCAGTGTATTTTATAACTTGCCTGAATGCGGGGAGGCTATTTTTTACCCCGTCTTTGAGCTCACGCAGTTGGAATCTAGTACACTCTCTGTATGTTGCAGCACAAAGTATGACAAGCTCAGTGTCAGAGGGCTTTTCAATCAAATTCCTGAAAGAGAAGCCTGAAGCAATGGAAGTACCATTGTTGTCGACCCTTGGGCGCAAAATCAGCAATCTCGGGACCTGGCTCTTGTCATCTGGGAAGAAGTCGTCGAGGGACGAAAGCACGTTCTTGGAGAGAGAGGTGAGCTGGTTTAGCATTTTAGAGTGCTCACTGAGTACTTTCATGGTTTCTGCTTGACCGGTGCGGATCTCTTGGTTATTTTCGTCGATTTTTTTTGTCAAATGACATCGTTGTTCCTCTAGCTTTTTCAAAATGCGAGCATTCTCTTTGTCGTTCTCCTCCGAGTACTTTTCAAACATTTCTATTTGCGTCTGCAATTGTTCGTCCGCCTTCTTTTCGGCATGTTTCAAACTCTCTTGAAGCAATTTTATTATATCAGATCGGTCATCTTCCTGGCTGTCCTTCTCAGCTTTATCTTTTTCAGCATTTAATTGGACTTCGATGGCTTCCTGTTGTTTTTTTGCATCTTCTGTATCCCTCGCGGCCGCCTCCTTCATTTGCGAGAGTGTGTTGCACTCCTCTTCAATTTTTTGCATTTGACTCTCAGTGATGCTCAATTGGTCCTCGTATACTTTGTTTGTCTGGTGGAGTTGGCTGTGGAACTGCATCTCGAGTTCCTTTACTTCTTTTTCCCTTCCGTGGCCGTTCTTTCTAGCTTCTGCTAACTTCGTCCTCAGCTCTTTCCCCCTTTTACGGCTATTTTCGGCGGCTTCGCTCTTTTCCTGGAGCTTTTTGCCGAGTTCGTCTTTTTCTTCGGAAGCTTTCTTTGCCTTCTCTTCTGCTTTCTTTCGCTGTGATTCGAGGTGGTCGAGCTGACACTCAAATTGTCTTCTCAGCTTTTTTAACTGAAATTGGAACATGTCTATCCGTTCCCCCTTTTCTTTCTCGTTCTTTCCTTTGAAACTTTCCGATAGAAATTTCTTCATATTTGTCATCGCCACTTCCTGATTTTGCTTAAATTCTGCCAGCTTCTTTTCGTTTGCAGCATTTTCCTCCGCCAGCTTCTTTTCGCTTGCGGCCTTTTCCTCTGCCAGCTTCTCTTCGCGTTTGGCCTTTGCTTCCAATCTTTTCCTTTTCTCTTCTTCCAACCTCTCGTAGAGAATTTGCTGCTCACTTTTTACTTCCTCTTGAATGCCGGCCGCATCTTTCGCCGTTGCGGCGGTTGCAACTTTATTTGCGTCGTCCAGTTTCGCTTTTGTTTCCCTTAGCTCTTCTCGCAGACTCGTTGCTGTCGCTTGGGCTTCCTCGTTTTTTCGTTTTTCGTCTTCCCATTGCTGTGATTTTTCCGCAAGCTTCTCTTCCAGATCTTCTTTTGCTGCCTGCATGACTGCGAGTTCTTTCTCCACGTGCGTGACCTTTTTTTCCCAAGCACCCTTCTCTTCTGCTAATTCTTTGTCGGCCTTGAGGAGTTCGGCATTTCCCCTGCGCTGTGTGTTAGCAAGATGCCTCTACAAAAACAATACAAAAAAGCTTTCTAACGTACCGTTTGTATTCACTATTTGCGTTATTTGCATGGGTTGTCATCGCCGACAAATTATCAGCTCTATAGATGGTGCGTGTTATTTTGAGATGCTTCCCGGTTTTGCAAACTCAGTTGCGTTGTCAGTCATCAAGCGGAAAAAAAAATTGCGAGAAAAAAACTTTGGGAGAGGTGGGAGCCAAAAATAAACCTCAAGTTGCTCCAATTTTTCGAAGAAAACCAAAATCGCTTCACACAAACTTTCGTTTGTCATAAGCAGTGTTCCGATAACAAATATTTCCTGTCCGTCAATGGAATCTACCCTTTAACAGTTGACCACCTCACCCGGTTGGTTTGCTCCTTTGTTTGCAAATGGTCCTCAAACTCCTCGCTCTACTCGCCGTGCAAGTGTCTTCTTTTCATCCGCATATTTTTCATCCTCACTTGAGTCCGAAAAGCCGCGCACTGAGCTCCCTGAGTTGCCCATCAGCTGACGTTGGTTCTGATGTTATTCCCCCTTCGTCATATTCACAGCTTCATCGAATGCTAACGTCGATCATACCACCTTTACTACCGCCTCAGTCCATGCTGTTCGATTATTATGACGAAGGCACTAAATCCTTCACCGTCGATGGCAAAGTAGCGACTGAGCAGCGTGTTGCCATCACCTCAACTTGTTTTTCGATCCTTGCCCTCCAGGCTGAAGCTCCTGGTGAGCACGACCAAATCATCGAAGATGCGTACAGTTCCGTCTTACTAGCGAATTGGAGAGAGACAGATATGTTCCAGGCACCGCTAATACTAAAAACTATTTTGCTTGGGCTGCAGGACCAGAAGAAAACCACGGAGTTCTTGCAGGTGAGAAAGAGCATGAGCCAGGTTTAATTTTTGTGCGCTTGTGTGCCGCTTCAGAATGTTTAATGACACGTGTATGTAGTCCATGCCTGATGCAGTTAAAGAGAAAATCCCCCTCTTGATCAATTCTTTGATTGCATCCCGGCCTCGACGGCGGGATGGCAAGCATCAGAAGCTTTCCTGCTACATAAACTATCAGATCACAGCAGCGCTGTCATTGCTCCATTCCGAAATCGACACCTTTCCTAAGGAACTCCTTCCATCCGATTCCATCCTTGACGAGCTTGAGCTCGCGCTCACTCGTAGCTCAGAAGTCGCCCACGATGCTTTGTGCAGACAGCTGGCATTTAAGGCTGCTGACGACGGAACAAGCTACGATCCAACGAAATTGATTTACTCTCTGCTGGCTTATGTTGTGACTTCACCCGTGGTGATGCGGAGCCTGCCACAACTTCCAGTTCTGAACATGCACATAGTGAGACTGGCCGTCACAAATTATTTCTCAACGCAAAAGTCAAATGGCTACTTTCCGCGTGGGCAAGCGATCTACAAGACGATTCGCGGCTCCCGCGACATACATAACAGCTATGTCTTTTCTCCGGATACGATCGCCGAGGCGGTGAATGTCCTTCCTTTAAGCTGTCTTGTGCCGGTGGTTCCGCAATTGACCGTCATGGTGGAGGGGCTAGTGCCTGATTTTGTCAACGGTCCTGTGAGGGGTTGGGCAAGGTGAGTGTACCGAGTCGGCCGGCGGCAGGCATGACTGGCGCGACTAAAAGAAAGAAGATTATTCATCATAGACATGCTGACATCAGATGACTTTTTCGAACAATCTACTCACCAATCGTGCAGCAATCACTTCCCTCCCAACTCGCCTCCCACGGCGTGGAGTACCGCACAGGCTACCTATTACTTGGCAAGCTACAGAGATCTAGTGAAGAAGCTGCTGAATAATTCTGTTTTGAGTACTCTCAGCAGCGTCTATCCCATGCCGCCATTATTGCCCCTGGATAAGCGAAGCGAGAAATTTGACTCTCTGCTGGACTCTGATTTAGGTGTAACGACTCTCAAACCGCTTCTCTTGAAGAAGTTAATCGAACCGCACCTGGCAGGAAGTGTGAATGCCCCGAGGAGTGTAATTCTTCACGGGCCTCCTGGGACGGCGAAGACAACTGTCGTTGAAGCGGTTGCGAATTATCTGGGTTACAATTTGCTGACCATCACAACCAGTACTTTCCTCACTAATGGCATCGAGAATAGTATCAGCCGCATTGTCGAAGTTTTCGATCAGCTAGAAGATTTGCAAAACACCGTTGTACTATTCGATGAGATTGAGGAGTTTTGCTTGGATCGGACCATAACGGACAACCCGAGCAGCCGTATGCTGACCACGACGATGCTCACCGTCATCAACAATTTGCGAAAAAAGTCCAACTGTGTTTTCTTTTTTGTGACTAATCGTATTCGAGCTGTTGACGCGGCGATAACCAGGGCGGGACGTTTCGACATGGTCGTTTTCGTCGGATCGCCATCCCTAAATGACCGGATTTCTATGCTGAGGAGTGAAATGAAGAAGGCAGGGATGGTAGACGAGGGGGATTCTGTGGTAATGGATTCTGTGGTAACTGCAGTTGAGGATGCTTATAGGCAAGGGTGGGTGGAAAATGGGTTCAAGTATCTCACCTACCTCGAGAACTCGAAAGTCATCGATGGAGTACTGAAAATCGTGGGGAAAAGCAAAAGCACCAGCACAAACCATTTCAAAGTTGATCATGCTAAGAACATTCTTTTGGAGCAGACGGAGAAAATGACTGTCCGGGATGATGTCTTGGACGAGTACGTGGCTACTGAGGGGATCGGTCGATGGTAATAGAGATAATTTTGCTTTGTTTTGCTTCGCGCCACCACCTCGTGTATCTTCGTAGTCGTTGTGGGATGTGAAAATAAATTTAAGCTATTCATCACGCATGGTTATTAACAACTCTGTTCCGCTCTTTTACACAAATTTCAATATGTACCCTACCAAACCTTTCTCTCCATCACCCCCTGAGACATTCATCTTTTGCAAAAAAAGACCTACCTCTAACGAACCGGAGTTGTCAGCAGGGAACTGCGCAAGTGCACATGCGTGCTTTTCTGCCTCTGTTCCGTCAGCATTGTTGACCGCTTTATTGTACTTTCGTAAAAGTCGCAGAACTAATTTCCGTAGAGTAATGCCCTTGTAGCGATCTCGAAGATAGAGCTCAACTGAGGCAAATCCAGCCAAAGTTGCTTTCTGCAGCAAGGCATTGCTATCACTGAACACGTGATCACCAAGCGTCGCACTATCAGGTAACATCACGAACGTCAAGGAATTGCAACGCCCAAACGCTCCCCAGCCAATCTGTGTGAGGCTGTCGGGCAGCACAACGGACGTCAGAGAGGAGCATCCATTAAACGCTCCAACGCCCAGCTGTGTGAGACTATCGGGCAACACCACGGATATCAGGGAGGTGCATTTGCCAAATACTGCTTCGCCCACCTGCGTGAGACTGTCGGGCAACACCACGGACGTCAGGGAGGTGCAAACTGCAAACGCTCCTGCGCCCAGCTGCGTGAGACTGTCGGGCAGCACCACGGACGTCAGGGAGGTGCATCGCTGAAACGCTGATTTGCCCAGCTGTGTGAGACTGTCTGGCAACACCACGGACGTCAGGGAGGTGCAACACCCAAACGCTACCTCGTCCACCTGTGTGAGACTGTCGGGCAACACCACGGACGTCAGGGAGGTGCAGTCAGCAAACGCTGCACCGCCAATCTGCGTGAGACTGTCGGGCAACACCACAGACGTCAGGGAGGAACAACTACCAAACGGTTGCACGCCCAGCTG
>Ga0209832_1002074_pt1 | contig 10567 bp, 4 predicted proteins | sample COGITO_mtgs_1104_2_FD_185516 | JGI IMG/M metagenome (GOLD analysis project Ga0209832, IMG submission 185516) | Pelagic marine microbial communities from North Sea - COGITO_mtgs_110407 (SPAdes) (version 2) | ecosystem: Environmental > Aquatic > Marine > Epipelagic ...
AGAGAGAGATAATTTTCTCTGTAAAATTTTATCATCTCTCCCTTGAAAAGCTCTCGTCCCAAACAAACGCGAGGAAAAGGGGCTACAAAACGCATTCTTTTCCTACGAAGAGTGCGCGTCTCGCGACGTGAACGACGATTTTTTTGTGCGAGAATGAAAGACTTGATCTCGATCTCGCGTTTGGTTCTCGGATCGTCGATTTTACGTCCGTTTGAGGAGAAAAAGAGCGCGATGAATGGATGATGATGAGAAGTCGACGTCACACATTTTCTCGGGAAAGATCAGATATCTTTGGGGAGCACTTTTCACTCTACTCGCTCTTCTCGCGTGTAGTATCAGCATCAAATCGACCATCAAACTGACCAAAATCATCAATAACTCTTCTTTACTTTTACTGTCTTTTCGAAACAACGACATTATCACAGAGCTTACGCGCGAAGACTACCGCGAAACAAAGCCAAAGACTGGTGGTCACCAAAGCAGTCATCTCTCCACCAAATGGGCCTTTGAAAAAAGCGGGAGCGAAATCCGAGGAGGACAAGTTGTTGGCGGATGCGGACAGCAGCTCGAAAGGAATGTTCACGAACGTCGACCCGGCGATTCGTACGATTATTCCGGAAGCGAACGGGAGAACCGTCGTGAAGATGGTGTACGTGGTTTTGGAATCGCAATATCAGTCTTCCTTGTCCGCCGCGGTGAAGCAAATCAACGCGACGAACAAAAACGTCTGCGTTCAAGTCTCCGGTTACTTGTTGGAAGAATTGAGAAACGAGGATAACTTGAATCAGTTCAAAACTGACGTGGAGAACGCGAATGTTTTCATCGGTTCTTTGATCTTTATCGAAGAATTGGCGGAAAAGATTGTGGATATCGTCGCGCCGTTGAGAGACTCTTTGGACGCGTGCGTGATCTTCCCGTCCATGCCGGCGGTCATGCGATTGAACAAGTTGGGTACGTTTTCCATGGCGCAGTTGGGTCAGTCCAAATCCGCGATCGCTTCTTTCATGAGAAAGAAGAAGGAATCCGGTGGTTTCGAAGAGGGCATGTTGAAGTTGGTCAGAACTTTGCCGAAGGTTTTGAAGTATTTGCCGAGCGATAAGGCGGCGGATGCGAGAAACTTTATGAACTCTTTGCAATACTGGTTGGGCGGTTCCTCGGAAAACTTGGAGAACTTCTTGTTGATGATCTCCAAGGCGTACGTTCCGGAGTTGGCCGGAGTCGACGTCGGGGAAGTTGCCGAGCCGGTGACGTTTCCGGATATCGGTATCTGGCACCCGATGGCGCCGACCATGTTCGAAGACGTCAAGGAGTACTTGAACTGGTACGATACCAGAAAGGACATCAAGTTCAAGAAGGACGCGCCGGTTATTGGCGTCGTTCTCCAAAGATCGCACTTGGTCACCGGTGATGCCGGTCACTACGACGGTATGGTCATGGACTTGGAAGCGAGAGGTGCCAAGGTTGTCCCGGTCTTTGCCGGCGGCTTGGACTTCTCCGTGCCCGTGGATCGCTTCTTTTTTGATCCGATCACCAAAGGCGCTTTGGTCGACACCGTGTTGTCCTTGACTGGTTTCGCCTTGGTTGGTGGCCCGGCCAGACAAGATCACCCGAAAGCGATCGAGTCGTTGAAGAAGTTGGACGTGCCGTACATGGTTACCGTGCCGTTGTCCTTCCAAACGACCGAGGAGTGGAAAGACTCTACGCTCGGTTTGCACCCGGTGCAAGTCGCGTTGCAAGTCGCGCTTCCGGAGTTGGACGGTGGTTTGGAACCGATCATCTTTTCCGGCAGAGACTCCAAGTCTGGTAAATCCCACGCTTTGGAAGATCGCTCGTCGCAAATTGCGGACAGAGCCATCAAGTGGGCCTCGTTGAGACGCAAGAAGAACGCGCAAAAGAACTTGGCCATCACCGTGTTTTCGTTTCCGCCGGACAAAGGGAACGTCGGTACCGCCGCGTACTTGAACGTCTTTGGTTCCATCTTCAGAGTCTTGCAAGACTTGAAGAAGAGAGGTTACAACATCGGTAACTGCCCGGACAACGAAATGGACTTGATCAATTCTGTCTTGAACGACAAGGAAGCGCAATTCCAGTCGCCGGACTTGAACGTCGAATACAGAATGCCGGTGACTGAGTACAAGAAGTTGTGCGACTACGAAACGGAACTCCACGAAAATTGGGGCCCGCCGCCTGGGAATTTGAACACCGACGGCCAAAACATGCTTGTGTACGGCAAGAAGTTTGGTAACGTCTTTATCGGTGTCCAACCGACCTTTGGCTACGAAGGCGATCCCATGCGATTGTTGTTCTCCAAGTCCGCGTCGCCGCACCACGGCTTCGCCGCGTATTACACGTACATCGAGAAAATCTTCAAAGCGGATGCCGTCTTACACTTTGGTACCCACGGCTCTTTGGAGTTTATGCCGGGGAAACAAGTCGGTATGTCTGGCGTCTGCTACCCGGACTTGTTGATTGGTTCCACGCCGAACATTTACTACTATGCCGCGAACAACCCTTCGGAAGCGACCATCGCCAAGAGACGTTCGTACGCCAACACCATCTCCTACCTCACGCCGCCGGCTGAAAACGCTGGCTTGTACAAAGGATTAAAAGAATTGAAGGAATTAATTGCCTCGTACCAAACTTTGAAAGATTCTGGTCGTGGCCCGTCCATCGTGAACACCATCATTACCACGGCAATCACGTGCAACTTGGACAAGGACATCAAGGAGTTGCCGTCCGCGGACGCTGACGCTGCTGAATTTGAGCAAGAATTCAGAGACTTGATCGTCGGTAAAGTGTACGGTAAGATCATGGAGATTGAATCAAGATTGTTGCCGTGCGGTTTGCACGTCGTCGGTTGCCCGCCGTCCGCGGAGGAAGCGGTTGCGACTTTGGTCAACATTGCCGGCATCGACCGCGAGGAAGACGGCATCATCGGTATGCCGCAATTGTTGGCACAAGCTATCGGCGAAGATATCGAAAACATCTACCGCAGAAACGATGCCGGTGAATTGGAATACGTCCAAATGTTGCAAGACATCACGTTTGCGTCCAGAGATTGCGTCGGTTCGTTTGTCAAGAACGCGGCTGACCCGACTGGAAGAGTCGCGGCTAACGCGCTCGGCCAACTCGGCAAAATGTTTGGCGATGCCTCCATCGCGTTGCCGTGGGGCGATGCCTTGAAGGGCACCAAGTTCGAAAAGGTTGACAACGGCAAAATGCGCACGTTGTTTGACTACCTCAGATTTTGCTTGGAGCAAGTTGTCAAGGACAACGAGCTCGGTTCCTTGGCGGAAGCTTTGGACGGCAGGTACGTCTTGCCGGGCCCGGGCGGGGATCCGATTCGTAACCCGAAGGTTTTGCCGACGGGTAAGAACATCCACGCCTTGGATCCGCAAGCGATCCCGACTGGTGCCGCGGTTGCTTCCGCGAAGGTTGTCGTCGACCGTTTGATTGAACGTCAACGCGTCGAGAACAACGGCGTCTACCCGGAGTCCATCGCTTTGGTCTTGTGGGGTACCGACAACATCAAGACGTACGGTGAGTCTTTGGCGCAAGTCATGTTGATGGTTGGTGTCAACCCGGTCCCGGATGCTTTGGGCAGAGTCAACAAATTGGAATTGATTCCGTTGGAAGAACTCGGCCGACCGAGAATTGACGTCGTCGTCAACTGCTCCGGCGTCTTCAGAGATTTGTTCGTCAACCAAATGAACTTGTTGGATCGCGCCGTCAAGCTCGCCGCCGAGCAAGACGAACCGCCTGAGATGAACTTTGTCCGCAAGCACGCCTTGGAGCAAGCCGAAGAGCTCGGTTTGTCCGTCCGCGAAGCCGCGACGAGAATCTTCTCCAACGCGTCTGGTTCTTACTCATCCAACGTCAACTTGGCGGTTGAGAACTCGTCGTGGAACGACGAATCTCAATTGCAAGACATGTACTTGAACCGCAAATCCTTTGCGTTCAACTCTGATTCCCCGGGCAGTGGCATGGAAATCAAGAGAGAAATCTTCGAATCCTCCTTGTCCAAGGTTGATGTCACTTTCCAAAACCTTGATTCGTCCGAAATCTCCTTGACGGACGTTTCCCACTACTTCGATTCCGATCCGACCAAGTTGGTTGCCGGCGTGAGAAAAGACGGTAAAATGCCGGCTTCCTTCATCGCCGATACGACCACTGCCAATGCGCAAGTCCGATCGTTGTCCGAAACCATGCGCTTGGACTCTAGAACGAAGTTGTTGAACCCGAAGTGGTACGAAGGCATGTTGGCCTCTGGCTACGAAGGTACCCGCGAAATCCAAAAGAGATTGAACAACACTCTCGGTTGGTCCGCGACCTCCGGCCAAGTCGACAACTGGGTCTACGAAGACGCCAACAACGTCTACATGGCCGACCCGGAAATGCAAAAGAGATTGATGGAAACCAACCCGAACTCGTTCAGAAAGATGGTTGCGAACTTTTTGGAAGCGAACGGCAGAGGCTACTGGGAAACCAGCGAAGAAAACATCGAGCGCTTGCGACAGTTGTACATGGAAGTCGAAGACAAGATCGAAGGTGTGGAATAAACATTTTTCGTATTAATGAGATGTAAGCAAGGCGATAGAGGAGGTAATTTATTGAGGAGGTGAACAAGTGAGTGAGTGAAAGAGAGAGAGAGAAAGAGAGAGAAAGAAAGAGAGAAAGAGAGAGTGAAAGGCTAATACATAAAAAACGCGGATGGTCGCGAGACGAAAAGCGCGTCCACGTCGTAGAAAACAAGTGCGAGTGAGAGAGAGAGAGAGAGAGTAAGTGAAACAAAATTATAATACGATTTTTTAATGATAATATTAAGAGTACGAGCAAAAATACGTAAAAACAAACACGTCTGCGTGTATGCGCTACTAACGCGTGCGTACTCACCGACGCCTCCTCCTTCCTTCGTTCGCGCGTTCCTCGCTTTTGCGCTTTCGAAATTTTCCATTTTTGCTCCATTTTTGCATCAATGCCAGAGGGGAAACACTTCTCTTTTCTTCATAAAAAAAATGAATATTCTCACGAGAATGAACGCGTCGTCCAGGTCGCCTCCTTCTCTGAACGACAAAAAAAGTGGGAAAGACGACGACGATTTGGATGAGGATGATTCGGAGGACGAGATTGTGGTGCAGCACAGGAGTAAGAGCGCTTTAATGCGCAGGAAAGTACTCGTTTTGGATGATTCAGAAGACGACGTAACGGACTCAGATATCGAATTTACGACTGAAGATGTGAAAGAAGAAGACGAAGATGATGCGTTTGAGGACGCTTTGGATGCGAGCTTTAGCGAGAGCAGCAATAAGAATGATTTGGTTGTTCCTTTTTCCTCGATGACGCCGACGTTGCGCTCGTCGTCATCATCTGACGACGACGAGGAGGGTGAATTCGAGACACCAATAATAGAGACGGTGGTGAAACGACCGACGGCGAGGAAAGAGAAGACAACCGAAAGAGGCGGCGGCGCTGGGAAGATATCGCTCTTCCAAGCGTTTCGGAGTCCGGAGGCGAAGAGAGCGTTTGCGACGACGACGCCATCGCGAACAGCGACGTCGGCGGCGAAACCGATGGTAGGAGCAAAAGTTGCTTCTCCGGCTTCGCGTCCCGACGAGAGCATGGCTTCTCCTTCTCCTCCTTCTCCTTCTCCTCTTCCTTCTTCTTCCTTTTCTCTTCCGGCGCCGGCGCCATCCTCGTCCACGAAAAATAAACCCAACAACAACATGCGATTAAAAGGGAAAACGTACGAAGACAAGCAGTTTTCCTTAGACCATTCCGTGGCGATGAAACTCTACGATCACCAACGCGACGCGGTTCGTTGGCTGTGGGATTTGCAGTTGAAAAACAGAGGAGGGATCTTAGCCGACGATATGGGTTTGGGTAAAACGATGTCTTCCGCGGCGTTCATCGCGGGCAGTCTGAAGTCGAAAACGATAAAACGCGCGTTAATATTAGCTCCGACGACGTTATTACCACACTGGAGGAAAGAGTTTATCGTGTGCGGCTTGAACGAGAAGCGGGAGATTTTCTCGTATACCGGGACGAAAGAGCAACGCGCGAAGGTTTTGAAGAAAGTCCAGTCGCGAGAAGGCGAAGGGTCAGTGCTTTTGTGCACGTACGGGATGTTGTCGCACAACCCAGAGGAGTTTGGGATTGTGCTTGAGAACGATGAAGGAACGAATTATCGTCAAATTGAAGACATCGAACGAAGAGAAGGTCGTGGTTTCGAAGTCAGCGCGAAAAGCTACAGCGGCGACGGCGTTCGATTCGGATGGGTCGTCATGGACGAAGGCCATCAGATGAAGAATCCAAACACTAAAATCGCGCAATTCGTGAGACGGTTACCGTGCGATTTGCGGTTGGTGGTTTCTGGAACGCCGATTCAGAACCATTTAGGAGAGTTATGGGCGCTTTATGATTTAGCTGCGCCGGGTTTATTAGGAAGCGAGGAGCAATTCAGAAAAAATTTCGCGAGAAAAATAACCTCTGGTCGGTCTCGCGATGCGAGCGAGTCAGAAAGACACGAGGCGAGGGAGTTATCGAAAATGTTGCGGAAGATGTGCGCACCGTATTTCTTGAGACGCGAGAAGGAGGGTGTTTTGAGAGATGGCGAACCTAATAAGGAGAAGAAAGATGGAGTCGAGAAAGACAAGGAGAAGAACGAAACGGTATCAGAGGCGGCTGCGAGGGCCGGGAATATAACAAAATGGGCGTCCACTCATAACGCCCCGAAGAAATTGGGTAAAAAGAACGATCTCGTCGCGTGGATTCCACTCTCAAAAGCGCAGAAAACGTTATACGAAGCCTTCCTGAAATCGCCGACGATCCAAAAAGTGTTGAATAAAACTGGATCTGCTTTAGCGGCGCTTTCCGCGTTGAAGAAGATATGCGACGATCCGTATTTGGCGTTTCGAGAACTCGAGAGTGTTAACGCGGACGAACGAGAAGAACCGAACGAGGATACTCGCTCCATCAATACCACCGACGCTTTGCGCGAAGTTGCTTCTTCCATCGGCCTCGACGTCGATCAACTTCGCGAGAATCCACTTCTCTTCTCCGCCAAGTTGAAGCGCCTACACGCGCTCCTCTCTGAATTTAAAAAGAACGGGAAGAAAGTCTTGGTCTTTTCCCAATCCCGATACGCTTTGGATCGATGCGAAGTTATCGCGAGGAAGATCTTCGACGTTGACAATCAAGTCACTCGCATCGATGGTAACGTTTCCGCGAACGTGCGCCACGATCGCGTCACCGCGTTTCAAGAAAGCGGCAGCCCGAACCAGTTGATGCTGTTAACCACGCGTGTAGGAGGCTTAGGTATTACGTTGACCGCGGCAACGAGAGTGATCATTTTCGATCCAAGTTGGAACCCGACGACCGATAACCAATCCGTCGATCGTGCGTACAGAATTGGCCAAACGGAAAACGTCGTCGTGTACCGCATGATTACGGTTGGAACCGTCGAGGAGAAGACGTACCGCAAGCAAGTGTTCAAACAAGGTATCGCTAACGACGCGCAGAAAGGTGGGGGCAACGAAGACTTCAGTCCATCTAAAGAGAGTAATAACGAAGAAGAGGACGAGTTTAGATACTTCTCGACAGCGGAGACGGATGGGAACGTCATGTTTACATTCGATGTAAAAAATTCGGAAGTATCGAGCACAGCAAAAACGCTCAACAGTTTACACGCTCACCATCGAGAGTACGACGAACAATTGAAGCGAGAGCTGGAGTCCACGAAAGGGATGTTTGAAGTTTCCGATCACGATTTGCTGTTTTCGCAAGGTGACTCGACGGCAGCGGGTAAAGGAGCAGCTAAAGTACCGGATTCAAAGTTAGGCGGCGGGAAGAAGAAAGGCTCGTCGAAGACCGGTAGCGGAGGAAGTGGCGGTGGCGGCATTCTCGGTAGTAAAGGAAACGCGAACAACGCGAATTGGGGCGGCGCTGGATTACTCTCCTCCTTGGCCGCCAAAGCTGATGCCGTCGCAGTCAACGTCAAACGACGAGGGAGCGACGCTGGAGAAGAGCGAGACGAAAAATCCGTCGCCGTCGCTCGCCTTCAAAAGTTACAGAAAGAGGAAACGCGAACGAACGAGTTGCTTTCCAACCAAATATTGTTATCGAGACTTCCCGATAACGGCGAGCGCGCGCAATTAAAGAAACAAGATTTAGAAAAGCAAATAGAAGATTTGACGCGATCCATAGAATCCTTGTAATTACTTCATCTTCTAGTAGATGAGAAAAACAAAAGCTACCTGCTAACCATAAATACTACTACACGTTCCCTACGGACGAAGAAAACTCTTAAAACGCAGCCTTGATGACTTCCGCAACCTCTTCGCAACCTTGCATGGCCAACTCCTCCGCTTTCTTCAAATTGTTCGCGTTTCCCCACCTCCCAACCGATAAAATATTGGTCACTTTCTTCACCCTCGGCATGTACGCCACCGTCACCGCCCCCACCGCTTTCCTCGCCGACGACGTCTTCTTCCTACCACCGCTATTCTTACTACTCTTACTCTTCGCGTCGTTCGTATTAGTATAATCTTCAACTAACCGAACCTCCCCGTCCTCTTCGATAACTGCCGTGCACGCGCACAAAATATCCCTCACTTCCACCCTCGCGTGCATCAACGCTGAACTGGTCGCTAAAACTAACCCTCTTAACTCGTCCCCGTTTGCGTCCGCTATCGCGCATCTCACCTCCATCACCGCTTTCGGGAAGGATTCGAGGACAACTACCCCTCTTAAGCATTTCGTCAACTTTTCCGTCAAATCCATCTCGATATCTTTTATATTACGAGAAGACGACTCGAGCGACTTAAACGCAAACGAGGCCAGAGTCACGGACACGTCCAGAGTGCCTCTTAACTTCGACACGCGTTCGTCTTGCGCTCTCGACGTGGTCTTTTTTGGACCGAACACGGAGACGAAAATCTTCGTCGTCGTTCGTCCATCGCCGAGCTGAATGAACGCGGAACCAGAACTGTTCGTGATTGGGTTTAAAGAGAGAAAGACGGAAGAATTATCGTCGTCGTCGTCGTTTATTTCCTCTTGGTCTTCTTTAACTTCGTCTGATTTTAATGGTGGTGGCATCCTCGTTCGCCGTTTTTAAACGATGATTAGAATTTTACTTATAAGAATGAAGAATTTTACTTATATTTACACGCAAACACGCTACAGTAGTTCATCAGCCTATTGAAGGATGATTCAAAAATCCTCACTCATCGAGCGTGCCGTCGCAACTGGTCGCTGTTGACCTTTTCTCCGAACATGTTCGTCGCCGTCGATGGTGAATGTGTTTCCTCTTTCTTTTTGTTATTGAACGCTTCTCGTTGTTTTTTCATCTCCCTTACGCTCCCGTCTTCAAACTTGGTTTTGATGTGATTGCTGAGAGAAGCACCACCCATGGCGATGAGGACTTCAGTTGGGATGTATCCAGGTTTCGGGCGTTCCATGGGTTTCGGGATTAAACGGTCTCGCTCCGGGATCGGGTTCGTGTAGTTGTTGACGTCGTGTCGAGGCGCTCGTAATTCGTCGTTTGCGTTTATCCCTCTTCTGTGTTGGTTGTAGACGTTTTCGGCTTCCGGCGAGCGGTTGGAGACGCGGCGTTCGTACTGGTCGCGAGGGTCCACGTAGTTTTTCAAAGCCTGCGTGCCTTTGAACTCGTACCCCATTTCGCGGCGACGCTGGCCTGGGGATTTGTAGGAGCCCCACGATTCGTTTCTGTCCCACTCGGGCTGGGATCCGCCCAGTCTCGAGGCCGAAGAAGAATTTTCATAGTAATCGACATCAGACGGGCGAGGAACGTGCGCTCGCGGATCGACGATGGGGATTTCCGGCGTCCAAGAATCGTACGCTTCTCTCGCGGCGCGTTTAGACGGCGAGGATGGTGGTCGAGTCGGATGGACCATGGGAGGCTCGTACCGTTCCACCGCTTTGCGTCGTTGTTGATATTGTTGTACAGGTTGTTGCTGTTGATAGCTTTGTTGTTGCTCGTTGCTGTCGATGATGTATTCATCATGATGTTGTTGTTCGTAGTTCGTGACGACGTTTTGTTGAGTTTGTCTCGGTGGTGCATTACCACCATTCTTCTTCTTTTTAGTAGTACTCTTCTTCTTCCTCCGCTGCGCGTAATTCGCGTTGGCGCTCCTCGTCCTCGCCCCTCCGAAATCGGCAAACGCGCTCGCCGCCACAAAGAACCCACTCATAACGCTCGCGAAAACCGCAAATCCGGACAGTATCACCCCAGCCGTCGTCATTCCCGTCGCTAACTGATACACTTGACTCAACATCGTGTACCTCGCGCTGTTCATGCTCGCCGCGGCGACGCACGCGCATATCGCCGTGAGCGGCACCGTCGTCTTGAGCGCCATGAAGCATAACTCGAACCAATCGCGAGCGGCGGCGGAAAACGAAGAAGGTAAAGAAGAAGAAGAAGAAGGGGAAATCGCGATACCGCCGCCGCCGTAAAAGTCAGGGTTTCCATCGTTTCGTCGTCCGCGTGTGTGTTGTTGTGGTTCGCGAGGCGTATTCTTGAAGAAAAAATCCTCCTCCTCGTTCCCCGTTG
>Ga0209832_1002085_pt1 | contig 10526 bp, 12 predicted proteins | sample COGITO_mtgs_1104_2_FD_185516 | JGI IMG/M metagenome (GOLD analysis project Ga0209832, IMG submission 185516) | Pelagic marine microbial communities from North Sea - COGITO_mtgs_110407 (SPAdes) (version 2) | ecosystem: Environmental > Aquatic > Marine > Epipelagic ...
TTAAATATGGCAGCTGGTGACAAACATGTTGTTAACGAAAGATCTAATAGATTTATGGGCTCCTCAGAACATCATAGAGATATGGGCCTTGATACTATTGCTCTTCTATTGCAGGACACAAAAGCTAAGGGAAATAAAGTTTTTTATAATAATGCTTTAGCGGACATTATTGCAAACTATATAGTTTTTAAATCAGGAAAAGATTATGACAAATTAATGAAAAAAGTTTTTCAAGATAAAATTAAAATTGGAAATGAAATTGCTTATGAAAAACATGGTCAAACTCGTAAACATAAAAAAATTGCTAAATATAATGGTAGCCCCCAAACTCTTGCTTCATATTCATATTACATGACTAGATTAGATTTTTTAAGATTTGCAGAAGCTGTGATGAGAGATTATCAAAATAAAACTTGTGTAGGAAATTATCTACGAGAATCACAACAGCAAGCAGAAAAATGGTTTAAATATCGTCCAACAAAAAAAAATGCTCAATGGTATCTTCACAATTATTCTAAAAAATATGGTTCGCAATTCTATTTTGATTTTCAGGGATTGAAAAAAAGAAATATAATTGGAACAGAGGGATATAATGGACAAAATATATTAATTGATTTAGACAATTCACGAATAGTAGTAACAAATAGTGCTGCAACAGGTTGGAATGTTAAAACTTATATGTTGAATGTTATTAAAAAGGGGAAACTTCCAAAATAATTATTTGTTTATGAAAAAACTTTTAGCGATCATAGTTCTGGGTTTGCTGTTGAATGGGAATGCTTATTCCGAAACTAAAAAAAAAGAAAAAGTAAAAATTTATAAAGGATGGTCTATACCACAATACGTTAAGCCCGACCCCAATTTAGCTACATTAAAACATTATTTTAAGAAAGATTACAAACTCATTAAAGATCCACAAATGGGTTTCTATAAAATTAAACCAAAAGGTAATCATCAAGAATTTGAAAAAAAATTAGAAGTTAGTAAATTTTTAAAAGATCAGATGAACACTACAAGTTTACTAAGTTATCTTTATTATGAAAAAGATCTTTTAGTATATGATGAAATTACCCCTAAAAAAAGATTAGGTAAATTATACAAAAACAACACTCCGTGGATTTCAAACTCTGTTGGCAAAAGTATTGTTTCTTACCTGATAGGTAACGCAATATGTGAAGGTTACATCGAAAGTATTGATGTAAAAATAAATGATTGGCCTTTGATTGAAAACACTTTGTATCATAATCAAAGACTTATTAATTTACTAAATATGAATGCAGGAGACAAAAAATACGTTAGTGATTCAGATGGAATGAGATCAACAGGTAGATGGTACAATACTCATAGTATTAAATCTTTTGCTGACAGAGAACTTAAAAACTCCATACCAATAAAATATTCAAAAAGAAAATATTATTACAATGGATTAAATACTAATATCATTGTCAATTATTTAGTACATAAAACTGATTATAATTTTCAAGAATTTTTAGATAAAATTTTTCAAAAAAAAATTAAAAATCAATATACCGTTAGATCGAGGAAAAATTTGTTTAAAAGAAACGATAATGGAAAAATGACCAATAATAAAATGAACGTTAAAGATGGCACATCTTCTTATACTTTTTATGCGACAAGATATGATTATTTAAGAGTCGCAAAGGCAATTTTAGATGATTGGAACAATGATACATGTGTTGGTAAATATTTAAAGAAATTAGCAAAAAATAAAATCCCAAAGAAAAGATATATGGAAAAAGAGAAAGGTTACAGATTTTCATCTAAGTCATATGCAGGCCAATTTTATTTGGATTATTTGGATTTGGAAGGAAGAAATATTTTTGGATTAGATGGTTATGGAGGTCAAACTATATTAATTGATTTTGATGAATCTAGGATAATCGTTATTAACACAGTTCATACAGATTACAATTTTAAGAGATTGGTTTTAGATGTTTTGAAGAATGGAAGAATAAAATAATTCTTAAAAAATTTTAATAACTAGCCACGCCTCAGGCTTCATTAATCCTATTTAGTATTAGCTAATTCCATCACCTAGACACACAATAAGCACAATGATAGGTTTTATTAAATTAATTATATGAGTAATTCACCAAATATAAAAAAAATTAACACATTAGTAGTGGGAGCAGGTCAAGCCGGTCTTGCAATGAGTGAACATCTCTCAAATCATTCAGTAGAGCATTTAATTTTAGAAAAAAATCGTATTGTAGAGAGCTGGCGATCTTGTAGATGGGACTCTCTTGTAGCAAATGGGCCTGCCTGGCATGACCGATTTCCAACCTTAGATTTTGATGATCATTCACCTAACTATTTCCCTCAAAAAGACGTTGTAGTTTCTTATTTTGAAAAATTTGCAAAAAAAATTAATGCTCCAATTAAATGTAATGTAAATGTTGAAGATGTTTTAAGAGATAATAGTACTCAAAAATATTTAGTTAAAACTTCGGAGGGTAATATTGAAGCTGATAATATTGTAGTTGCCACAGGGGCTTTTCAAAAACCCATCATCCCAGCCATAGTTCCTGATAATATTGATATAACCCAAATGCATTCTCAATTTTACAAAAACCCAGATCAATTAAAAGAAGGAGCAGTTTTAGTTGTTGGATCTGGTTCATCTGGATCACAAATTGCTCAAGAATTAATGCTATCAGGTAGAAAAGTTTTTTTATCTATAGGTCCACATAATAGACCCCCTAGAAGGTATCGAGGAAAAGACAATGTATGGTGGTTTGGAGCTTTAGGAGTTTGGCAAAAAAAAACTCCTGATCCAAATACTCAACATGTAACAATTGCAGTGAGTGGTTATGATGGGGGGAAAACTATAGATTTTAGAAAATTTGCAAATCAAGGAATGTCCTTAGTGGGATTAACTAAAAATTATGAAAATGGAAAATTACACTTTGAAAATGATTTAAAATCTAATTTGGATATAGGGGATCAAAGTTATTTAGCTGTTTTAAAACAGGCTGATGAATATATTGAGAAGAATAATCTAGATTTTCCTGAAGAACCTGATGCTAGAAATATTACACCTGATCCTGATTGTGTAACTCACCCAATATTAGAAATAGATCTTAATAAAGAAAAAATTAAAACAATTATTTGGGCAACGGGGTACCAGTATGATTTTAGTTGGCTGAAAGTAGATACTTTTGATAAACAGGGTAAACCCGATCACTACAAAGGGGTAGCAAAAGTTGATGGGGTGTATTTTATAGGCTTACCTTGGTTATCTATGAGAGGATCATCATTTATTTGGGGTGTTTGGCAAGATGCCAAGTATTTAGCAGAACAAATTTTTAAAAAAAATAATATATTAAGTAAAATGATTAAAAGTAAATGACGCACAAAAGAATTAGAAAGTTTAATACTAAAGATACTTATCCCGAACAAAATCTAAATAATGATTTGTGTCAAGCGGTAGTAACAGAAGGGGGTAAAACGGTTTGGATGAGAGGCCAGTGCCCTCAAAACTTAGATGATGGGAGTAATATTGCAAGTTTAGATCCAGCTGAACAAACTCACAAAGTAATGAAAAATATAAAACAACTTATTGAAGAAACAGGTGGATCAATGAACCATTTAGTAAAAATTGTAGTTTACATTACTGACATTAAAAATAGAGAAGCGATTTATCAAGTTATTGGTGAATATACAAAAGGTGTTTATCCAGTTTCAACAGGTTTAGTAGTTGAACGTTTAGCTAGACCAGAATGGTTAGTTGAAATTGATGCGACAGCGGTAATTCCAACATGACCTTTTCATTAATTGGAAGATGTGAGAAAACCAACATGGTTGGTGTTGCAATTTCATCATCAAGTATTAGCGTTGCTAGTCGTTGCCCATGGGTTAGAGCTGGAGTGGGTGCAGCCGCAACGCAAAACGTTACTGATCCTAGTTTAGGAAACCTCATGTTAGATTATTTAGAAAAAGGTTTAAAGGTTACAGAGGTAATTGATAAAATTATAAAGCAGGAAAAAAATATTGAATATCGACAATTACTTTTAATAGATAACAAAGGTAATACTTCGCAGCACACAGGATCAAAAATCCTAGGGGTAAGTGGTCTAGAAAAAGGATCAAATTGTATAGGTGCGGGCAATATGCTTAAGTCTGAAATGGTACCTAAAGCTATGGTTGATCATTTTAATAATAATCCAAATACTCATCTTGCTGAAAGATTGTTGCTTGCTTTAAAAGCTGGGTTAGAAGAAGGTGGAGAAGAGGGGCCAATTCATTCTGCTGGAATTAAAGTTGCGGATAATACACTTTGGCCACTTGTTGATTTACGAATTGATTGGTTGGAAAATAAACCGATAGAGGAACTATATAAACTATGGAAAGCGTTTGAACCTCAAATGAAAGATTATAAATCAAGAGCTTTAAATCCCTCTGAGTCGCCTAGTTATGGTGTTCCAGGAGATTTATAAATACATGATTGAAAAACAATCTTTAGACTTACTTAAAACATTAATTGGATTTGATACCACAAGCTTTAAATCAAATTTAAATCTAATTAAGTTCATAGAAAATTATTTAAACCAATATAAAATCAAATCTGAGTTGGTTTATGATGAAACTAAAAATAAAGCTAATTTATTTGCAACTATAGGTCCTAATTCATCAGGGGGGATTGTTCTTTCTGGTCACACCGATGTTGTTCCAGTTATTAACCAAAAATGGGACAGTGACCCTTTTCAATTAATAGAAAAAGATCAAAAACTGTATGGTAGAGGAACCTCTGATATGAAAAGTTTTATAGGTTTAGTTTTAAGTCGTGTTCCTAAAATAGTTGAAAAAAAATCATCTAAACCAATTCATCTTGCTTTTTCTTATGATGAAGAAATTGGATGTGTAGGTGTTCATGGTTTATTAGAATTAATTGAAAAAAAATCAATTAAACCAGAGTTTTGTATTGTAGGAGAGCCTACAAGCATGGAGGTGGTGATAGGCCATAAAGGAAAACATGCTTACAGTGTTAAAGTTGAAGGATTAGCCTGTCATTCTGGACAAGCACCCTTTGGTGTTAACGCGATTAATTATGCTTCAAAACTAATTGCTTATATTGATCAACTAAATAAAGAAAAATCAATTAATGGGCCTTTTGATAATGATTATGAAGTTCCACACACAACCCTTCATACAGGCGTAATTAAAGGTGGAACTATTTTAAACATAGTACCTAGTTTATGTGAATTTGAATTTGAAATAAGAAATTTAATAAAAGATGACCCCTTACAATTAATAAAAAAAATTACAGATTATGCCAACCAAAAACTAATAACTGATATGTATAAAGTTTCATCTAAAACAGGAATTAGTTTTAATGAAAAAATTAATTATCCAGCTTTAGATATGGGTGCAGATATTGAGCTTGTTAAAAAAATTAAAGAATTGTTAGGAGATAATAAACATAAAAAAGTTGTTTATGGAACAGAAGCGGGTTTGTTTAAAAATAGATCTAATATACCAACTATTGTATGTGGACCTGGAAGTATAGACCAAGCACATAAGCCAAATGAGTTTATAAGTATTGAGCAAATTAATAAATGTAGTAAATTTTTAGATAAATTAATTGATAGCCAACAATGATCAAATATATTCTACCAGCTATAATAATCTTCTTAATTGTATTATTCTGGGAAAAGATTACTGAAATAGTCTTTAAAAAATTTAATATTAGATTGAATTATATTATTGTCAGTGCTGTGTTAATTACTATCGCCATAATAGTTTTACTAATCAATATTTAAATTCTACGATCTTTTAGTTGATTAACTCTCATTCCTTCACCTAGACACCTGATTAGAGGTTTGATATAGATAGATTAAGATTAAATGTTAGATAAAAAAAAATATAAAAAAGCTTTAGATTTTACTTACAAAATACACTTTAAACAAAACCGAAAAGGAACAGGAATTCCTTACTTCACTCACTTAGTATCGGTTAGCAACAATATCATTGAAGATGGTGGGACTACTGATGAAGCTATAGGAGGTTTATTACATGATGCTGTTGAAGATCAAGGTGGATTAAGAGTTTTAAAAGAAATTAAAAAGCGGTTTGGTAGTAAAGTTGCTAAAATAGTTGATGAATGTAGTGATACTGTAGTTGTTCCAAAACCACCTTGGCAGGAAAGAAAAAAGAAATACATTTCTGATATTAAGAAAAAAGGCCAATCTTCTATGTTTGTATCCCTTAGTGATAAATTACATAACGGTACCTGTATTGTTAATGATTATAAAAGAGTGGGTAAAAAAATATGGAACAGGTTTACAGCATCTCCAAAGCAAGTTGCCTGGTATTATGAGAGTTTATACAAAGAGTTTTCAAAACATCTAAAAGGTCATAAAGTCCTTAAAGATAATTTCTTAAAGGTAGTTAAAGAAATTAAGAAAGCAGCATCAAAATGACAATACTTGAAGCATATATAGTTTTTGAGTTAGTTTATTTGACCTACAAACTGTTAATAGATTAAAGAACTAAACAATCTATTTGAGTAAAAGTGAGTTTTAAGTGGTTTTCAACAATTGTTACAGACGCATTTGCAAGTATGACGAAGTATTAGTTAAATATCACTTAGTTTTAAAATATACATTTAATCTATTATGAAAAAAAAATATATTTTTGATTTAAATTGTTTATCAAAAATCAGAGCATCAGAAAGAAAAAAATTTATAAATGATTTTAAAGTCAATAATCATTTAAATGCTGTTCATAAGCAAATAAAAATAAATAAAAAAAAAATTAATTATTCAAAAATTCATTCAATAAGTTTGTTTTCTGGTGCGGGAGGTTTAGATTTAAGTTCAGTTTTATCAGGTGTAAAAGTTTTGTCTTCTCTAGATTTTGATCAAGATAGTATTAGAACAATTAAACAAAATACTATCTTTAAAGATGGAGACCATTTTTGTGCAGATATTAGAGATTTTGACTTAAAAAAATACAATCATATCTTAAAAAAAAATAAAACTGAAAAGTTAATATTAATTGGTGGTCCGCCATGCCAACCTTTTTCAAAAGCAGGGTATTGGGTAACTCATAAAAATATTTTAGGTAAAAAGGATCCAAGAAATATGATTTCCGAATTTTTAAATGTTATAAAGGTTATGCAACCAGACGGATTTATAATAGAAAATGTTGAAAGTATTTTGCATCCTAAAAATTTAATAGTTGTTAAAGAAATTGAAGAATTTATTTATAAAAATAATTTTAATTTAACCAGACATTCAGCAAATGCTATTGATTATGGTGTGCCACAAAAAAGAAAAAGAGTTTTTTTTATTGCTTCAAAAAAAAAAATTAAATTTGAACCAGTTTGTACGCATGGTAAAAATTTAAAACCCTATGAGAGAGTATTAGATTGGATATACAATTATGATGACACTAAGTTTTTTGAAAAAGAAGAGAGTGTTAAAAATAAAACTTATGAGACAGAGTTGAAACAGATTCCTCCAGGAAAAAATTATTTTGAATTAACTGAAAGAGATAATCATCCAAATCCTGTTTTTAAAGCAAATAAAAGATTTTGGAGTTTTTTATTAAAACTCAATCCATTTTTGCCATCTTGGACTATACCTGCGCAACCCGGACCTTGGGTGGGACCTTTGCATTGGAATAATAGAAGACTTAGAGTTCCAGAAATTGCTGCCATTCAGACATTTCCTAGTGATTATATTTTTTATGGCAGTAGACGCTCTATTCAAAAACAAATTGGAAATGCAGTACCTCCATTACTTGGCAAAGCAATGATAGATTGTTTAGTAAAAAATTTATGAAACCCAAGATAGTAAGTTTATTCTGTGGAGCAGGAGGAATAGATTATGGATTTCATAAATCAGGTTTTAAAACGGTATTTGCTACTGATATTTCAAAATTATTTTGTGAAACTTTTAAAAATAATTTTTCAACTACAAAAGTTTTTTGTGGAGACATAAGAAATGTTAATTTTTCAGAAGTAAAGAAAGAGTTTAATAACATAGATGGGGTTGTAGGTGGTCCTCCTTGTCCACCTTTTTCTAAATCAAGATTTTATATAAAAGAAAAAAAAAGAGCGATGGAAGATTTAGATGGAAAGGAAACTATAGAAAATTATTTTCGTGTAGTTAAAGAACTTAATCCAAAATTTTATTTTTTTGAAAATGTGCATGGTTTTATTTACAAACCTCATCAGAGCTCTATAGAATATCTAAAAAAAATAAGTGAAAAATTAGGTTATAAAATTTTCTATAAAGTAATAAATTGTGCAAATTATGGAATTCCTCAAACAAGAGAAAGATTTATCTGTATTGGTGTTAAGAAAAATTTAAAAGATTTTGAATTTCCATTTGAGACCCATTCATTAAAACCAAAAAAAAATCAAAAAAATTGGATAACTGCTGGTGAAGTTTTAAATGACATAGATTATCGTCTTCCTGAAGATAAAGATATGATAGCAGGTTCTAAGGATAGTGATTTATTAAAAAAAGTACCTCCAGGAGATAATTATTTGTTTTTTACTAAAGAGAGAGGTCACCCAAAACCGAAATTTAAATGGAGATCAAGGTATTGGTCTTTTTTGTTAAAATTATCTCCAAATAGACCATCATGGACAATTCAAGCAAGTCATTCAAATAATATGGGACCATTCCATTGGAATAATAGATTTTTAAGAATTCAAGAAATTAAAAGATTACAAACATTTCCTGATAATTTTAAAATTTCGGGAAAATATAAAGATCAGTGGAGGCAAATTGGAAATGCTGTACCACCATTGTTATCTTCTATAATTGCAAATAAAATTAAAAAAGATTACTTTTAGACATGAGTGTTAAAGATACAATTATACTTGATCCCTCTGATCTAAAATATCTTTTAATAGATAGTTTGAACCAATATACTAATAACACTTACTTTATTGATGGAAAAAATCCTTACAGATTTTCTATAAATAAGAAAAAATTCTATATTTTAATAAAAAACATTCATGAATCTGGGGAAGGTAGAGGCAATCAAGATGAGTGTAGAATTCAAGTAGCAAGATCAAATAATTTTAACCCTGCTTTAAATGAAAGCAGTAATGTGATTGTTCTTGGTTACTTTCATGATGAGAGAGTTTTTACTGCTTGGAATCCATTTATAATGCAAGAGAGATTTAACAGAAGAGATACCATATCATTATATTCAAGATTTAGCATTCAAAGAGAAGCAGCAGAAAATGGAATTTCAAATTATATAGATAACAATAATCAATCTATAATTTCATTTAAACCTCAATATTTAGGACTTTATTTAGAAAACTATGAGTCCATCCATTTATTAAATCAAGAAAATCTTAAAAATTTAATTGAAAAATCTGATGAATTTAATTCTGAGGACTCATTTAATGAACTTGATTATAACAATAACAAAATTACTATCACTCACACAAGATACAGAAGAGATCCAAGGTTTAGAATTGCAGTTTATAGCGCTTATAATCACAAATGTGCAATGTGTGGAATACAATTGGAACTTATTGAGGCAGCACATATTATACCTCATTCAGATGAAAGAGGGACCGATGAAGTAAATAATGGAATTTGTTTGTGTAGACTTCATCACGGTGCTTATGATAACTCATTAATTTTTATTGATGAAAATTTAAATATAAAAATAAATGAACATAAGATTAACTATTTGATTAAAATTGGAAAAGACTCCGGTCTTCATCATCTAAATAAAATTTCATTTCAAAAATTAAATTTACCTCAAAATCCTATTCATCAACCTAACTTAGATAATATAAAAATTGGAAATCAACTAAGGGGCATAGAGGAAATATGAAAAAATCTCAAATAGATGCTGGAAAAGGTTTTAAGAGAATCTATTTTGTTATTGCAACAATATGGGTGGGGCTTATGTTTTTCTTTTACCTTGCAGATTTCATGGCTTGTGAAGTTCACAAAATGGATATTATTGAATGTATAAATTTTAACGCTGCAACTCATTGGTTTAAATTTTTCGTTGTTGCAGGTATCGTCATTCCTCTTTTTTATTTTTTAAGATGGATAGCAGATGGTTTTAAAAAAAAATGAAAAAACTATTTTCAACGATATTGGTTCTGGGTTTGTTGTTGAGTGGTAATGGTTGAGAGAAGAGGACAGCCTAAAGTTAGCGCATTTGTTGAGATTTCTATTAGTCATAAAGTTATTGAGTATTGCAATCGTTATAATGAAAGTCCTTTTAAAGCCTGGAAACGATTGATCAAACACAGAGCATTTAGAGATTTAATGAAAGAGCATTTTAAAAAGGAAGTTGCTGATTTTAGAGTGGATAAATTAATAAATGATTACGATAGTTCTAAAAATTTTTATTATAAACATATTAAGAAATGGATGAAAAATAGAACTTCAGGCATTGGATTGTTAGTGAATAAGGATCTCTTAAAAAAGTACCCTAAAATCCTTAAATACTTTAACAAATAGATAATAACTGAACATTTAAAATAGTTAAAAAATTTTGTACTGCTCTTTAAAAAT
>Ga0209832_1002113_pt1 | contig 10463 bp, 7 predicted proteins | sample COGITO_mtgs_1104_2_FD_185516 | JGI IMG/M metagenome (GOLD analysis project Ga0209832, IMG submission 185516) | Pelagic marine microbial communities from North Sea - COGITO_mtgs_110407 (SPAdes) (version 2) | ecosystem: Environmental > Aquatic > Marine > Epipelagic ...
GTGTTTATTAGCTTCTTTTCAAAGGCTCTCTTTCGCGCCGCGAGACGAGAGTTAAATGTTTCTCAAGGGAAAAATGAGGAAAAGTGGCGGCACAAATGTGCCTCCTCTCTTGCTCGTTGAATACAACACTTTGCGCGCCGCACTCGTTAAAGGAAGAAGAAGCGCGCGGGCAAAAGCCGCGTCCTCATCGACGCGTCCTCGTCGTGGTTTCCTCGAAAGGTAGAATTAAAGAGAGTTTGCTTTTTCTCTCTTCCCAAAAGAGACTTTACGAAGGAACGGAAGAAAAGAAACAGAGAGCGCAGAAACAGAGGTCGTTACGAAGCGGATTGATTGAGAAACGAATCTGATTACGATGAGACCATTACTCTCGACGACGACGAGACGCGCGACGAGAGTCACGCTCGCAATCGCCGCGATTGGGTTACTCTCCCGCTCGGCGTTTTTGAAATACTGGATCGAGTACCATCTTCAAGAAGAAGAAGAAGAAGCGAAGAAGGAATTGGCGAACGGAGAGACAGAGGAAAAGCTGACTCGGATGAAAAGACGTCAAAGAAGAAGGCGGAGAAGGCGAAGGAAAAGAAAGACGAACGTGGACGAGGAGACGGAGGAGGAGGAGAGCAACCAGTCGTCGTCGGAAAATTCTTCGTTTTCCTCGTTTTCTTCCGACGACGGTTCGTCCTCTTCCTCGGAGTACTCCTCCGCCGAGGACGACGAGTCGTCTTTCGCGTTGGCGAGAGAAGACGCTCTCGGCGGCGGGGAGACGAAAACGCCGAAACGGTTAGCAGCGACGACACCGCGGTTAGCGAATACTAATAATACGAAAAAGGCATCATCTCGAAGCAACAGCGAGGACGAAAACTTCGAAACGCCGGTTGGGACGCCGAGAGCGGTGAAACGAGGCGCGACCATGGATAGGATTAAAGAGGAGTGGAAGAAAGAAGGGAAAGAGAGCGGCAGTCACTTTGAGAGTTCGGACGCTTCGCAGACGAGTTTGTTCGAGTATCGAAGAGCGGGATCGGAAGGCGATCGAGGGGAGAGTCGGAGTGGTCCGGGGGAGTATTTATCGCACACGACCGATCCAAACTTTTTCGCCTCGACGAAGTTTTTCGCGTGTTTAGAGCTCGAAGAGTCGAGGGAACTGTTTGGAATGAGCGAAGAGATTGAGATTGGCGCGAACCAGGTGCTCTTTCGGCAAGGCGATGAAAGCCGGGACGGAATTTATGTCGTCGTTGAAGGTCAACTCGGGGTGTACGTGCAATCAACGAACACGCGCAGTGGCGGCAGCGGCGGTGGCGACGGAAGCGCATCGTCGCTGGTGAAATCTTCGTCCAAGTCGAGCAGTCATCATCATCATCATTCGGTGAAAGATATCCGGCGTTCGTTCGATAGAGCCGGATCACCTGGGTTGCCGAATATGGGGAGGAATCAACAAGCCAGTCGAATGAGTCGAGCAAACAGCTCGACGTCGCATTCGAGAACGTCTTTGGATAAAGAGCGTTCACAGACACCACCGATGGGCGGCATTCGCGCTGCCTCTCCGCTTCCTCCAAAATCATTTAGCATAGGTCCGGCGCATTTGACGAACATCTTGAATAAAGGCGAATCTGTCGGTGACGTGGACGTTTTAGATTCCGCGAGGCGGTCCGTCTCGTGCGTGGCGATGAAGAACGGAGCGAAACTAGTTCGCATTCGTCAAGACGTTTTGTTCGCGTTCATTAGAAAGCACCCGAGAACGATTCAGGTTTATTTAGAACAAGCCATCGCTCGATTGTGGCGAGTCGCGAGATTTACTTTGAGAGATTTTCTCGAATTGCCAAGAGACGAAGGCGACGCGGAGTATTTAAGTCCCGGAGCAGAGGATTGTTTGGTGTTGAAACCGAAGCCACCGATGATGCGCGCGCAGACTTCACACGAGAAGTTTTTTGAACAAAGCTCAGATGATGTTGAGAACGGAGGGTCGTTCCCGTCGACCGTTTCGGAGTCTTCTAATTCGTTGGACGACGGTGCGAAATCAATTAACACGACGGAAACGCCCGAAGACGCCAATCCAACGAACAAACTGTTAGTGAATTACCAGGAAGAATTAGAAAAATACGCGGGCGGTAGAAAAACACTCTTGGCGAACGAGGTGTTCATCACCCAACGCGATAGTCAAACGAACGCGTATTTCATTCTTTTATCCGGGACGATGCGACGCGACGCGGTGCCATGGCCCGAAGGCGACGGCGTCATCGGTCCGGAATTGAAAGCACCTCGTTTGGTTGGCGCGGCGCACGCAATAACCGGTGCTAAGTTTGACGAAACCGTTCGTTGTTGCACGGATTGTGAGATTTTGTTGATCACGCCGACGGTATTACACACGTTGTGCGTTCACGCGCCAGATGCGTTCATTGCGTTACAATTAGCGGCCTCGTGTTCTCTAAACAGGGCCATTCGCGCTTTCATCGCGGCTGGCTTAAATCGCCAGTGGCTTTCTGCCGGTGACCAAGCGTTTCGATCGGGCGTAGACGCGACGTCTATGTACCTTGTCATCTCCGGTCGCGTGTCTATTTACAACGTCGCGTTAGGCGCCATGCGGTACCGAAGTCGAGGCGAAACTATCGGAGACGCGGCGATGTTGTCGCAAACTGCGCACACATCTACGGCCGTATGCACTCGCGATTGCGAATTAGTGCGAATGTCTCGGGCGAGCGTGCAAATTATATCGGCCAAATATCCCGAAGTCGCCGGAAGATTGTTAGAACACGTCGCTCGAAAGTTGGAAATCAACCAGCGCGATTTGAAAACCGGCGAACGATATCGTCCGGAAATCGTGACCATCGCCATCGTTCCCGCGACAGACGCCGTGCAAACGACAAAGTTACCGAAATTTGCCGCAAAGTTGAGAAACGCGTTGGAGAGGTTAGGCAAAGGGTCCGCGTTCATTTTGGACGAAAAAGCCGCGGAAGAGGTTGTGCCGGAAGGCTTTCGTCGCGTAGAGACGGCATTTTATCGGTCCAAGTTAACGAGCTGGATGACAAGAATCGAAGAAGAACACCGATTTGTTTTGTTCGTTGGCGATAGAAGTGGGCAGAACGCGAGTAATCGATCGTCGTCGTCGAGTGGGTGGTCGAGAGTGTGCGTATCTCAAGCCGATTTAGTGTTGGTTGTCGCCGAAGGCGGCGCGGCGGCGTCGTTCGCGCCTTCCTCTTCCATGCTTGAGATGCAATCGCAGTCAACTGGTATGAGCGGTAATAACGAATACAATACCAATACTGGAAATGTATTCATCGGTAACGGCGTCGATCCATCCCCAGCTGAGGCCAGGTTACTTTGGAAACGTCGTAAAAAGCGAATCGTTCCGGTACCGTCAGCCTCCGAGGAGGATTTTTTAAATTACCATAAAATTACCAGTAAGAAAAAGATACACCACCGACGCCAGCACAGCTACAGCAGCGACGCGATGAAGCAAAAGAGCGACGAGAATTTTGTCGAGATTGATAATAAAAATACCGCGATTTTAGCGCAAATCGAGTTGGTCTTATTACACGCGAAAGGCGAATCGCCGAAAAATACGCGTAGATTTTACGCCAACAGACCAGGTTTGCGCCGACACCATCACTGCCGGTTGAGTTCCTACTCGGATGCAGACGTCGATCGAATCGCAAGACATATCGCTGGTTGTGGCGTTGGCGTTGTCTTGGCCGGTGGCGGTGGTCACGGATTAGCGCACTTGGGCGCGTTGAAAGCTCTCGAGGATGAAGGCGTACCAGTCGATGCCATCGGTGGCGCGTCGCAAGGCACGTTAACTGCTGCACTTTACGCTCGAACGGCAAATTCAACCGTCGTGAGCGCGCGAGTTCGAAAACTTGCATCTTTGATTGCCTCTCCTCGACGACTTCTAACCGATTTAACGCCTCCGTTCCTCTCCATCTTAACCGGCGAAACTATCGACAAATCCATCAGAGATATGTTCGGCGAAAAGATTGAAATTGAAGACTTATGGATTCCGTTCTTCTGTTGCGCGACAAATTTAACCACCGGTAAGTTGGTCTCGTGCACATCCGGGACGGTGTGGCGGTACGCCCGAGCGTCGATGTCCGTGCTCGGTTTCTTACCGCCTATTGCGGATGAGATTACCGGAGATTTGCTCGTCGACGGCGCGTACTTAAATCCGGTCCCGGTGGACGTGTTGCGTAAATTATCGCGCGTGGAGTCGACGATTGTTGTTGACGTGGAAGATGAACACTACGCCGCGTTCAGATCGTTGACGGCAAGAGATGGTGGACTAGGCGGATGGCGTTTACTCTGGGAACGCGTGAGCCCGTTCGCGCAGGCAGAAAAGCTTTGGCAGTCGATCAAGAGTGGTAAGCGAGGGAACAAATCCTCTTCGGAATCGTTCAACGCGTATTCGACGTCTTCGTCGGAATCAGAATCAGATTCCTCTTCCTCGGATGTTGATGGAGGCAACACGAGAGGAGGTTCGACCCCCGCGCGAAGGAAAGGAGGAAAATCAACAAAGAAGAATAAGAAGAATAAGAAAAGATCTGTCTCGACTGCGACTACAAACGCCGCGCCGAACTACGCGACTCTTCTCGGCGCGTTACTCCGGGCCACCTCGCGACGCGAAGTTGCAGAAGCTGCAAAAGCGTGCGAGATTGACGTTTACTTGCGTCCACCGGGAGTGCCTCCGTTCACCTTTCACACCGGTTTAACCGACAAGCGCACGGACGATTTAATACGACGCGCGCGATTTAAAGCCGCCGAAGTCATACGCAAGTGGCAAGAAACCAAACGCATCGCGATGAAAGACGACACGGAAAACACGTCGATACAAGCGACGTCTTACTACGGCTTTTACTCGTCCACGACGCAAAATTCGCAAGGAAGATTATCTGCCATGCAGCCAATCGTGACGACTTCTCCGCGAGGCGAAAGTCACGTCGCCCAAACTCCTCCGCGAGTTCCTTTCCACCCTTCTGCGATGCAAACGCCGACATTACACCCGTCACCTGCAACCACCGACTCTCCGCGTGGGCAGTATCGACGCGCCTCGTTCGAGGACGTCGACGGCGAGGTCGACAGCGGCGTCGCCATCGTCAGCGAACGCGCGTTCTTGAAACCCGCAAAAACGAAGGAGGACGAAGAAGCGGAAAGAACGGAAGATAAAAAAAAGAGCATCACTCCGGCTCGGCAAATCATCGACGGTAAAGCAATCGTAAAACTCAGTGGTACCACCAACTTCGACGAAAAAGAACACGACGACGTTTTGGGGAAGAAGAAGACTTTGGCGGAAAAGTCGTCGTCAAAGTTGGAGACTGTGTAGTACTAGTATTTTAGTGAAAAGCAGCAGAAAAGTGCACGCACACTCTACACACAATTAGAAACATGTTCTCCTCCTCATCATCGTTACAGGCGTCGACTTCCCAAATCGTTCACCACCAGAAACTCACCCTCTCTCGCAAAAAAGCATCGTCCGCTACTCTCCCTCGAGGTGTCCTTCAGGTGCGCGCTTTTCTTTCCGCGGCGGAAATGTCGACTTTTGTTCCTCCTGCGCGTCGTTGAATTTACTAATCTCTCTCTCCTCTCTTTCCCCAAATCACATCACACATAAAACAGGTTCGCGCGGGCACTGCCACCACCGCGGACATCAAAAACGGGTTGAGCATCATGCTGAACGGGCAGCCGTTCAAAGTTGTCGGTACGTTTGTTGTTTCGCTTTTTTTCGTTAAAGCGCGCCGGCAAAAAGCCTGTCGTCATTCTCTCTTTATCCACGAGGGAAACTTTATCTGACAAAAAAATGTTCCTCCTCCTCCTCGCGCGACAGAGTTCCAACACGTCCACCCGGGTCGAGGCGCCTCTTTCTGCCGCACGAAAGTCCGCAACTACTTAAACGGCAACACCAAAGAAGAGACGTTCAGAAACGGCACCACGTTTGAGGTTCCGGACATCACCAACCTCCAGATGCAATACACGTACAAAGACGAAGACCAATACGTGTTCATGGACATGGACACGTTCGAGGAGTGCCGATGCCCGTCGGGAGATTTTGAGAAGTTCATCACCGAAGGCATGACGTGCTCAGTGTTGCAGTGGGACGGGAAAGTAATCGGTGTGGAACCGCCGGAGAAAGTGACGTTGGAAGTGACGATGACCGATCCCGGGTTGAAAGGGAACACGGCTTCCGGAGGAGATAAACCCGCGACGTTGGAAACGGGCTTGACGGTGACCGTGCCTTTGTTCGTGAACATCGGCGATAGAGTCGTCGTGAACACCGCCAACGGTGGAGAGTACAAGGAAAGGGCGAAGTAAAAAGTACTTAAAACTTCGTATATATAGCCACACAGCCACGTATTGTTTACATCTTTTACATCTTCTATTAATTATTTCACTACTCGCGTCACATCATCGTCGTATCTTAATGGCGAAAAACCCGCGCATGGCTGTCCTTGACTTTGCCTCCAGAGAAGCGAAGCGATCGCAGTACTGTTCTCGAGCCGCCGTGAAGCTCGAGCAACTGCTTTTAAAGTTCCCGAAAGTGTTGTCTTCTTTGCAGAAAGGAAAAGTCGTAAAGTGCGTAGACTTGGGTTGTCATCCAGGTTCGTGGCTGCAAGTGTTGTCCCGGAAAATAAAGAAGGCGGAAATATACGGGTTTGATTTAAACGAAATCGAATCGTTGGAGAGTTTGAAGTACGTGGACGTACATCGAACGCGAACGTTTCAGTGCGACGTGTTTGAGAGCGATGAGTTGATGAATTCTTTACAGTTGGATAAAAATGTGAATTTGCTGACATCGGATATGATGGCCAAAACGACCGGTCAAAACGATGCGAGTGCGTCGCACGAGTTAGCCGTGCGCGCGTTTGAGTTAGCCACGAAAGATTTGCTCGCGAAGGATGCGCATTTCGTGTGTAAAATCTTTGAGAGCGAAGAGACGAGGGCGTTGAAGATGGAAGCGAAGAAAGCGTTTGCGAGCGCGAGTCTGTTTCGACCAGACGCGGTGAGGAAAGGCAGTCGAGAAATTTATATGGTTGGCGTTGGGTTCAAAGGTTAGCGTAGGCGTAGTTTTTAGTAGTAGCTAAATGTTGTACTATAGTAGCGTTAATTAGTTCTGTTTATCAATTTTATGCGCGCGGGGCGACTAACTTTGAATACAGAATCCCGAGACTCGCCACGCACAAGGTCGTTCCAAACGCGATTTCCGCGTACCTCGAAACTTTGTCTATTCTTTGTACGCGCAACGCGTACGCGTCGTCGTAGTCTTCGGTGACATCTGCTAATATGTCACCCTTGTTGTTGTTGTTGTTCTTTTTCGGACGCGTCTTCTTGCCGTATTTTTTGTTCAAATTCGACGTATCGCCGGCGCTTTCGACTAAGGCTATTTTTTTATGCAAACTCGTCGAGGATTGAATACCCGCGGCGGCTTCGCTTTCGTTTTCTATGATTTCCGCTTTACAACTCCATCGACTGGACGATAGAACTTTGACGTGCGCGCTTGTGCCCATGTACTTTTCCACGTTTTCTTCTCCTCCCGGTAATAAAATTTGCGAGTAACTCTTCGTGTGTCCGACCAACGAGACGCCGTCGGCGGCGATGTCAGTGATCCACACCTTCATTTTCTGTCCTTCCAGTTTTGTCCACGGGAAATACGATTCGGTGAGTTTTGTTAATTCTCTCGAGCGATTTTTTACGGTGAGCGTATTTACTCGTTTCATTCGAAACGCCGGCGTGTTTGGCCGCGCGTAAAACTGACTGATGTGTACCTCTGGAAACTTGTACTTTTCAATCAAACTCATCGTCTCTCGCCACTCGGATTCGGTTTCGCCCGGAAATCCGCATATAATATCCGTCGCGATGGTAATATCCGGAACATGTTCTAATAAATAATCGCACACCTGTTCAAACTCTTCTCTCGTGTATTCTCTCTTCATATCGTCCAAAACTTTCGAGCTTCCGCTTTGTACCGGAATATGAATCCAACTGAATACCGACGGATGTCGCATAGCTTCCGCGATGGCCGGTAAGTGCGCTAAAATATACGGCGGATTCGTCATTCCTAATCTTAACATCACCGATTGATCCGCGGGTAACACGTCGACCAACGCTTTAAACAACTCCGCGACGTTCGAGCCTATATCTAATCCGTACGCTCCGGTATCTTCGCTCGATAACCAGATTTCCGTCACCCCTTCCTCGATCGCCAATTTCGCTCTTCCTATGATCGCCTCGATCTCGTAACTCCCGAGTTCGCCTCGCGCGTGTTTCGTCTTACAATACGTGCACTGTCCTAAACATCCCGTGCTCAGCGGAATAATCTCCACGCGTTCGTTCCTTCGAACTTTCGGCAAGTCCAACTTCGGTAAGCTTTTCTTCTCCAACATTAAAACTCTTTCTCCTCTTAGCGTGCGTTCCACCGCTTCGACGATTCGATCGATTTGCGAGACACCTAATAACGAAACCTCCGCTAACTCTTTCGCCTTTTGGTCGCCTTGAGGCACGCATCCGCACACCACCACGGGCACCTCGTTCGTTTTCGCTCTCGCGAGAACGGTATTCATCGCCGCTTGGCTCGGGTTTTTCACCGTGCACGTGTTCACCACCCATAAGTTCGCCTCGCTCGGATCGTCGGTTAATTTATAACCGTACGCTTGCAACTGTCCGGACATGAATTCAGAGTCCGAGTGATTGTGCGCGCACCCGAACGTTTTCACGTGTATCCTTTGCGTGCCCGGGACAGAGTGATGATTCTCTTTGTCGTTGTCCTCGTTGTTACTCGTGTTGTTCCGATGATGATGGCCACCGAAAACAAACCCGTTTTTGGGTTGGTTCGGTAACTCTCGCGTTATCTTGCCGACGACATTTCCTCCTTTTCCTTTTCCTCCTCCTCCTCCTCCTCCGAGGTCTTCCAAATCCTCGATGAACTCTTCTTCTTCTTCTTCTTCTTCTTCTTCTTCTTCTTCTTCTTCTTTGACGGCGTATTTCTCTCACAAGCTCTCACGTCTCTCTCTCTCCCCAGAACAACAGAAATCGGCTCTACAACATAAACCCTAAACTCTCCCAAAAAAAACAGGTTTTCTCGAGGGCAAAAAAAGAAAATTTTCTGGCCTGATGAGAAGAATCTCACACGTGGAACGAAAAGAGAGATTTCGCCTCTCTCGTGCATTCTGAGCCAAGAAAGCGCGAAAGAGGGGAAACGAGTTCTCCTCGAAAAAAACTCTGCACTTTATGAAACGCACTTCACGTGTGTTTTGCCGCCAATATATAGAATAACCGCGTTTGTTGGTTGTTGTCGGGAGTCGTCGTCGTAATTCGCTATCGTTTTAATTTTACGATAGGAAACGCGAAGAGTAAACTACCGCTCGTTCTCGAAAGTGTCGTTCATCGCGCGCGAACACGTTCGCGACACCAGAGAAGAAGAAGAAGAAAGGTAAATACGAATGGATTTTGGATTTTGTTTTTTACGGGAATGTGACTCACAACGATGTTCTTGCGTCCCGTTTGTTTTTGGTAATCGCGCCCCGCGCGCGAGGGACGAAAATCGACTCGAACTCAAACGCGGAATGAATCGTTCGGTTTAGAAAAATGGTATCGATGTTTCTATGCGATGCGATTTGACATCGACCAATCGCGAGATGGCCTAGCGCGCCATTTTTTACGCGCGTTATTTTCGTTTTGGGCGAGTTTTAAGGGGGGAGAGGAGGTTTGTTTCCTTCCCTTAATTTGTGTCCGTCTCTCTCACATTTGCGCGCTTTGCGCGCGCTTCTCTCCTCGTTCTGCGAACTCACGCGTACCTTCTCAGTCACACAAACACACAGCGTAACATTTATACCGTCCAAATATATATATAATCATGGCGACGGCGAAGATGAAAGGGAGCACCTTCCCCAGGTACGAACAAAATCGATTTTTTCCCTTCCCAGTCAGTAAAGAAAGCTCTCTCGTTGCTTCCTGGGCGCGCGCATCAGTCGCTCTCGGAAGGACACTTGGAAGCGAAAGAGAAGAAAAAAAGCAAATTGCTTGGTCCAGAATTGTTTTCGTTTTGAAGGAGAGATTTATTTTTCAACCAAAAAAAGGACAAAGCTTTTCTTCTCGAGGAGGGGTGTGCACCCTTCTTTCATTTTTTTCCTTCTTGTTCTTTGTGTGTCCTCCTCCTCGCAAAAGAAGGCCTTTGTTTTGTGTTTAAACAAACAACTCACTTATTACGTTTTTGTTTCATCATTCATAAAACAACTCAAAACACAGGTTATCATCGTTCGACAACCTCCACGGTCTCCCGTCCTTACAGAACCAGCAACAATCGAACGAGTTTTTCGACCACTGGACGCCGGACGAGGATAACTTGTTCGAGCACTCGTTGGCGCAATTCGAGAGTTCGGTGCCCTTGTCCATCAACGCGCACGCGATGAACGATTTGTCGCCGCAGAATGGAATCGGAGCTGGGAATCATATTAACATTTGGGGTCAGATTTCGCAAATGACAAAGA
>Ga0209832_1002133_pt1 | contig 10422 bp, 9 predicted proteins | sample COGITO_mtgs_1104_2_FD_185516 | JGI IMG/M metagenome (GOLD analysis project Ga0209832, IMG submission 185516) | Pelagic marine microbial communities from North Sea - COGITO_mtgs_110407 (SPAdes) (version 2) | ecosystem: Environmental > Aquatic > Marine > Epipelagic ...
CTTCACATCGAGCGTTACGGAATGGGACGCCTTCGTAGCGACGCCATCCCCTGTTGGCGGAAACGAAAACGCAAAGAGTTTTGACAATGTCGCCAGCGGGCTCATGGAGCTCTACTCGCCTCCAGCATCTGCCAATCCAACAGGAACGACAGCGACGACAGGACAGCAGACAGGACAGCAGACGTACCCCACAGGGATATCTCCTCAGGGCTCTGTTGCGAGCTCTGTTGGCCGTGGTGGTAGCCCTACCGGAGGCACCAACGACCCGTTTGGATTCGCGGCACAGCCGCAGCATCCGCCTCAGCCAGCGCCTCAGCCAGCGCCTCAGCTTCAAGTTCAGGCTTATCAAATGCAGCAACAGAATCCGGTCTCTCCTCAGGAAAATTCGCCACCGCAAGATCCAAATAGTTTCTATGCCGCCAACACTGTTGACCAGTCCCACACGAAAAACGATTCAATTGTCGGCGATGCCTTGAAATCGATTGTGAACCTTGACAACCTAAATATTTCCCCCTCTACGGCTGCTAACCCGTTTGCGACAACCTTCTCCGACTCGGGCAGCATCGCGAAGCTCGGGGATGCACGTTCACAGAAACAGGCGGGGGGAAAGAAGAGCGTCATGATGCAACAACAGCCACAGCCGCAGCCAATGCAACAACAGCAGCAGACGCAGATGCAGATGCAACAACAGCAACAACAGCAACAACAGCAACAATACCAACAACAGCAACAAACCTGGGGATCGGGGAACCCTTTTTGAGTGGCTAGTTGGAAAACTGACGAAGTGACATGGTACGATAGGTAGGGTGTTGGATGACGCAGCAAAACAGGGTGGTGGCGGAATGACGGTCCATCGAAAAAGTCAAAGTAAGCGAGAGTAAAGTGATGAAGCGCAATTATCCAAGCAAATCCTACGTCTCTTCAATACAATTATCACCAGCATCGATATTATTCTCGATTTACGAAACCTTTCCTCTTTCTTCCCAGAGTCGCTCTGCTTCCCGTTCCCTTTCATCATCCTCCCTCATCCTTTCCCTCTTCTCCGCATTTTTCCCTTCAGCAGTGCGAACCCTATCATTCGTGTAGGACTTTTTCTTCACATCCTCGAGCTCGGACTTTACTTCGGCCAGCTCCGATTTGAGGGACGAGAGATCAGGCAGTTTACCCTCGAAAATATTGAAGGTACTACTGTCTTTGTCTTCTGCAGGTTGGGGGCTCTGAGAAAAATAATTTGAGAAAAATAATTGAGGAGTTATGTTATGTATGTTAGCCCAGGTGGGAGAAACGACACGTGAACGTGGAGAAACGACACGTGAACTCACCTTCTTTGCAGCAGCGGAAGTTAATACCTCGCTGTCCAGAAGATCAACCTTGTAATCCACCCCGAAATCTCTTAAAACGCTCATCACTTTCAGGGGGCTTTCAGGGGAGTTGCTGTTTTCCTTCAATCCCACGACCTCAAACGAGGTCCCGTCCGTTAGCTTCCCCGTTAGTTTCGTCGAGAGAGGATTAGAAAACGTCAGCGACGCTATATTGTTGGCGTAGCCTTTGATGAGAAGATCAGTGAAGTCCTTTGAATTTATTGTGTTGGTAGCGGAGGATGCCAAGGATAAGAGAGGAGAGAGGAGGACAGCCGGGATGCCGAGGAGTGGAGCGAGGAGTGCCGTACGCCTCGAAACATTCGAAAATGGCACAGGGGACGCCCCTCGTCCCGGGACTTCGCTATCCGCATCAGCATTTGCATCGGCTTGCTTGTCAGTGGACCGTGATCGTCTATAGAAATTCAGGTTTGTCACGTATTTTGATTCTTTTGATTTTGCACAACGAAAAGCCGAGATCGAGATAGTACTTTGTAGCCCTACAGAACTCTGAAGCAGGAGGAGAGCAACTAAGACGGACCAAGGTCTCACCATAGCAAGTGGTAGAAAAAAACAAATATCGACCAGCGCCGTAATTTGGGGTGTATTTATCGTTATATGCGAGAGACTTGTACTAGGCGATGGCGCGATTTGGGTATCTGCTAGGTTGACAGCACACGAGGAAGGAATATTATACTTTCTGGCTGTAATTCGAGAATGACTATTCTTCATCCGTGGGTCGTCGCGATCTCTCCATCCCCTAGTAAATTCTCCCAATTCGTGAATAGAAACCCTTGGGAAGATCTTCAGCCCCTTTCCACCTAATCCGCCCCCCCATAGGTTCCTCTCAATTATGATTTCTTTCGTAGGGGTCGGCTCCTTCCTTGTTTCTGTCTCCATCTCAGTCTTCCTTATCACAAAAGAACAACGATTGTCACCCTCTCCCTCCGCTCCTAAATCGCCCCCGCCGTCTTCAATCCTAATCGCCACGCGAATGCACGTATCGTCATCATCCGCAAAGCCGCCAACCGAAGAAACGATCAGGAAGTTCTGTGCCTTAGTCGAGAACCTCAAAAAGAATATGCAGGGCACCGCAATAAGTGGCATAATCGCTGTTGATAGGGGGTGCTTTCCTGGGGTGGAAAGGTAAGCGAGGAAAGCAAAAGGAAAAAGAGGAGTGAGATCGCCGCGGCTCGTATTGACGTGGAATTTATTGATCTAGGGTTATGGTTATTGTTCTACACGCCAACTCAGTCTCACTTTTTTTCTTGCTGTGTGTGCTCACTCTCTCCCTCATTCTCGTTCACAGAATTGTCAATTCAATTTATGGCTCGTCTTCTACCTCAAATCACAACACCAACAACACCAACAACACCAACAACACCAACAACACCAACAACACCAACAACACCAACAACACCAACAACACCAACAACATCAATCCTGATGTGACTGATGTGACCTCACAATGGAGCTGGACAGTGAAGGTCCTCAATGTAGATCCCTGGGGCTCCTTTACTCCCGCTTTGAATGCGTTAGTATCCTTTGGCGCTTCAAACTGTTTCTCTTCCATCCTGTTTATGAGCGCGGAGGTGGAAGTGGAGGCCCCCGTCGTCGAGAGACTCAGACGGGAGCTGAAGGGGGACACACTTGTGGCGGGGGCAGCTTTATCTGGACATGATTTCCGATCCCCCGGGGGGACAAATGTTAAAGGGGATCGTTTGGTAGAGGTGAGCAATGGACACGAGGGGAAGCTGATTTTTTTGTTCTTCATTTGCTTGCTGCCACCGATTAAAAAAATTCCTCTCAAAAAATCCCTCTCAAAAAATCCCTCTCACACTTACAATAACCCCATCTCACAGCTAAACGGTCGCACCACACCATGGAACACCCTATGTCTCTGGGACACCTCCCTCCTCTCCCTATTCGGCTTCCTCCCCGTGAGTGACCTGCGATCATTTGGCCTCACACCCGGCGTCGAAGAGGTCGCAGCCATCGCCGTCTGCCAGAAAATCATGGGAAAAGATTGCGCCAAGGCGAAACTCATTAACTGCGAGCAACGCGATTATGGCAGAGACACCGACGCAGGCGCCGACGTCGACGCGCGCGGGGGAGGGGGACGACCGTCATGGAAAGTAGACTTCGATGACGACCCAGACAGGATTAGATACCACCAAGAGAAGATGAAATCGAAGATCCAACGGCCTCGTGGACAAATGTTGCGCATAGGACTAGAGAGTTTTGGCGTTGTGCATCACATATGAAGTGGAAAAACTTAAAACATGCGACGATTGGATAACAAAGTAGTAAGAGAATTTCTTTTAGAGGTGGTGAAGTTGAATGAGGATATTAAAGTACTACTTTTTACCATTTATTTGAAAAATCCCCTTTGACACAAGCAAGATCAATCAACTCTCCACGAACGTAAAACACATTTTAAGTCTTCGTTTCATTCATTTTTCCTTTTTCCTTTTTTTATTTTCGGTTCCTTTTTTCTTTTCACAGGAACTAAATTACCCCCCCAACAGTCCCTACCATGCGCATATCTAAATCACTCCCCCTAATCCTCTCCCTACCAATAACTTCCAGCGTCGTTCTCGATCCGATTTTCAGTTCCCCCTTCCCACAGGCGATTAGTTCAGGCCGTCTTACCCCGGGATTATTCGAAACCGCAGAGGAAGTATGCTCAGGGAATATTGAGGACTTATGCGATAACGCGAAGTATCTACACGGTTTATACACCACGTATAACACCCTCGTCAACCCTACTGCAACCGATGTCATTTTCAAGTCTGACGACTCTGATAACAATTTACTGTCGGAGATAACGACGCGCACCTCAACCGACCCCTCGGCGAATTCTTACCCCGACTTCTTTCAGGAACACGAAGTCGGACGGAAACCTGTTATCATCAACCAGGCTAAAGACGCCAACGTGGTGGTGGATGAAGATCGCATCAGCCAGATCCGTGAATGCATGCGTGGCGGTGGCGGTTCTTCTTCTTCTTCTTCTTCTTCTTCTTCTTCTTCTTCTTCTTCTTCTTCTTCTTCCGATGACGATAAAGGTCGGGTGGCGTCGTTACGCTCTGAATTGTCGTCGGTCGAGTCATCCATATCGTCCTCTCTGGAAGTGATCTCAACTCTGGAGGAAGAGATCTCTGAGCTGATCGAGATGGGAACAGGCGGGGGGGATACGGACAACGAAGTCACGTCCGCCCGTGAGAATCTTGGGAAAGTCAAGGACGAAGTGGAGAAGTTGACAAAAAAGAAGGATCAGATTGAACTTGAAATCAAGTCTGCGCAGTCGAGTGCATCTGAATCTGCTGCATCATCATCCGATAAATCCGATAAATCAAAATCAACGGCCTGTCTATCCCCATCGTCCCTCACCAACGTCCCGCGATACCTCTACAACGATTACATCCGTCGTCTCCCCTCTCCTCCCCATTGGACTCTCACAACCATGACTATAAATAACGACAAACAACGAGGGAATGAATTCATACAATGCGGTAACGGGATGCACACGTTAGTATATATCTCTGGTGCGGACGAGGAATATCAAGTGCGCATTTCGGACTACCAGTCAATCTCGCGATCAGACGGTATTACGACGGAGGTTGTTGATGAAGGAGGTGGGCGGTATGACGTTAAGTATGTAGGAAACGCATGGGATCAAGACGGCTCATACCACCACGGTACTGTTAAATCGAAAGGTATGATATTCGTTCCTGAGGGTTCAACTCTTAGCGTCCGCCCGTCATCTTCCTCTTCCTCCTCTTCCTCTTCAGAAGAGGAGATAATAGTAAGATTCTGCCTCCTCGACGCGTCAAATTTAAACGTCTTTTTGTCGAGCCAAGCGTACAGAGGGTACAAGGAAAAGGATGCAGAAAGGGTAATTCGAGGGATTCAACACAAATCATTCGACAAAGCCATGGAACGCAACCCTGTCGAAATCAGTGGTGAGGAATGGTCGAAATGGCCACGGACTGTGGCATCACCCACTGCGACTGATGGCGCGGAAGATTCCGGGGGAGGAAACCGCAAAAACCGCAAGAAAAAGAAGAAGAAATCCTTCTCCGAATGGCAGTCCCTAAAAGCCTGGGACCACTTAATCCTCGGTCTGACGTTACCGTCCCCTACAATGCCATCGGTAATTGAGTCAGGTAGGACCAATGCGATGGTAAAATTTTTGGACACGTTTGTTAAGAAGGATGGCGACGCTACGCAGGTTTGGTATGACATTAGTTGGACTGGTGTTCTCATCGGGAACCAAGAAGGCAGCGAAGACGTAAAATCCGACGTAAAATCCCTCACGGGAAAAAAATCGTTCTCCCAGGACTCGCAGTTAGTAACCTGGAGCTATGCTGTCGACTCTCACTCGTTACAATATGGAGATTCGTGCCGTAGTGTGGAAGTGAGGATCGAGGACCTCGAGCCGGGTACGCGGTATGTTTTTAGAGTGAGGTTGAGGTATGGTGACGACGACGACAGTGGTTCGGGGACGGGGACGGGTAATGACAATGAACAAACATCAGAAATCCACTCAATCTGGTCCCCCTCTTCGTCTCCTATAACGACCGGATCCGTCGGTCCCCCATCACCCTTAACATCCACCCCTCTCCTTCTCTCCCCCTCATCCTGGAACTCTGTCCTCGGGTCCCTCCCTGGCTTATCATCCTCATCTACTGATACACTCTACCGTCACAGACATGGTACGGATGCTACTATGGTGGTTCTTGGGTTTCATGACAGTGAGGATAATGGCGGGAGTGAGGTTGATGGGTATGTTGTCGAGAGGAGTCATGTTGACGATCATGGTCACAATGAAGGTGATTGGACCGTGATTAACCACGGAGTAGAAGTTATCACCAAGGTCGAACCGAGCGCGACGAAATTCCTCGGCGGAATAAACAACAAAGACAAAGACGAACCCAACGCCAAATCAGAACTAGACAAAACTGCCAAGAAAGTATTCCTCGCAATCCACCACCTCCTCCCAGGCTGCACATACCAGTTCCGTATATCTCCTCGGAACTCGCACGGACGTGCGAAGAGCTGGTCGAGCCCGACTCAGAAAATCACTACGGTGTATAAGCCCGGGTATGAGTTTGGGGATGACGATGACGACGATGGGGAGGAGGGACATGGATATACTGGTGAAGGTGGACATGTTGTTCATGGAGTGAACGTCGGTATGAACGCGAACGCCAACGCGAACGCCAACGCGAACGCCAACGCGAACGCCAACTCATCTGGTGGTTCCGCGGTCGAAACGGCAGTCATTGACGACGTCAAACACTTCGTAACGATCGACAACATCCCCATGTCCGCCTGGACAGCCTGGTACTCCCCTCGTGGTTGGAAGGTGCACGGTGAGATCGTTGACGTCCAATGGATTGATGGGGATGTTAGCAAGGCGAGGATCGAGAATAAGGAAGAGGTGGGGCATAGGATTTGTAGAGTCGAGAGGGATGGACGGACGCCATTGGTTTATCTTGTGTTAGCGTGTCAGAGAGCGGGGGGGATTGGGGTCGTTATCGTCGACAACGACTCCGAAAGATGCGATAAATTCGATCAGTTTTGTATGCCCGGGGCCGATGAGGAACACGGGGAATATTGGGGGCGCTATGATCTGGAAAGGCCGTGGAGGATGGTGAGGATTCCCACGGTACTGGTGAGGGGAGGGGATTTGGGAGGGGTCAGGGGGAGGAAGGAGGAGGTTGCGAGGGCGGGGGAGAGGTTTAGAGAGGAAGTGGAACGAGAGAAGGAAGAAGCGAGGGAGAGAGAACTTGAGAAGGAACGGGAGACTGAGAGGGAGAGGGAGAAGATGAGGGAGGAAGAAAGGGAGAAGATTCGACAGGAGATGAGGGAGGAGGCAGAGATGGAGACCGCTAAGGCGAAGAAGAAGAAGGAGGCGGAGGAACTGAAAGAGCAGGAGGCTAAAGAGCAGGAGGCTAAAGAGCAGGAGGCTAAAGAGGAGGGAGCAAAGGAGCAGGTGGAGGACGGTGCTACTGCGCATGAAGAGAAGGGGGATAACGCGGAGACGACATCGCAAGACGACAACGAAGCAGAGGAGACGGCGACTGAATTGTGAATGCAAATATTTTCTGATTATTTTGTCGCAGTACATGGAAGTAAAAATAACGACGCAGAAAGCAATTATTAACAATAAGGGCAAGGGCGGGAGTGTTGTGTTTTGTGTTTTGAGTTTTGTGGTGCTAAAGATAAAGAACGTATCCATTATTTCAATTAACATCAACATATCAACATATCAACAAAAATGCGAGCGAAGCACTAGAGCCTCAAGCTACGCGGAAATCTAGAAGCACTTGCGGTGCACGATGGAAGGTCCACTCTCGTCGTACTCGGCCTTGCTGATCCACATCTGCTGGAAGGTGGAGAGACTGGCAAGGATACTTCCTCCGATCCACACACTGTACTTCCTCTCGGGGGGGGCGACGACCTTGATCTTCATGGTGGAGGGAGCGAGGGCGCTGATCTCCTTGGTCATGCGCTCTCCGATTCCGGGGTACATGGTGGTTCCGCCAGAGAGCACGATGTTGGCATAGAGATCCTTACGGATGTCAACATCACACTTCATGATGGTCTGGAAAGTGCAATCATGGACACCACTGGCCTCCTTTCCAATGAAACTGGGCTGGAAGAGGACCTCGGGGCACCTGAAGCGCTCGTTGGCGATGATGATGACGTTTCCGTCGGGGAGCTCGTAGCTCTGCTCGAGCTCAGAGGACTCGGCGGCATTCTTCATCTCCTGGTCAAAGTCCAGGGCAACGAAGGTGAGCTTCTCCTTGATGTCACGGACAATCTCACGCTCGGCGGTGGTGGTGAAACTGTATCCACGCTCAGTGAGGATCTTCATCATGTAGTCGGTGAGGTCGCGTCCAGCAAGGTCCAAACGGACAATGGCATGGGGAAGGGCATATCCCTCGTAGATGGGAACAGTGTGGGAAACACCATCTCCACTATCAAGGACACATCCGGTGGTACGTCCGGAGGCGTACAAGGAGAGGACGGCCTGGATGTTGACGTACATGGCGGGGCAGTTGAAGGTCTCGAACATGATCTGAGTCATTCGCTCACGGTTGGCCTTGGGGTTGAGGGGGGCCTCAGTGAGGAGGACGGGGTGCTCCTCAGGGGCAACACGAAGCTCGTTGTAGAAAGTGTGGTGCCAGATCTTCTCCATGTCGTCCCAGTTGGTCACGATTCCGTGCTCAATGGGGTACTTCAAGGAGAGCACTCCACGCTTGGACTGGGCCTCGTCTCCAACATAGGCATCCTTCTGGTCCATGCCGACCATGATTCCAGGGTGCTTGGGGCGTCCCACAATGGAGGGGAACACAGCGCGGGGAGCATCGTCTCCGGCGAATCCGGCCTGTCAACACACAACAAAAATAAATAAATAAATAAATAAATGGAAAAGGGTTAGAATGTGGCTAAGAAGCTTTGGAACGGTTGGCAGCCATAGCAACTGAAAAAAAGATCTTTGGCCGTTACTGGTATCCAACTTACCTTGCACATACCGGAACCATTGTCAACGACAAGAGCAGCAACGTCTTCGTCAGCCATGATATTAATAGATTTTTAAAGCGGTTTAAAACTGCAGAGAGGGGCAAAAGTTAGTTGTCAGGACTAAAAACGGGGCAAAGGTGTGTTCATGATGATGCAGGCAGTGTCTTCACTTAAAAAGTCGACAGGGTGCCATCAATGTCATAGGGAGCGCATTGATGGAGGTTTTTTTGCTATTGGTCGCTTTTAGGCTTACCTTAAAAGTTTATGCCCAAGGTGGCGAAAGATCTCGAGATCTCTCCCGTTTGTCTGGGCATAAGAGTTCTCGAGGGTCAAATTTCTCTCTTTTGAAATTATTTTTTCGCCTCCCGCGTTCTTGAATTATCGCTACACTCATGATGGTTTTCAATATTTTTTTCCTCCTCATCTTTACCTTCTTCCCACAAGCTGCTCTGTCCAAAAACTTCATTTTCTTCCAGCCAGATGAGATGCGTGCTGAATCGCTTGGGTGCTACGGACACGCTACATCACAAACGCCACACTTTGATAAGTTCGCTAGCGAAAGCACGCAGTTTATGCAGGCTCATACATCACACACTGTTTGTAGTCAATCGCGGGCCGCTTTCATCACCGGATGGTAAGTGGGAATGAGAATGTTTTTTGATTGAAACTTGCCTACGAGTGTTTGTCTCGTTGATAAGGATTAGGGCATCCTCGTGAAGAGGTGCGGTTTCATCTGTTCATTATTCATCCTAAAACTAACTATTCACCTACTATCTTCACAGGCCTACTCATGTTCTAGGTCATAGAAGTTTGTGGTCTTTACTGCATAGCCACGAACCAAACCTATTCAAATATTTCTTGGACGCAAACTATACCGTCAAATGGTGGGGGAAGAACGACATGCTTGCGAATGACAGCTGGAGTACTAGTGTTACTAGTGCCCGACAAATGGGAGGGAAAAATAATGGTCCCAACAGTTTTAACATCACCGACCCTCGCTATTATTCGATGTTGACTGATCCCACTGACGGAATGGTGAATGAGACTCAGGACTACAAGAATGTCATGTCGGCTATTGAATTCCTTAGAGAGAGGAAAGATGCGGATGATGACACACCATTTTTCATTTTTCTGCCTCTTTTGAATCCTCATCCGCCATACAGCGTTCCGGAGCCATTTTACAGTGCAATTGACCCAGATTCTCTCCCCCCCTTGAAGAGAGTGTCTGCGAATTCGAGCAAGCCCGATTACTACGAGTTGATCCGTGAATATCGTAATTTGACTTCTCTCGATGATGAATTCTGGCGAAAGCTAAACAGTGTCTACCTCGGGAGCATCAGCTTCAGTGACCACATGTTTGGCATGCTAATGGATGCTGTCGATGAACTTGGGCATCGTGATGACACAACTGTCACCGTGTTCAGTGATCACGGAGACTACGCTGGCGATTACGGTCTGGTCGAGAAATGGCCGAGCGGTCTCGAAGATGTACTGACAAGAGTGCCGCTCATCATTCGTTCTCCTGAGGGTC
>Ga0209832_1002143_pt1 | contig 10385 bp, 3 predicted proteins | sample COGITO_mtgs_1104_2_FD_185516 | JGI IMG/M metagenome (GOLD analysis project Ga0209832, IMG submission 185516) | Pelagic marine microbial communities from North Sea - COGITO_mtgs_110407 (SPAdes) (version 2) | ecosystem: Environmental > Aquatic > Marine > Epipelagic ...
TTCGTGGTGAATCATCCTGTTATGCTAATTTAAGGATATTAATAATTATCTCTTGAGCCAAGTTGTGATAACAACCCAAGTAAAGAACCATTTGCGATCTTCCTATAATTAAAGCCTACTAACCAACGCTGCTTGCGAAGCCGTGGCATAAATCGTATTTCTTATTCATCAATCTGTCTGATTATACTATAAACGACTCGCCAGTTGCAACTTTACCAGATCCAAATGCCTGCCCCCCGGCAGTCAAAGTGGTTGTCGAAGAGCACTTCCAAAAATAATTCCAAGTCCCAACCAACAAATAGCATCGATGTATCATCAATTCTTGCGAACTACTCTACCAATGGGTTCACATATTCAGCAGGTGGTCCCGCTGTTGAGCAGGAGGTAGTTGCAGGCTTGTCAACGAGCATGAAAATAACGCAAATATTTCCACCGATTGATTCAGGGGAAGAAATAATTGCAACTCTATCGCATGATAACGGCTACGAAGACGATAACGACGACAATAACGAAGACAATAACAACATCCATGCCACCATGACTGCTATCACCTCGAACTCTGCAACTGCATCATTTACCTTAATGAAATCCGGCCCCTACACTGTCTCGCTTAAGATACGCAAAATATCGGACCCTTCAAATTCGACCTCATCCTCGCCGACCTCTATCACCGTTTCTCCTTCCTCTCCCTGCCCTCTTCACACTCTCGCCAATGGTCACGGGATAGTCTTCGCAGCCCCCGAGGAGTCCGCCTCCTTTACTGTGACAACTTTCGACAAATTTCAAAACCGTTGTCACAACGGCGGAGCTAACTTCTCCGTAAGCATTACCGGAAATGCGGTGATGGATGGGTCAGTAATTGACGAGGGTGATGGAACGTACATTGTCAATTACACTCCAACCAGAGGGATCCAGAAGAAGGCTGTCATGACGTTGCCAATAAGACGGCACCACGAAGGAGCAATTGAGTGCGCAACGAACGAGAATGGGGAATGGGAGGAGAGATGGTTTGTTCTGACTGACACCACACTCTCTTGTTTCAAGGATGAGAAGGCGACAATGACATCCCCTGAAACCCCTCCAATCCTGACCCTGGACTTGACAGAGTGCGCTATCAGCGAGCACGTTGACTTTCCAAATGGTCCTCACGGAGCAGCTCACCACTTCCAGGTTGTGGCACCGCATTTGACGCTTCAGATGAGCTGTGCGGACTTCAACCACCTCAGCAACTGGATTGCGCTGCTGAAGACCTCGAGCGTAAATGGGACACTGGACAAGACTTTGAAACAAACGACCAAAGAGGACGAACCAAATTCAGAATCCTCTGCAAAACTGTCACGCAAAGAGAGGAAGGAGGCGAAAAAGATCGAAAAAGAAAATAAAAACAAGATCATCGTGAATGTGACGATGAATGGTAGCCTCCTTTCCTGCTGCCCTTTTGCTCCTGAGATCTCCGCTAAGAAGGCATTGGAAGCAAGGATGCGCCGCCGGAGTACAGTCAGCGAGCTGAGGGACAGGAACATACTTCGCGACGACAGTGGCGAGTTCGACGAGAAGAGAAGAAAGATGCAGAAAATGCTCGGGCACCCTGCAAGCGAGGATACCAATCCCAAAAGGCGTGCTTCGGCCGCCAATGCCTTGAAGTTTTCCATGCAATCATCTTCAGATCAGTCTAATATAGTAATCGCGTCCATTGAAGTCAACAAAGGATTTGGCTGGATGAACAAGAAAGGACACCTCCGACACAACTGGAAAAAACGCTTCTTTGTCCTTACCACCCAACTTACCGAAGAGGAGGAGAATTATAGGCTCCTTTACTTTTCCAAGGCATTCCAGCGTCCTCTCGAAGGCAGAAAATGGCGGTCTCAGGAAAAGTTTAAGAAGGGGTTAGTCGAGCTCGCTGGGGCGAAACTGCTGCCGTGTAAGGGAAAGCAGCATCACAAGAATTTAGATGTCATGAATGAGTTTCAGATTGTACAACGGAACGGGCACGTTTACGAGTTTTACGCCAACAGTCGAGAAGAAAAAGAAGACTGGTTGGAAGACCTGGCCTTTGCGATAGACGAGGCGACCGCTCGGGAAAGACATAGCAGCAAATTTAAACAGCAGAACGACAGCCCCGAAAAGATCAGTGCCGAGATGTTCAAACTGATGGATTTCAACGGGGACGGCCAGCTTGACGCAGATGAAATTTCCGCGGCTAAGAACGTGTTGATCGACGTCCCAGCGCCATGGGCTAGTCAAGAGGAGGTGAGAGCCATCGGGACGAGGCAGAGACAGGTTTTGGGGGAAATCCTGAAGAAGCTCCTTGCAACCTACGAGGACGAGGGCAACAAGGTTAATAGCAAGATCAGAAGCGTCTGGGGACTAGAAACAAGTCACAAGAACCTCAGGATAATCATGAGTACAGTGGCACTTACCAAGAGCCCGTTGAGGAATCCGGTGTGCATGTGTGTGCAACGGGTCCTTGAGATTGAGAGGCCAATTAAGGATCTTTACTTCAACAACGAGTTTCTTGTCCAAGATCTAGATAGTTTCGGTGTCGATGGCAGCGTTCTAGCTGACGGAAAAAGCAGTAATGTTGACGAGATGACCAATGCCGCTGCAGAGCTCGCCACTAAAGTTGCCATGGGGCTTGCCAGCCCCCCTCCACCTCCCACACAATTGCAGCAAGCAAATCAATCATCGAAGCGAAGAGTACGGCCCTCACAGCGGCTGTCTGAGGCCGCTGCAATGAAAGAAAGGGAGCAAGAAACGCAGAGGCTTCGTCGGCGGAGCACACTTTCCCCTGATGGGCGTAGTTCAAGAAGCAACAGTGAATCTCCCAGGAGGAGGAAGAGCAGTGTCAACAATCCCAAGATCGGACGTCCCGACTGGGATTCCATCACCTCGCCGGACGGTAAAGTTGTGTATTCGAGTCCTCGGAGAAGTAGCGCTGGCAGTGTTAGGGATGGTGGAGGGAGGATGCAATTTGGAAATGTTGGGGGGGGCTCCACAAGTATTGGGGGTGGTTCCAAAAGTATCGGGGGAGGTTCAGAGGACGACAGAAGGCGGGCGAGTATCGAAGCGATGCTCAGCGGTGGAGGAGGAGAGAACACAGGCACACACGCAAACAAAATGACACCAAAACAGAGCCAGAGGAATATGTCAGTGTCAAGCGAGAAGAAGAAACAGAAACCGAGAATAACAACTGTGAAAGAAGAAAAAGCCGAATGGGGAATGACTGATCGTCAAAAAAAACTCAGCGGGAACAAACCGACCACAAGAGCTGCTGTTATGAGCTCTAAGAATCTGCAGGACTTTGGCAACATCTATAGTACTCTAACGAGCCCTTCCGACAAAGAAAAGCTCAACTCCTCTACTGAGGTGACCGAGACAGAGGTGACTGGCGGGGTCCAAATATCAGCTGGTCACACTAAAAAATTGATGATTGAGCAGCAAAAGAGCCGCTTGCAGAAGACTAAGGGTAAAACACAGCAGGCTATTGCTGTTGCTGAGAGTGTGCTGGCCTGCAAGGATTTGAGAATTCAACTGAAGCTGCACAGGGCCAATAACTTGATCAGCAAGGACGACAACGGTTTCAGCGATCCCTACTGCAAGTTTTTCCCTGTGAGTAAGGGTGTCAAGCTAAAGCAATTTGGACAGAAAAGCAGAACCAAGACTAAGACTCTGAATCCAATTTGGGAAGAAGAGTTCGAGTGGAAAGTCGATAGTGACGTTGATTATATTTTGGGTGTTGTCAAGGACTGGGACAGGCATAGCAGCAGTGAGTTCCTTGGAGAATTCAAGATTGGAGTTGGTGCAATGCCGAGCGCAATGAAAAAGCACGTCGAGATTCCCTTGTCGGGCGAGGGTGATAGGGGAAATGTCACCGTGTCGTTTTGCAAGTTGGAATGTGGTGATGTTGAGGGGATGGCGGAAGGTGGGGAATCTTGTAAGGAGGATTTGGAGAAATCAAATGTTAGGTTTGCAAATGATGTCGGTGACAATAGCGGGTCTCCCGGTGTTTCGGCTTTATCGCCGTATTCTTCACCACAGGAAGAAACTATCAGTGAGGCAGTCAAGTCGAAGAGGATGAGTGCGTTGGATAATTCCGAAGGCACTTACCAGAGCGGTTTTCGAGGGAAAGGCGGTAGTATTTGGATGAATGACGCACCAAGCGCCGAGGAACTGGAGAGAGTAAAAGCTCGAGCAGCAGCTTTGAGTGTCAGCAGCAACAATGGCTACAGCAACGACAGCAACGTGAACAATATCAGCAGCAGCGCCAGCAGCAGCATCAACAACAACGCCATCGATAGGAGGGACATGAGGAACCGCATCGTGAAAAGCGGTAGCGGTGGTAATAGTATTTCGCCACCAAAAAGAAGAACTGTTCGCAACCACGCGCCCGACAACCCATCTCCAGAGCGCCGACGAAGTGCCTACAAATCTCCTACCGCCAGCAGTAATGTTCCAAGGCAGAGTCCTGTTAGCCCGACCTATAACATCCCTGAATCAAACAAACAGCGGGATATGCGGGCTAGGAAGGCCGTCTCGCCGATGAAGTGGGGAGCCGCGACAGTAAACGCGACAGTAACCAACGCTGCCAGCACCAGGGTCGAGAAAGTCATCGCAGTCAACCAATACGGCAACAGAATCAAGTTAAGCCCAGAGAAGAGCTTGCAATTGAGAGAGCAACAGAAAATGAAGAAGAAATTATTAGCAAGGACAAGTCCGGCTAGATTGCAACGAGGAGGAGTTGGACTACCAACAACCACTACGTCACAGAATAGTGCTAGCGGCGTCGATATCGGCGTAAGTCCTGCAGGACACACCGTGAACCCCCCGCCCAGGAGCCCCACTAACATTGAGAGCAAGTGGGCCCACAAGTTCAAAATGGATGGTAAAAGCAGAAGTTTCTTCGATTTGTACCCCAATATGGTCAGAAATACTCCGAGTGGAGCAGATAAGGGCAAGTCTGTTAGGGCCGGGGAGGGTCATGAGCGGAACCTCGCCAACAACAAAAATGTGGCTGAGCGTGCGCAGTGGGCTCGGGTAGTGGATTGGCTTCATGGTTTGAAGCTCGAGGCTTATCAAGGCCTTTTTGAAGAGCATGGGTTAGTCAGCTTAAGCGCCATTGAGTTGATGGAGGCTAAAGATCTCCAGGAGATGAACATTAGAAGAGAGCACCAGCCAAAATTGTTGAAGGCCATAGAGGCCTTTTCTACCAAAACAAGGAACGAGGTCGCTAGAATTGAAAAAGTTGAACAAAGCGTTGTCAAAGAAGCGGAAGCGGCGGTTGTAAAGAAAGAAGTGGAGTTCGCGGTAGAGAATGAGGTCGTGGTAGAGGAGGAGGTAATGATGAAGGAGGCTGTTGTGGAGGAGGCTGTTGTGGAGGAGGCTGTTGTGGAGGAGGCTGTTGTGGAGGAGGAAGAGGTGAAAAAGGTGGTGGAAACAGGGAGGACAAAGGTGTCAGAAATCACACCCGAAAAGAAAAGAAAATCAAGCAACTGGTCTTCCGCCTTTGCTTTTATCAGGGCCGGAAACGCGGCGAAGAAGGCTGGTGCTGAGATTACCAAAGAGGAGGCCGCTGAGGAGGTCAAAAAGGATGACAAAGAAGTTGTCCAGGAGGAGGGCAAAATAGAGGGCTCAGTGGGGGACCAGGGATTGCGAGTTGAACGTACTCCGACTATGTTTAAAGGACTCGACTACAAACCAAGTCAGAGCAATCTCATGGAAGCTGCCCAGGGTGGATTCGATGATGATGAAAATGATGACGATGATGATGAAGACGAGAATGAGAGCGGCGAGACCGAAGATGTAAAAATGGAAGTGAAGGTGAAAAAAGTGGCAAAACAGGAGGAGCAAGAGGTGAAGGAGGTGGAAGAGGACGAGGAAGAAGAGGACAAAAGGGAAGATCGAATTGTGGAGATAACGCGGGAGAGAAATCCTTCATTGCATTTAGCACATGTTCCTGATCTGAACCAGAAACCACGCTCTGACACTGGCATTCACGGGAAGAAACAAGGAAAATTGACGAAATCATCCATAGTCATCCACGAAGATATAGTAACACAGGAGAAGGAGAAGAAGAGCAAGGGATTGTGGAAGAACCTGTTCAGCAAGCAGAGAAAACAGAGCCAAAATGACAAGATGCTCGCTTTGGCTCGAAAAATGAAGGCAAATGCGGAATCACAGCATGGAATTGACGAAGGCGCGGGGAGTGAATTAGCGGAGAAGCTACAGGAAAGGAGGGCGAGCATGGATGCGGAGGAATAGTGAGTACATATTGTATAAAAAAATTGTTTTGAGTTGCGCAGAGAACAAAAGCACAAATTGTTAAAATGGGAATGGGATTTATAAACGAGAGAAGGAACTAGGGTGACTGCATGTACATCTTCATTATGGGCATTCTAAATGTCCATTATGTCCATTGCTGTAAAACCTTCGTCCCAGCAACTTTGACATGAGCTCTCGAACTCGCCTCCTCCTGGCTTACGGGCAGGAGAGGGGCAGGATGGCCGTGGACAATAAATACATATAGTTAGTCTTGGTCAGTTGAGTTTGGAGAAGCGGCTTCCCATAGTGACCTAAAAACTATTATTACAAGTAGCACAGTTGTAATTTCGGAGCGGATCGATGTCGAAGAAAAATTGCCGTTTTTAGTGCATTTGTCAATAGGGTAGCTATTAGAGGCAAACAAAATATAAATTACGCATGAACACCGCGGTACCAAATCTCCCGGGCTATAGACCCCAAAATTATCAGGCTGGTGAGTTTGTAATGTTTTTTCAGCCCCCTCACGTCTCCAACTCCTACGACACGACTTTGCTGTCTAACCCCTCCCCTCCCCCCCCCCTAACCCCCCCTCCCGCCTCTTCAACAGGCAACCATGCCCGGAAGCAAATCTGGTCAATCAGCCACGGTGTGTCGATGGCTGATGAGAGTGTGCCAAACCAAAACCAGCTGATCCACTCCGGGTCTGCCGCTTCCATCCCGCTGGCCCCGAAGGAGTTGAAGAACAAGACCGCAGGGCAGCGCTACCTAAAGTTTAACGGGATGGTGCTGTGCTTCTATGGTTACTTTAAAGAGGCTGTCCACGAGAGCAGCCTTGAGAACCACCGCATCAGAACCTGTGAGCTTCACTACTACTTGGAAGACAACACCATTGAGATTGTGGAAAAGAAAGTGGAGAATAGCGGAGTGCCGCAGGGAACTTTCGCGAAGCGACAGAGGGTCATCAAGGACGAGCTCGCCGACACTTACATGACCTTTGATGATATTCAGTTGGGTGGCACTCTGTCTGTGTATGGCCGAAAGATGTTCATAACTGATTGTAACGCTAGCACTCGCAATTGGTTGCGCGATAGTGGGCGCCCCGACGAGGAGTTGATACCGGTACCCGGAGAGGAAGACTTGTACACCACAATGAGGGCCGAATTCATGAGCAGAGAAACTGGAAGAGATGAGACTGTCGCTCACAATATCAGGAAGAACCCCATGCAAGAGTTTGCCGAAGCCAGGTTGGGGAACACTGTGAACAACAGCACCAGGAGCGGGTTTCTGGAATACGACAGGAAGGTCCTCAGGTTTGATTGTCTATGGGACGACAGGCAGGCGCTTTACGGAGATCTGCAGAGGTTCACCTTGGTCTACTATTTGGCTGATGATACCATGGAGATGTTGACTGTGTTGGGGCCCAACTGTGGAAGGGACCCATTCAAGAAGATGGTGAAGAGGGGGAAGCTGCCAAAAGACAAGGACCAGCCCAATGGACCCTACTGGCACTGGAGTGACTTCGACTGTGGCATGGTTGTCGAGGTGTACAGCAGGAAGCTTCTCATCGTTGCTGGTGATTCCTTTACTGTTGATTTCTTCAATAAGAAAGGAATGCCCTTGAGCGAGCCGATCAGAATCGAACAAGAAGAACCCGTCACGACAGTGAGGGAGTTGCCTCCTTACAATGGATACGGAAGCGAGGAGGACAGTTTGGCCAGTTGCGTTGGAAGTTTGGTTCCTACCGTGCCTATGAAGAAGCTTGGGGAGAACAAGATCATGCGATTCCAGGCCAAGATGGAGAGCCAGAACCCGGAGGACAGGGATAGGACGTTTACTGTGAGCTTCTTTTTGATAGACAATACAGTGCAGATCCACGAGCCGCCGAAGAGGAACAGCGGCATCGTCGGTGGTTCCTTCCTGAGCAGGATGAAGTTGAGGACCGATGAGGGTCTTATCACTGAAGAATATTTCTATGTCGGGGCTGAAATCATCCTCGCTGGCCATCCGTTCATCTTAGTGGACGCGGATGAGGGAACCCTGAAGCACATGGAGGGAAAACCAGCGACTTTCGATTACAGTAACCTCAATTACATCTGTGAAGTCTATGCTTTGAGCCTATTGGAGGTCGCCAAGAGCGGGGAATTGTTGGAGACCTTCCAGGCTCTTGACCCCGAAGGAACTGGTGAAGTCACCATGAAGGCATTTAAAACCGTTTTAATGAAGTACAATTGCAGCTACTACTTTGGAGGACCCCCTGAGCAGGCTGTCATCACCTGCTGCCGGAAAATGGGCAAGAACAGAACAACCCTCGACTACAGAAAGTTCGTCGGTGCCATCCTCGATCCCGAGTCCATCTAAGTTATTACTTGGTTATTTAGAGGGAAGCCGGTGTTATCGAGAGAGTTAGTTGCCGGTGTCTAATATTGTTTAATAGCGTGCGTGAGACTTTGCCCTTGAGAGAGCTTTTTGTCCTTGTTTAAAGTTGTTGTAGTTGTTAACTTTCTCACTCGGGAAAGAGGTGCTGTTTTGCTGTTTGCCGGCAAAAGTTTGCGGCGCAGGCTTTTCAAATTCCACTTTCCTTTACTCTTTTTAGCAAACAAAAACACAAACAGGCAAACAGGGGATGCCTGCCACTGTTAATTTCCACTGTTAATTTCATGTTGACGTCGTTTTCACTCTCTTTTCCTCCCTCTTGGTACCAAGAGATGATTCCATGGCTTCCTCATGAGTTTTCTTTCTAACGTACGATTTCTCCTCAAGTTTCTTGATCACCTCATCCCTACGCCCTCTCCCGCCCCCCATGCCCCTCCCTCTGCCACGGCCCCTCCCTCTGCCACGCCCCCCTCGACCACCCCTCGCAGCGTTTCCCTCATAATCATACCTGTAACCACGGGATTCATCCTGATAATCCTCTTGCCCCTCAGTCTGCTCGCCATAGTCATAGTCATAGTCATAGTCATAGTCATAGTCATAGTTGGGCGGCCCGGAGTAGCCCCTGCCACCCCAACCCCGACCCCGACCCCGACCGCCCCGACCTCTTCCCCAAGAATTTCCATAGTCAGCGGTACCACCCTCGTAGTAATCGTATCTCCGCTTCGTACCCCGCCCCCCTCCTTCAATCCCTTCGTTGCGACTGCTTGCCAGAGGCTTATTCATCAATTCGTCCACATCTACTTTTTCAGCAGACATTTTTGGGAGTTTGGGGACAATTAAAAATAAATATCTGCACGTCCCGGGATTAAATAGGGTAGGGGGTCTATTGGGACAATTTTAATTGAAATGGGGAAAATGGGGAAAAATGGAGACGTCGTCCGGGTCCGGCAGTGAAAAAAGAAAAAAGTCAACATTGACTGCCTAGGAGCAGATGATTAATGAGACAAATCAACAAATAAACCTCGCCAACGTGAAAGCATGGCCGGAGAAAAGAATAACGAACTTAAACGATGCCAAGGAAATTGTATGCAGTGTCATTGAAGAGAATAGCGTTGCGTTTGCCCCGATTTTGTTGGAATGGCCCAATTTTCCAATAGCGCTTGCAAATACCTTTGTGCAAAGGTTTGGCATGCGAGTGGCTTCAGTTGACACACACTTAAAGGACATGGGGTTGGAAGAGAGCTCGAATGTTGGGAAAGCGTTGATAACAATGGTGAGAAAGCGGAAGACGGGGGATGTGGCGTTGGATGCATGGAAGAAACAATATCCGCAGTTGCATACAGTCTTTTCAGTGGAAGGTTTTGAAGAATTCATGATAAATATTGCAAGGGACATGCTACGCGATAGTCCTTATGGCATGATCATGCGAGTGTGCGTCGGGGCAGTGTTGAGCACGCTGGATGCAGCGACGGATACGTTTGTCATCATAGGTTACTACAACAAGGGATTGGTTAGGCAGGCAAAATTACTCGTCGCAATGGTGGGCTTGTCAATTTTTTGTCAACTTTTGGTTTCGTCGGGGCAGTATGAGAAGAAGACCCTGGGAGTTAAGATTAAAGAAGGTTTGATAACTCTATTCTTTCTCCGACCAGCCATCGACGCCTACCGAGTATCCACCAATCACCAAGACAGTGAAGCGAGTGTAGATCCATTGTCCGAGATGATCAGCAATAAATGCATTGAGCTTGGCTGTG
>Ga0209832_1002148_pt1 | contig 10381 bp, 3 predicted proteins | sample COGITO_mtgs_1104_2_FD_185516 | JGI IMG/M metagenome (GOLD analysis project Ga0209832, IMG submission 185516) | Pelagic marine microbial communities from North Sea - COGITO_mtgs_110407 (SPAdes) (version 2) | ecosystem: Environmental > Aquatic > Marine > Epipelagic ...
GCTAAACCAACAGCAGAACGCCGTTGGACAACTCCAGCCCAACCTGAAGACCAAGTCTGATGGCACTGACGGTGTCGGTGTCGGTGTCGGTGTCGGTGTCGGTGTCGGCGTCGGTGTCGGCGTCGGCGGCAACGTAGCTGCCACCATGAACAACATGAACGGCAACAATGGGGATGGCACGGGCCCGTCCCCGTCTCCGTCTTTGTCTTCGTCCACGTCCACGTCCTCGCCCATTTCCATGTCCATGGGCGTCTCCGACGTGGCCGCAAAGGCGGCCGAGGCGCTGGCCATCGCGGCCCGCAACGACCCCCCCCAGACCCGCCAGTCCGTGACCTCCCTCCTCGACTTCTGGATCCGCGTATACAACGACACGCCCGGCAACGAGAAGGCCTACGCGCAGTACCTCCAGGTCCTGCAGCAGCACGGCATCGGGAAGTCCGAGGAGAACAGCGAGAGGTTCTTCAGGGCCAGCACGGAGCTCGTCATCGAGGCGTGCCTGAAGAGCGGCCAGGTCAACGTCAATGGCGTCAACGGCGTCAACGGCGACAGCGCCAATGATGTTCCCACGCTGCACTACAACGTCGTCGACGCCTACGCAAAGCTGCTGGCGCTGCTCTTCAAGTACATGAACAGCGGGGGGCAGCCCGACCAGGTGGCAGCCCAGAGGATCAACCTCCTGAACAAGATGCTGGGCATCTCCGTCCGCTGCCTCATGGCCAGGAGCGTCAAGGAGGAGAACTTCGACCAGCGCCCCTACTTCAGGCTGCTGATGAACCTCATCCAGGACCTGAACCAGCCGGACTTCCAGCTCGACGGCATCTCGCTGCAGATCCTGGGCGTCTTCGGGAGCGCCTTGCACGTCATCCAGCCCTGCGTCGTCCCGGGCTTCGCCTTCGCCTGGCTGGAGCTCGTCAGCCACAGGATGTTCCTGCCCAACCTGCTCCTCGCCAAGAAGCAGAAGGGCTTCGGGTTAGCGCACCAGCTCCTCCTCGACCTCTTCGCCTTCCTCTCGCCGTACCTCAAGGGCGCCAAGCTCGACCTCGACGACAGTATCAAGACGCTCTACAAGGGCACGCTCAGGGTCTTGCTGGTCCTGCTCCACGACTTCCCCGAATTCCTTGCCGAGAACTACCTCAGCTTTGTAAGCGTCATCCCGGCCAACTGCATCCAGCTCAGGAACATCTTCCTGAGCGCATTCCCCAGGAGCATGATCCTGCCGGATCCCTTCACCCCCAACCTGAAGATCGACCTGCTGCCGGAGGTGCAGCAGCCCCCTCGCTTCACCATCAACTTCACCATGGGTCTTCAGAGCCTCAAGGAACCCTTGGACTCCTTTTTGAAGACCAGGACTCCGAGCAACTTCATCAAGTTGCTGCCGCAGAAGCTTTTGACCGATGGATTGGGATCAGGATCAGGATCAGGATCAGATGGGAAGACGAAGACGCCTGAGTCGTCTGCGTCTGCGTCTACGTCTACGTCTGCGTCTGCGTCTGCGTCCGCGTCTGCGTCTGCGTCCGCGTCTGCGTCTGCGTCTGAGTCTTCATCCGAGACTGTGAACGCCACCCTGGTGAACTGCCTGGTGCTCTACCTCGGGGTAAGCGCCCTGCAGAACAAGCACACCGGGCAGCAGCTCAACTCCCCGGAGATGGAGGTGCTCATGAAGCTCATGTCCTTCGACCCCGCGGGGAGGTACACCTGCCTGAACGCCATTGCCAACCAGCTCAGGTATCCCAACAGCCACACCCACTACTTCGGGTGCGTGCTGCTGTACATGTTCCAGGAGACGAGCAGCGACGGGGTGCGCGAGCAGATCACCAGGGTCCTCCTGGAGAGGCTCATCGTCCACAGGCCCCACCCCTGGGGGCTCCTCATCTGCTTCATCGAGCTCATCAAGAATCCCAGGTACAAGTTCTGGAGCTACCCCTTCACCCGCTGCGCGACGGAGATCGAGAGGGTCTTCGAGAGCGTCGCGAGGAGCTGCATGGCCGCGCCGAAGGGCGGAGACGGCGCCACGGCCGCAGCCGGAGACGGCAATTTGGGAGGGAACAACCCTGGGCCTGGTATTAAGCAGAACAATGCCATCGGGGTCGGTGGAGGTGGCGGAGGAGACAAGAAGAAGTAACGACGACGACGACGACGACGACGACGACGACGACGACGATGACGATGACGACGACGATGACGATGACTGCTGCAATCGACGATGGCGTTGTCGGGAAGGAAAGGAGACGGAGGAGGAGGAAAGGATGTAATTTGATACGAAGAGAAGACAGTGGTGGGCTGTGGGTGGGCGACTTGGCATAATAATAACATCACTTCACACATGCACTCTGTATAATATACAGACCACGAATACCGCAAGAATGGCTAACGACACAAGAAAAAGACCCACAAAGTTTCCAGAAACAAACAAATGTTTTTTTAAACTTTCTACGTTTTTTAACTTTCCTACAATTTACTCCTCCGAGAACTACCTTCCATTGCTGGAATCACTCAACCACAGATTCTTCTCTTCTTTTTGTTCGCTCCTTCATCATATCGAATATATCTACTGCGCTCGCCACAAACGAGACGGGACAGGGGTCTTTCACATCAACGACCATTGAAGTTACTGTGTCATTGAGTTGAAATGAAACTTTTTGGTTAGCATCCTCCTCGTCAGCACTGGCTGCTGCATTCACGTTTGATTTTTCGATTCTCGATCGCAACCGGGAGAGCATTTCCAAGCTCTCCTCGAAAGTTTTTATCGGGTGGCGTTCCTGCACTTCCGCTCTCATCCTAGAGAAGTATTTTTTTGCAGTTCGTCGTTTTCTGCTGAGGTCATCTGCCGTGTTTCGTTCCTTCAATGCCCTCAGTTCAGATTGTGTCATTGACGAGTCATCGTTGTCGCAGCTGCCGTCATTGTTACCATTATTATCATCACTCTGGCTATTGTTTAAGCGATCGTGTAATTTCCCGCCAAAGCTGTCACTCCCGAAGTCATCGCTTGCTAAATTTTCAGAATCAACAAAGAGCCCATACAACATAGTGGGAGAGGGAGAAGGCCGAGTTTCGAAGTAGCGCTTTCCATCCAATGAGCCATCGTTCTTGCCAGTTGGATTATCAAGTTCGATCCCGGCCAGTATTTTTTCATCGCCATTGATTAATACCTCTCCGAAGTAGCGCAGGCGGCCGCGGCGACGAGGCTTGATAGTTTGTATTCGAGAGCCAATTTCAAAGGGTGGGACACAAAACGTTAACTTATTGTCTGCGACACCCTCCAAATTGTCCATAATCGTTGGAACTGTGATCAATGCAGAAGTTGTTGGAAAGTAAGTTGCATTTTTTTTCCAACACCTACCTCAACTTAGAAAGCCATCATAGCCATAACAAACAGCGTATATATTGAACACAAGGCTCGCAGAGTCAATACGTGCCCTGCCCGCTCCCTAAATTTGTAGCTTTATTGTTGGCACCAGGGGAACAGCTTCCTCCTTCCACACAACTCCAGAATGGCATCTCTCCCTGCACTCTCTGAGCCCCCCAAAGCTCGCCCTCCACCAACCGCGGCCACGATTCTTAACAATACTGGCGCTAGTGCTACCGACCACGGCAACACTCCACCTCAGACAATTGAGCAGGAGATCTCCCAACTTTCGTCACCTGGCAAGCAACGCCCACATACAACTAGTGGGAGCAGAAACAGGCAAAGCAAATCCCATCAGAATATGCATTCTTCATCCCCTTTCCTTCCTTCATCCCATGACAACATCGTGCTTAAGCGACTTCGACAGATGACAAAGTACGGGCACACAATTAACCACCCTGGTGAGAACGGTGACGACAACGAAAGTAACAAGCGAAAGTTTCTGCACGAGAAAGAAATGGATGTCCTCCCAATTCCAATGAACGAGCAGATCAAAGCCCTAAAAATCAACGACTCGATTGCCCGAACAGAGCACGAAATTACTCGTTCAAAGAGGGAGGCTGTGACGAAAGGGAATTTGTTTTTGTCGCAGCTCCCCAAAGCGCTGGAGAAGGGCGACCAGGAACTCGCACTTACGATTCTCGCCGCTGCCCGCCGACAATTTAAGCGTGGCGGAGAAGAAAAGATGGAATCCGAAGTGAACGCCCTACATGTCAAGATAAAGGGGGATCATGCCATCGCCAATGCCAAGAAACACCGCATAGATCGCGATTACGCATCTTGTGTGTCCGAGATCAGCTCCGCGCTCTACCACTTCAAGGTGTTGTCTGGGATCACCCAGGTCTTTAGAGAGACTAACCCAACCGATGCGTACGAAAAAGAGAAGGACCAGAGGAAATGGCTGCAGATTAAGGACCCAGAGAAGTATGTGCGCAAGCTTGCCATTCGTGACGGGGAAGAATCACGCAGCGCAGCCGTTGCAATGCTCGAAGAGCGGAATTACGAAGGTTCTCGCGAGAAGGTGGAGGATGCGAGAATCTGCTTCAAGTGGGCGAATCTGAGCGAAAGCGAGACCGGAGTGGAGGACTTGGACAAGCAGATTGGCTTGGCTCAGTCGACCAACTTCGGCGACAATTTGCTTGAGGAAATCGCGCGGAGCATGAAGCCCGTAGTGAGGAAAGACTTCGCTGCGCTCTATAAAGAGTTAGAACAGGCGCAGAACGCCTACGATAGCGCCTACGATAAGGCCGGTGTAAAGGTGACGATGAGGATGAAGAAGTGTCTTCTCTATATTAGGGAGGGAGATGTTGCTTGGATATCACTTGTCCAGGCGCTTAGAAATCACGATTACGGGAAGGCCGTTGAGTGCCTGATCACGGCGCGCAAGTCTTTGTGGAAGAGTGCAAACGGTTTGCCTCAAATTAATAGCGACTTGGATATTATCGTCGGGGTTATATTGAATGAAAAGCTTCCATCAAGCGTAATGATTGCCGAGATGGCTATGGAAGACGCCGAAGCATTGAAGAAGCAAGCTACTTCAGCAAAGCAATCTGAAGATTTAGAGCAGACTATGATTTATGTCAAGAAGGCCAAGAAGTGTTACGAGTGGATTTTGCAGAGAAAGACGATGCTGATCAATTCGAGAAAGGAGGACTTCGGTTTGGGTGAAAGCGACGCGAACGAAACGGAAGCAAACGCTGCCACTCTAACCAATATTGATGCGAGCGACGAAGTTCTCGCTATGAATAATAGTTTAATGCAGCGCTTCATCAATAAGTTCAGCGGTATGGAGAAGGAGAGTCTAGTGAATGGCTTTGTAAACGTTACAGAGAGCATCAGAGAATTGGACGAAGTCACCAGAGGAGTTGGGAAGCGGAATGCCATGCGCGATGGCGATACATTTTTGGCAGAGGCGGACGCCGAGCCCGATGCGGAGAAAAAGGCAGAGCTGCTGAGCCGAGCCTTGAATGTCTACAGTAGCAACAATTTCATGGATCAGGTGAAGCACGTCAGCACACTCAGAAGTAACTTGCTTGGCAATCTCTCTTTTGAAAAGGCAGTGAAGTTCATCGAAGAAAAAAATTACTCTGCAGCTCAGGGCGAAATCACCAATTCACTGAAACACTTCAAGTCCACCAAGAACATCGCTTCCTACAAAAAGATCAACAACTACTGGTTGTGCGCGCAAGGTGATAGACTGCTGTCCCAATACCACGACGTTCTAGGAAATGGGGACTACGACCAGGCGTTGAGCCTTGGCAGCAAAGTCGTGGGTCTGTATAACGAGAGCAGTGACGAGAAGAGGGTTTCACTGATTGGCGATCCGGAGGTCACCGTCAAGGCGAGGGCAAAGAGCGATGCACTGGCGATGAAGGCAGAAGCGCTGAAATTGCTGGACGAATGTAACCTGACAACCGCCCGCGAAAAGGCACTCAGCGCTCAAAGCTGTTTGGAGTGGAGCGGTGACTGCACTACTAGCATCACCGACATTCTATCGGTAATAAAATTGGCTGACTATAGGTTGAAAGGCGACGAGGCGCTGAAGACTACAGAAAGCGTTTACAGTGAGAAGGACCGCCCTCGCAGTTACTCCACTCTAGCCACTGCGAAGAGCCACTTCGTCAACGCCCAGGAGCTCTACAGAAACCTGATGGCCCGGGCTGCCTCCATGCTTGAGAACGAAATTAACGAGGATGGCGAGGACCCCGTTGAGGCGCTGGATCTCCAAGACAACATTATTAAGCAGTTTAATGTAAGGGTGGACGGCGCGAAGTTGAAACGAGTCGAGAGCATCGAGAGAACCCTGGCAGCTGATGCTGAGCTCGATAACATCGGAAAGCTGCTCAAGAGTGAGCTGTTTGACGAGGCCAAGGCCCAGCTCCTTGCTACGAGAAATACGTACGGGGACGAAGGCGAGATTGAGAGAGTAAAAAAGTGCGACATCATGCTTGAGTTGGTGAAGAGCGGGAGCGATTACTTTACGTGCATTCAGGACAAACAATTTCCTGAGGCCAAAGTGCACATCGTCAAGGCGAAGGACATTTTGGATGAACTCGAGAAGACGAAACCATTTGCGATTAAGGAGCTCGAGGGTACAATCTTTGGAACGCAGAGCGCCATGGACACCGTCGTTGATCGTGCGCTAAGCAGCAGCCTGGAGGAGCAAGAAGAGGCAAGGGCCTTTTTGGACGCGCGAGAATTTAGTCCCGCCCTGAAAAAGTGTGACAAAGCCATGGCGAGTTACAATTGGGTCGCGAGTGGGAATGGTATGGCGGTGGTGGCCGGCTTGATCAGCAAACTGAACGTTCTTGTGAAGGAAATCAAGAGGAAGGGGGCTTACGTCGATGGAGAGACTGCGTATAACAAAGCAGTCGATGCGCTTGCGATTGAACCAAAGCCAAAGTACCAGGTTGCTATACTGGCGCTTACCAGCGCTGAGGACTTTTTCGTCAAGGCAGAGGACGAGAGTAAGGTGCAAGAGTGTAAAGTGCTTAAGAGCAAGACCACCGGGAGGCTTTACGAAGTGCAAGCAAAGGATTTTTGGAAGGCGGGGAATCTGAACAAGGCCCTTGACAAGTGTCAGCAGGGGATCGAATTCTTCAAAAATGGAGGGGACGAGACCAAGGCGAGAATTTTGGGCCGGTTCTTGGCGAGAGTGAAGGGAGATATAGAGTATAAGGGCTATGAGGAGGCGATAAGTAATAGCATGTGGGACGAGGCTTTGGAGATCATGGTCAAGACTTTCGCCTACTACGACGAGACCCAGGACGTGAAGTTGCTGAGCACTTTCGAGGGCGTGAAACCAAGGGCCAAGGTGGTAGAGGAGGCGCTGAAGGAGGGCGAGAATCTGAAGATGCAGGCGCAAGGAGCACTTATCCGAAAGGGTGATTTCGTCGAAGCGCAAGAAAAACTGGAGCTTGCCAAGGCATGTTTTGCATGGTGCGACTGGTCTTTTACGAAAGCTGGAATTAATATGATCCAGAAAGATATCGACAGTGCGACGATGAAGACCGAGGCTGAGGCAGCCATCGACACGGCTTTTGAGAAGTTTAGCGCTGGGGAGACTGCGGTGTGTGTGAGGCTGATCGAGGAGGCAGTTGTTAAGTTCAAGAAGGGGGGCGCTAGCATCGCTAGCGCGGCTTTTAACAGCCAGTGCATTTTGGAGGGCATCAAGGCAAGCGATGGGATGCAGGAAGTGGCGAGATCTATGGAAGCAGAGGACTGGAAGGATGCCATGGATAAGATAATCCCCGTGGTGAACAGTTGGAGTGTGGTGGCGGGTATCAGCGCAGTCAATAGCACTTCAATTGGGAATTTCATCAAATATTTTGGTGTGATTGAGCACCAACTCAAGGGAGTGTGGGAGATCCTAAAAAAGTATCATATGATTGTTGAAGAGTGCAAAAAAAACAAGTGGAACAAGCCCACCGCGCTAGGGGAAGAAATTGGAGTTTTGATGGGAGGATTGGAAGCGGGGGAGTGGAGCATCCAATTTGACATCCAGCTCGTTAAGAAAGTTGTCAGGCTAGCAGAAATCGAATGCGGCATCTACGTCGAGCCTGTTGCCGCCGAGCCAGAAGTTGAGGAGCCAGTAATCGCTGAGCCAGAAGTTGAGGAGCCAGTAGTCGCTGAGCCAGAAGTTGAGGAGACTGAAATGATGGTAACGGAGAAGGTGGAAGTTGGAGCCGCTGAGGATCAAATTGTCGGAGAAGACGTGCCTGAAGATGTCGGGGGAGAAGTTGCGGCGGAGGAAGTTGCGGCGGAGGAAGTTGCGGCGGAGGAAGTTGCGGCGGAGGAAGTTGCGGCGGAGGAAGTTGCGGCGGAGGATGTTCAGGCGGGGGAAGTTCCGGCAGAAGAAGTTGCAACACCTGACCCTGTGGATGATGCTGTCAAAAGAAATGCTGTGCAGGAAGAGCAGGCTCCCGTCGAAGACGAGAAAAAAGAGGCCGTTGAGGACGAGAAGAAAGAGGAGCCCGATCCCAAGTACGATGACGAAGAATTCGAGAAGGAGAAAACAGACGAGGTTGCCTTGGAGGAGAAGAAAGACGAGGTTCCCGAGGACGAGAAGAAAGAGGAGCCCGAACCTAATTATGAAGACGACGCCTTTGAGAAGGAAAATAGCCAAGTCGAGGAGAAAAAGGACTGACTGACTTTGTATGTTTGAATTTCTGTAAGATGCAATGCCAAGTTTTGCTAACCTAAAACTGCTCAAAAAGGCTCATCTTACTTGGGCTACTCTACTCTTACCTACTACGCATAATATATATCGTCGTCATCATCATCACTCTCTTCTTTGTCCGTCCTCTCTGCCTCCTCTCTCAACCTCTCTAGAAAAGACGGATCAATTTTAACTTTTTCAGCTATGTTTTCATCTTCTTCCAAGATACCCACGTCTTCAAGGTCCTCGACGGCCTCATGATCCCCCACCGCTTGTCGACTTTCGATAATATTTTGGTCCTCGATGGCGTCACGGTCTTTCTTGGACATGGAAAATCGGCGTCGCAAACGACCTAACTTAGGTTGCCCTTTCTCCTCCTCCTTCTTATTCTTCTTCGCCTCCCGCAAAATCATTCTCAAAATGATTCTATCAACCAGTCCTCTCAGCACATCTTTTTCCGACGCATTCCTCCGCTCGAGCAATAATTGCTCCATCTCCCTTTCCTGCCTCTCGAGCATCTCCCAATCAGGACCGATGTACATTGGTTCGCCATCAGGCCGATCAGACCAGGGGTTAATCGGCTCATTCGGATCGATTTTCTCTACAACATACCTTCTCGCACCTGCAGAACCGCTGGTAATTCGTTTCGACTCCCCCACCTCCTCCCCGACCTTCAAAAACCTGACTTTGATATCATCGCATCCCCTCGGACCGCCGATCTCACTGCAGACAAGCATGAGCAGGTCCTCGCCAATCCTCACCTTCTCGGAGTCGACGTAAGACCTCTTCTGCGGCCCCGTCATTCCCCTCAGTTCAGGCGAGTCGATATCTTGGTCGTAAAGACAGTACATGTGGCGCACAGCAGAACGAGCACAGCGGGAGTAATAAATCCAAATCTTCTCGCTGAGGGTGTAATTGTCCCTCTCCATCTCCGCATCCGTGACGTTCCACGGGTAGTCGAACGAAATTCCGCGGGAAAACACTTGCTGAACGGCCAGACCAAGAGGGTCCGGAACGTTATTTCTGATTTCGTACTCCTCTTGTAGCTCCTTTGCTTTTTCCGCAGAGGTTTTCTTCAATTTTCCCATTGCACTACCGCCATCTCCGACATTATCGAAATCGTAATCGTAATCGTAATCGTAATCGTAATCGTAATCCAAAGACGGTTTCGTTTCATTGGCTGTTCGTTGACTACGATCGGGCAGACTGCGATCGGGTAGACTGCGATCGGGTATTAATTCCTCTATAACTTCGGCTATACGACCCGAAGAGAGAGGTCTGTCAAAAGAATACATGTCCGGCTCTTCCTCAACGAGGACATCGACAGCGAATAAAAAAACACACACGGCAATCGCCAGCAGTAGCACTCGTTTGAAAAGAGACGGTCGAGGGGGAATCCAAGGAACCGACCGATGGAGGAGGGGCGAGATGTACAGAGACGGTTGGGCCGTACTCTTTACCGCATTCCAAACTAGCCATCGTCGTCGCCGTTGTCGTTTCGGCTCAGGACTTGGTTCAGATAGCGGTTCAGATAGCGGTTCAGATAGCGGTTCAGATAGCGGTTCAGATAGCGGTTCAGATAGCGGTTCAGATAGCGGCAACACCGTCGCCAAAAACATAACCAACGGCACCAATTTGTGGTAGGCCGAAATCGGAGGAAGAAACAAATACGATATCGACAAGAATCGAATCACTCCTTGGTCGAAACCTCGCCGAAATGTTTCCAGCATGAAAATAATACTGCCCAACCCGCTGATCCAAGCTCCATCCCCCCTACCAAAGACAAGTCCAAAGAACGCCCGAAATAACACGACCCA
>Ga0209832_1002149_pt1 | contig 10379 bp, 9 predicted proteins | sample COGITO_mtgs_1104_2_FD_185516 | JGI IMG/M metagenome (GOLD analysis project Ga0209832, IMG submission 185516) | Pelagic marine microbial communities from North Sea - COGITO_mtgs_110407 (SPAdes) (version 2) | ecosystem: Environmental > Aquatic > Marine > Epipelagic ...
CAATGCGCGGCCAGTGACCAAATACCACCTGCAACCAACTCCTCTGGCCCGTTAACCACCACCTCACCGCACTCTTGGCCCAAAGCCGAAAGTGCCGCAAATACTAAAGCCAAAACGCCCCCGTGCTTCATAACTTCAAGGAATGTGTTACCCCAAATTTTTCTCCTGCATCGGTCTGACTGACCACCACCATTTGGTAGTTGCCAGCGGGCAAATCGGGTTTTTTAAATTCAACGGTGCGGCATTGGTTCGGGATTAAGCCTTTCGCGTGTAAACTTTCGGTTTGATACACCACTTCGCCTCGGTCGTTCAGTAAATGTGCTCTAGAGGAAATGATGCGGTCTACGTTCCCAGCATTCTGATAGCGCAATGCCCAGACCTTGTTGTCCTCCCCGACCGCTAAAGCTTTTGCCTCCATAGCGACCACCGGCAGCACTGCCGGATTGCGGTACAGTACGTTTACCGCATAGCGCAATTCTATGTTCAATCGCGGACCCTTTTTATCTGCCGCCTTTTCCGGTTTCGAAGTAACGAGCAGACATGCGCGCGCACTCGATCTGTTGAAGCCCTTCGGTATACGCATTCGCACCTTAACGATCATCTCCTCGTGCGCGCGGAGCACATAATCATAAGTTTCTGCTTCAAGCCAGGAAGCGCAACTTTCGGCTGTACTCCCGGGCGGGAGGTAGCGGTATCCACTGTCGCAGTGGGAACTGAGATCGGCAAGCTCGATGTGGAAGGCACAGGGTTTGTCCCCTATATTTTTGAGTTTAATAGGGACTATTTCTTGTTGTCCAGGGAGGCGTTCAATCCGGTGAGCCAGTCCGCTTTGCACGGTGACTTGGCCGTTCGCCCCGTGGCTAACACTGAGTGCTAGAGCGAGTGAGTGTAGGAGTAGTTTCATGGTACGTGGGAATTAGGAAATCCCCCGCCCGCAGGGCGGGGGAAGTGGGTTATTCAGCAATGGTGTAGGTTACGGTACCCATGTCTTGCGAGCCGTTGTCCGCATCTAGTAGGGCATAATCCTCAATACTCACTAAATAGGTTAATTCGTACCCATTCCCTGCACCGTTTCCAGTGTAGGAAGTGCCGATGTTTTCAATCAACACTTGGTCGGTAGCGGTGAGTTTAACCGGCACGGCACCCGCAGTTGCATCAAAGGCGGGGGTAACATTACCCAACGTTCCGTATTGGTTCGCCGGTAAACCTGCAGGCTGGTTGCCGTCTGCCAAAAGCGAAAGGCTCATGCCTTCATTCATATTGGCAATACGCACGGAAATAGAACCGTCTGCCAATCCTGCATTACTCAACATTAAGGAGTAATTTAAAAAGGTGCTCGATTGCTTGTTCGCGCCAAGCACAAAAGCGCTTCCGGCCTCCACAGGATCGTCGTTACTAAAGTCAAACACGATCTCGTCGTCAACGACATCTACCAATGCGTGTGCATCGATCACCACGCCAATGGCTTGTGTTTCTACTGAGGCATCTTGCGCGTTCATTCCGAACGCTACTGTTGTGGCCGCGGCCACCATCCAAACTTTTTTCATGTTTTAGGATTTAAGGGTTAAAAATTGATTCTTAATCAACTTACCCTCGTCCTTAGGAGACTTCCAAATATTGTGGAGAACTAGGCGTTTTGAACAAAACCGTTTAGGGAATTTGCTTCAAGTCAATAGCGTCTGAAGCAATGGTAAAAAAGGCAAGTGAACGCGTAATGCTATGAGCATAAGGCTAAAAAAACCCCCAACCGGCTAGGAAGGGGGTGCGTGTTATAACCTTTAATTCTTTAACTATATTGGTTTAGATAGAGCGTCGTTCCAAGAGGTTAGCGCATCGTATTCTACTATAGTGAAATCGAATTAAAGCGTGTATATCAAATTTACGCTACAGCTTTTAAGAATCCTATTTCTACACAAGAATTGACAACAGAGTTATGAAATATATTGGCTAAAGGATTTATTCTTCTCCGTCCTCGCGGTAATCGGTAAGTGATTTACCTATAATCTGTTCGAAAGCGATGTAGAAGGGAGCTCTTGAGGAATAGCCTACGGTTTTGGCGAGGCTTTCCACACTGTCATTTTCTAGGTAGTCTTCTTCAATGAGGCCAATTGCGCGTTGGACGCGTATAAACTTTTTAAAGAAACCATAGTTGGTACTGGTATCGAAAAAAAAGTTGTCCCATTCGGTGGATTTGAATGGACTTTTCTTAATGAAATTGGCCTTTTTTGAATGCTTATTGAAGGGTAATTCTTCGTTGCCTTGGATGAGCTCGTCGATGTAGAGGACGAAATCCCTGTTGGTTATTTTTCCGGCGTTTGGGTAAATTTCTTTAGGAGCTTCTTGAACTAATGCCGCTTGCCGTTCAGCTTCTTTTTCAGCCTCATACGCTTTAATTTCGTCTTCTTTCTCCTTTTGCATTCTAGGGCGGATGTTTACAACGTCCCAAAAGATGAGAAACACAAGGCCGAACATAATATATCGAAGAACCTCGTCATTTGTAAAAATTAAATTCTCACCGGTCAAAAAATAATAATTAATATCCAGTAGCGGTATTAAAAAGACGCCTTGAGCTAATGGTAGAATGTATAAAGGCAGTTTAGCTTTATTCTCATTGAGCTTGGATATGCTCCTAAAAACATACAGCAGAACATGAAAAGGATATGCCAGTAAGATCCATTTGTCAGAGAAAGGCCAAAATATGCTCGTAGTACTCCATCGCAGTTCATGGGCAAGTTGAACAGTTTCGTAAAAACGATTGTTGAAAAACGCCAGTTGAACGATTAGAATCGCATACCCTATAATCACAGGCAGGTAATGGATAATGTGCCACCTATTTCTTCGTTCATTGATGGAACAATAGGATCCGTAAAGCCCGGGCCCTACCAAAAAGAACAAAGGGATGAACCAGGGGTACATCACCTTAACCACTGCATCCCCAACAATCTGGACATCGGTTAAAAAAGTAGCGTTGAGAACCGTCGCCCCTAAAAAGTAGAGGTAGGGAATATTATACCGACGTATGGTGAGTCCACCAATAACCAGGGCAAGTACTAAAAGAAAAATTGCGGTGATGATGTAATCTTGGTACATGGGCCTAATCTCGCTCGATAAGTGAAAGGTACATCACCTGCGCTTCAAAGTCAAACCCATTTTCTTCAAACAAAAAAGCACCAGCGTTTCCACTGGTGCTCCTGCATAAAAAGATCTGTTCGCTTAGCGCTTCACCAGCTTGTATTGTTTTATGGTGTGTTGGTTTTTGAGCGTCAATAGGAGGGTTCCTGAAGCTACCCCGCGGAGGTCGATGCGTTCGGCGGCGGCCCCTGCGACCAAGTCACCATCACTCTAGAAGCCTACTAAACACCCCTATGGCACGATCTATTCCCAAGCCAAAATACGCCCTCTTAGCACTCCTAGCATTGGCGTTGGGTATTCTGCTTCATTACTCCACATGGACCATCCTCCGCAATCACGGCAGCGATCTGTTGTGGGCACTTTTCGGCATCTTAGCCTTTCGCGCAATCTGGAACAATTGGACCTATACTTGGGTGCCAATTCTACTCGCCTTCCTCTGGGAATTTTCAGAACAAAGAATTCCTGGCGCCACCTTTGACACCATAGACACAGCACTATACCTGCTACTGCTGGTCGCTGTCCCCGCAAATGCTGTTTTTAGATATCTGTATAGAAAGTAATGGCTTCCCCACCCACGGTCAGAGTCCATTCCTTCCCGCGAAGGAAGAAGGCATCTTCTTTAAATGTGGCCTTAGAAGGATAGCTAGGCGCTAAACGAAACAGTCCACGCTTGGGGGCACACGAATACCTTCGAGGATCAATGCGACGACCAGCAAGGAAATTGTCTTGATGATGTAGTCTTTTAGTACATAGCCTTAAATATTCTTTACACTAAAACAGGGGCAATAGAGGGCGAATGTTAATCTAGAGTTGTGGACAAGCCGAGGTCTGCACCGTATAAATGATTTGATACGATTCCGTTTGAATTTCCGGAACACTTCCCTCGTATAAGAAATAAGAGATTGTGGCTGTATTTAAACTGCCTTTCCCCGAAACAAAAGGTTGATCAGAATAGGTTAAGTTCAACGTATAATGAGTTCTATTGGGGTCAATGGTATTATTTGGAGAAGCGAAAGGGTCGAGCTGCGCTTGAATAGACGCATGTCCATTAGAGGAACCTGACAATCGGGCGTATACACACCATTTGGTTTGCTTGGATACATTTTTTACTGAAATGTCTTCTTCAAGATTTAGATCTATCAAATCAGTGAGGTCAGAACCAGGTGTATAGGCGGAATTTAGTTCTAGTGCTCCTATGCCCGAAGCATTCAAAACAGAGGCAGTAGAATTGAGGTTTTGTGCGGTAATACCGTAAGCATTGAGCAGAAGTAATATGAGGAGCCAATTTTTCATTCTACAATAGTGAAAATTATATTGGTTTGAATGCTCCCCCCGGTTAATGTTCCATAATTGCCTGTTGGGTTTTCTTGCAATTCGTAATAGAATGGGACGCCATCAGTAGGCAGTGTTCCCGAGGCTCCAAAATCCAGTTGGGTAAGCCAAGTTTTAGGCAGGGTAGATAATTCAATCCCAGTATTGGTCTGGGGCAAGTTGCCAAAGATTGGATTGCTCAAAGTACCTGTTTGAAGAACGAGGACGTAATAATCAGAAGCGAGGTTTGTTTGCAAGGAAACATTGATTGATCTCGAAACGCCCGTTCTTCCGAACATGGTATAGTGGAAGTATTGCATGGTGCTCGTACCAAAAACAGGTCCTTGAAGGCCTACACCGTCGGTTATAGAGGCCGCACTGTTTAATGAAATGGATACGGGGTTAGGGTCCGCAACTCCAGCAAGGCTGAGGCTGCTATAGGTTACGTTAATCTGGGTGGAGGTTTGAAGATTAACCGGCTGCGCTTTAATGAGCGAGGTTAAAAAGAGGACACACAAAACAAAAACGCTTCTCATCGGCCAATTCCTCTTTGCACTTTGACCCCTTGTGAGTTCTCCTCTATTTCGAGCCATAGATTCCATTCTTCGCCGTTTTCTAGTTGTCTACGATCTTCGGATTTTTTGATTTTAAAAGCTTTATATGTTGGGTCTTTGAGTTTCAAACGGGCTTGCCATTCGCCAGGGCGCAGGCCAGAAATAGACAGGCTTCCATCGGCTTTCAGGTTGCGTACAATCCGTTCGTCACCATTAGAGATGATGACAACAAATTTTGAGAAATCGGGTCGCAGCGTTTGTAGTGTGGAAATCCGTTGTACACGCACTTTCCCTAGGATACGAGAGGTTTTAAAGAGGTTGATGGTGATGTGAGAGTGCTTGTCAAAGGTGTATACGGTTTGGTTGAATCCATTGGCTGGTTGAGCGCCGAAAGGAAGTGATTTTCGATCGATGAACACCACCACAGAATCTGTATTTATGGTGTGCACTACGAACCTTCCGTCTTTATCGGTTATCACGCTTTGCCCGGCGATACTTAGTACGACGTTCGGTACAGGTTTACCGTTTATATCGATCACCTCTCCAGCTAAGTTTTTAAGCGCTAAATCTGTTTTTCGGGGGATATATAAGTCGAACGAGCCAGAGGTTTGAACCGTAAGTACGTTGGCCGCATTTTGGTTAAAAGCGTTGTTGATCATTAGTGAAAACCTGCTTTTACCATAGCGGTAACTCAGCATATTCCTAGCGGTAAAAAATTGTGGGATACGCATACTCGGCTGTAAACTGTATCCCCATTGTGAGCGCAAAGAAAACCGAGAATTAATTTGATATCTAGCGGTAAGGTCAATACTGTTGCGTAAAAGCCCTAGTGTTTGTTCGAATCGATATGAGGAATTGAGGTTAATGGACCTAAACGAGGTCTGGTAGGATATACCGGCCTCGCGCCTATTCAAAAACCCATTGGCCTTCATGTCGGTGATTTGGTTACGCCCACTGACGACTAGGTTGTTTCCTTGGGAGAATTTCCGAGTGAAGATGGCTTGGTAGCTGGTGATGTCGGCAGTGAATATCTCGCCTGCGTAGATATTTTCGCTGCTGTATACACTTGCGTTGGTGCTCAGAGATATTTTTGGCAAGAATTGTACAAATGCGTTACCACCGATAGTGTAGCGTGAACTGTTTTGGTTGACTGAATTGTCTTGATCAAAGTAGGAGGCGTTCATTCCAAAGGAGTGTTGGCCAATTCTCTGATTCAAGTACCCGTTGTACATGTTGATATTGGAATTTCTAGGGGTGAAGTTCTCGGGCGACTGGAATAGATCACCGCCAATTGAAAATCCTTTTACGGCCCCAAAAAAGCTTCCCTCAAAGGCGACATGGCTCAAATCGAATGCATCGTAATGGTTCATGCCGGCACTAGCTTTGAAGTTGTTTTTGTACTTCAGGTTTGCTTTTGCCCCATTTAAGAAGTGTGAGTTACCCTTGCTTGAGAAGTAGGTGAGTGAGTTTTGAATTTTCAGTAAACCGATGGATTGAGCAACGTAGTGGTTTAATAATTGGTCCACGGTATCCATTGGTGTGCGCTGAATTTTTTGCAAGGCCAAGATTTCAGTATCAAAAGTTTTGTTGTCGTATTCGAGTTTACCTCCTATAAAGTTTCGTGGCAGACGAAAAAAGAAGGAGGTACGTGGGTTGTACATTCCGAGTCCCACTTTTGCAGTGTGAAATCCCCTGTTCCAAGATTTACCGACATCAAACTGGGTGTTTTGATTGAAGTTTCCGTTAGAAAACACCATCATATTGGAAATATTTGAATGTACTTGGTTTCTCGCGCGTTGGCCGAATTGGCTACGTAAAACAGTATTTGTTCTAATTACCGGTCCAAAGCCTTGCTCCATATAGGTTGCCCCTTGCTTAACGGCAATCTTGGATAGATTGGTGCTGTAATCTGCTTTAATTACAGAAGGGAACACTTCCACATTTCGGATGGCCGTAACCTGCTGTTTGTTCGACACTAAGTTTACGACACAGCCAATTTGAACATCTCCAGAACTCATGCCTTTTGGGGGCTCAATAGTGAAGACAAACTCGTGTTTTCCCCCAGGGGGGAGTTCAATATTTTCTTGTCCACCATTCCCTAGGAGGTATACCTCTATAGCCTCGGTGGTATTGCCTTTATTCTCCACTGCGAATTGTACTGAGGTTGCACTGCTGTTGTTTGAAATTTTGCGTGGATAGTTGAGCGGATAGGCGATGATTTGGGTTCGCGAGGCGACGGTGACTGAATCTTGAATTGAAAATCGTAAATTGTTTTTTGATAGTTCGATACCCAGATCAAAGTGATATAATCCAGCAGGAGTATAGCTACTGGAAGAAGCAATGACGGTAAAGTTTCGTTTGCTCTGCGGGAGAATAAAAAGATCGTTTTGACTTTGAATTAGGGTCCAATTATCCGGAGTAATCGCTGCCGGTTTGAACCAAAGTGTGTCTATAGAGTAGTTAGTGATTTGTAAGGTGAATTGAGCATTTGCCCCTGGTGCGATGAGCGTGTCCTGCTTTATAATGTTAACTTCAACAGGGTTCGTTTTTTGGCTGAACTGGAATACTAACTGACCTAAAAAATTGGGCACCAGTTGTGCTTTTCCCAAAGTGCTGAGAAGTAAGAATCCTAGAAGGAATATCGAGCGATATGTGATGCGTAAAACCACCTCCGCATGCGTTAAAATGTGATGGATTCTGATACTCCAAAAACATCTCCGCTGTCGGCCTCATGTAGCAAGACTAATTCATACGTGCCTGGTGCCACATCTATATTTTCAAGCAATACCTTTCGGCATTGTTGAGGTTGAATACTTTGACGGATAGAGGTGTTCTCGTACACCATATTTCCTTCCATGTCCAAGATAGAGGCTTTCGTATGGAACGTGGTGGAGGCATTGCCTCGGTTGACCAATGAAAGTTCAAAAGCGTAATTTACACCAGCGGTATCTATGACAAGACTTTGTGTGAATAAATCCACACTAGATTGAACGCTAGGGTTATTGTAGATAATGTTTACGCCATATCTTATCTGTACTCCAAATTGAATCACTCCAGCCTTTTGCACGCTATCCACTAGTGCGGTGTTGTTGATGAACAGGCAAGTATTAGCATTTGGCAAGTTGTAGTTCGAAGGAATATTCACAAGTACACTGAAATCTCTCTTTTCTCTTGGCAAAAGAACCAGTTCAGTATTTTCTAAAGTCAACCAGGGACGACAACTACTTTCAATAGGCTCTTCGCCATCCACATATACATATCCTTCGTTACAATCATTATAGTAGTCCATCAGGGCAAAGGTGACACGCTTCGCATCATCACTGTTGTTTTGAAGCGCAATATTCAGTGTCTGTGCTGTGCCAAGAGGCGCATCGATGATCTGTGTCAAACCGCTATTTACTACCACTTGACTAAAGAGTAGTGAGGGCATAAATAGTATAGAGAGTAACTTTTTCATAAAACAAATAACCCCGAGACAGCGCACTGTCTCGGGGTTAAGAAATTGAAACTTAGGTTTAATTGGTAATCGTATACGTAATAGTCGGCGCGTTTGCACCGTTAGAAGAGGTTGGCTCTAAACTCGAGTAATCATTTACACTTGCAGTGTAGGAAAGCGTGTAGTACGCAGTCCCAGTGTAAGAAGCTCCAATATTTTCTATTATAGATGAAGGTGAGGATCCCACCGCAGTACCGGAACCAGTAGTTTCAAATCCAGAAACTACTGTCCCTACAGAACCGTAAGTAGTTGAGGATAGTGAAGAGACTCCAGAATTATCTACCGTCAATACCACATCTACACCTTGAGGGATGTTAGTGAATTGTACCTTAACAACCGCAGTATTGTTGTTACCGTTGCCGGTTGGCATGTATGAGTAATACAGGTTTGTTGATGCTGCGGCAGAACTGAGAGAATATCCATCACCAGCGGATGTCGGTGTACCAAAGTTAAAAGTCAATGAATTTGCATCCACCCCCACAAGTGAGTGTGAGCTAATTCCAAAAAGTACAGTCTGTTGATCATAAGTCTGACCGTAGGAAAGCGTCGCGATCAATGAAAATACGCTGATCCATTTGAGGTTTTTGATTTGTTTTTTCATGGTTTTGAATTGTTAGTCATAAATTGGCCTACATTACGGCACAGGAAGGATAGAGCAAAACCATCTCGGATAGGTGTTCAATCAAGTTTTGAACAAATGTGCGGAGACCGCGTAAATACTGATATTCCGCGGGTAAATGTGTTCAATTGCATGTTCAATCACTAATTGAACACGTCAATGAGAGCTGGATAAAGTATCTCTATACTCAGAAAAGGACATTCCTTCGACCTCTTTAAAAGCCGAATAGAAACTCGTCCGACTTTGGTAACCAATTAATTGGCTTAGGCCATCTACACTATAGTCGTTCAGTGCACCTTGAGCAATAAGATCTTTGACTTAACTTATTCTTATTTGTCTTTTGAACTCTATAGGCTCCAGAAAATCTTTGCTTAAATTAGATCACTCCCCAGAAAAATCCGCTGATCCCATACTCGTGTATGTCTCGATTAAAGCGATAAGCTACGTGTAGAGACGAAATACAAGTACATCACATGAGTGATCCTAAGTCTTGAATTTTAAATGCTTTAAACCACTTCTCTGAGGTTACTATTGCCACAAAAAAGCACCAGCGTTTCCACTGGTGCTTCTGTGTACAAATGCAAGATCTGTTCGCTTAGCGCTTCACGAGCTTGTATTGTTTTATGGTGTGTTGGTTTTGGAGCGTCAATACGAGGGTTCCTGAAGCTACCCCGCGGAGGTCGATGCGTTCGGTGAGGGTGCCTGAGCGGAGCAGTTGGCCCGTAGTGTTGCGCAATTCAAAGGTGGTGTTTGCAGGTGCGCCACGGAGGTAAATAAAATCCTCTGTGGGGTTCGGGTAAAGCGCTATAGATCCGTCTAGTTCATTTAAGCCTATACCGTAGATGGTTACGTCTATTGCTGCCGTGTCTGCGACACCGCCATTGAAGGCGTAGACGGCGAAAGATGCAGCGCCGTTGGCCGGTCCCCATTGCACTTCAAACGAGCTGAAGTCGGGGGCGCTGGAGATGAGGGTTGCGTTGGAAAGGGCGTAGGAAATGGAATCCACGTACTGGTAATTGGTCATGGTATAGGTGGTGTTTGCCGATGCATAGATGGAATCGGACGGACCTACTAAAATAGGTGCGGGGGGTGCGACGAAGAAGGATATCGTATCGATCAATTTGCTGTCGCATAATCCAGTCAATGCGGAAGAATCTGCACTGTAGCCAAAGATGAGCGTCCATGGACCCGGCATGATGGAATCGCTCGTATGGAGTTTGAAGGCGTCGTAGCTCGAAGAGAGTGGGGTGCTTCCGGTTACGAAGTT
>Ga0209832_1002151_pt1 | contig 10362 bp, 6 predicted proteins | sample COGITO_mtgs_1104_2_FD_185516 | JGI IMG/M metagenome (GOLD analysis project Ga0209832, IMG submission 185516) | Pelagic marine microbial communities from North Sea - COGITO_mtgs_110407 (SPAdes) (version 2) | ecosystem: Environmental > Aquatic > Marine > Epipelagic ...
TGAAATAGACTTGTCGCTTGTCTTCTTCCAATTTTTTTCGTTCGTACTCTCTTTCTTCTCTTTCCGCCTCATCATCCCATCGTCACACTTTTTATTTATCACACACGAGAAGAGAGATTGATTACGTACACGCACATATAATAGAAGAATAAATGTCGTCGTCGTCGTTTACGTCGTTGTGTTGTTGTTCGAGGAGCAGCGCGTCCAAAATATTCTCATCTCCTTCGAGCAAAAGTAGCAGGAGTAGCGTCCGACGGAAGGAGAAGGCGACGACGACATCATCATCATCATCATCATCATCATCTTCCCGAAGAAGAAGAAGACAAAGAAGAGAAAGAGTTTCATCCATCATCGCCTCTTCTTCTTCTTCCTCTTCTTCGAACTCGTCTGAATCATCGTCGTCGTCTTCTTCTTCTTTGACGAAAGAGGAGAAGAAAGAAGCCACGAAGAAGCTCCTGCAGTCGCAAGTGGACGTCGTCGAGTTATCACTCGCGGAGAGAAACCAAAACACTCGAGTGATGGGGTGCACGGCTTCCCAAACGTGGGTGAAAGTGTCTCTCTCTCGAGAAGGAGAAGGAACAGAAGGATCGGATGGTTCATCTGCCCCGCGATTGCAATCGTACTCAGATTCAGCGATAACGAGAGGTTTCCTCGGCGTCGTGACGAAAATGTTTCGAGGGTACACCCTGAAACAAATCGAAGACATCGATGTGGAATCGATCGTAGCTGCGACTCTGCGAGGGGTGTCGGAAAGCGCAGTGAAAACGAGCGCGATTGATTCTCGACAAAACGGGTTTAAGAACGCTTTAGAAACAATCAAAAGACAAGCGAGAAGTTTACTTAACGATTTCCAAAGCGATCCTTTCCCTTCATTAATCGTTACAAAGTCCGGATGCGAACCGAAAGGGTCGTTCGCGGAAGCGCAGGCGAAATATTTAACGCCGGACGACCAACAGGTGGACAAGTTGGCGAAGTTACTGATTGAGAAAAAGTGTGGAATCGTCGCGCATTTTTACATGGACCCAGAAGTCCAAGGAGTGCTGATGCGATGTAAAGCGAAACATCCAGAGTGCGCGTCGAGGATCTTCATCTCCGATTCTTTAGTCATGGCGGACGCGGCGGTGCGAATGGTGAGAGACGAAAAGTGCGAAAACATCTGCGTCTTAGGTGTAGATTTCATGTCAGAGAACGTGCGAGCTATTATTGACGACGCTGGATTTCCTGAAGCGAACGTTTACCGCATGTCCTCGGATGCCATCGGGTGCTCCTTAGCAGAAGCTGCGCAAACAGAAACGTACGAAAAATATTTGCGAGAAGCCGGCGAGGCGAAAAATTCTCTGCACGTCATCTACATCAACACTGGATTGGACACGAAGGCGAGCGCGAACGCAAAAGTTCCAACCATTGCGTGCACGTCTTCGAACGTCGTCAACACGGTTTTACAAGCTGCTGCTCAAATTCCGGACGTCAAGATATTTTACGGTCCAGATACGTACATGGGCGGCAACTTGGTCGAACTTTTGACGCGCGCATCAACGACGTGGTCGGACGAAGAAATCAAACAGTTACACCCTGAACACGACCAAAAGTCAGTGAAAAAAGTGCTGGATAACATGGAATACTTCCGCGACGGAGCGTGCGTGGTGCATCACTTGTTCGGTGGCGAAGTGTGTCGAGTTGTGAGAGACTGTTATTCCGACGCCTATCAAGCGGCACATTTTGAAGTTCCGGGAGAAATGTTCACCCTAGCAATGGAAGCTCGCGAACGAAATATGGGCGTCGTCGGCTCGACGCAAAATATTTTAGATTTCATTTTAGCCAAAATCCGAGGTGGTATTGAAAAAGAGCGCAAGAGCAGAGAACTCTTTTCCTCTGCTTCTTCCTCTTCGACGCCTAAAGACAAGAACAAGCACGAGAACGAGAACAACAAGAACAACAATAGCACTAGCGCGCTGGAAGAAGATGGAGAAGTGTACGTTCCAGAACGCATGAAATTCGTGCTCGGTACTGAAACTGGCATGGTCACATCAATCGTGCGAGCTGTTACCGAAGAGCTCGAGAAGAACGATTCGAGCGTCGAGTGTGAAATTGTGTTCCCGGTTTCCGTAGATTCCATCACGCAAGTCAATAGCAGCTCTTCGGGGAAAATTGTGAGCGAGGCAATGTCTAGTCTATCCATCATCCCGGGACCGGCATCGGGTGAAGGGTGCGGCATGGACGGCGGATGCGCATCGTGTCCTTATATGAAGATGAATTCCTTAGCGGCACTGACCGAAACGTTGGAGATGATTGGAGGTGAAAGCGGAGAGAAGAAGAATTTTGGTTTGGAGTTGCGCGAGCCAAAAAAGTATGAAGGAAATAATGTCGCCAAGGAAGGATGCGTGTCTATTTTACACATGCGTAATTTCCAAAGAGATAAAAAGCTTGGCGACGATCTCGTTCAAGACATTCTCTCTAGATAAAGTTACGCGTTCGTTGTTGTTATTCTTAAAACATTCCAAAATTACTTGCTTAAACCAGTTTTTGCGATGCTCAAGAGTTCCAAATCTAACGTCACCTCAGAGTTTGGAGGAATCTCTTGCACTTGATTATTACCGTACGCATACTCCGCAGGCACGAGCATTCGTCGAACGGTTCCAACTCCCATTCCTTGAATGCCGTAGTTGAAAGCTGGTAAGAACGGACCGCCCGGAGTAGCGGCGGGCGTGCCAACGTTAAATCCGTATGGTGTTCCGCCAGTCACACCAGCCCCAACTCTCGAAGAAGCAATCGTCAACGAGCGAAATTTAAGATCGTAGTGAACTGCGACCCGCGTTCCTTTTGGGAAAGGGACCGCACTATCACCACCTCCGCCTTTCATGTCGTAATATTTTATTGCAGGATTTGTGCCTGGTAAATCTCGAAAGTTTTCGATTGGAATTCCTCCTGTGCGGCCTTGCAATTTCGCCGTTGCTGGTTGCGCGTTAAAAAGCGCAAAAGTAACGACAGACGTTCCTAAAACCATGGCGCTACGTCGCGTGGATTCATTTTCTCCCCTGTTCTCGCTTTCCACACGGGCGTTGTTTTTGTCGTTGTCTGCAGAATCAGCAGAAGTCGTTAGGGATCGCTTTATCTGCTTTCGATTTTTATTGCTCGAAGAGAACGAAGAGCTGAACGGAAGGATGCGAGAGGAAATCACGGAGAGAGTTGTCGATGGGGTCATGGTATAAAGGCGTTGATGTTATCGTGTTCGGGACACTAATAAGTAGAGAGAGATTTCTTTGTGAGGAGAAATTGAAAATGCCACTTGGCATAAAAGCCGTCTTTCTCTGTTTAACCGCCCACAACTTTTTACTACCTAACGGTACCTCCGAGGTACATCAATCAAATCTAAAATTTATCCAATTATTTTTCTAAGTACTTACTCATCGTCCTTCTTCTCGTCCTCATTCGAAAATCTCTCTTTACTTGGAGTTCTAAGAGCACCCGCGACGCCGCGCAAGCTATCGCGCAATTTGAGGTACCCTTCCCGATCTTTCACGCTCACCGACGGGTAAACTTTCTCTATCGCCATTTCAAAGTGCGAAAGGCATAAAAGAGGCAGACTTTCCTCTTTTTCTCCATCTTTTACTTCCGGTGAAACTTTTAAATTCTCGCGAATGGCACATACGCACGCTTCGCGAACTAAGGAGGCTAAATCGGCTCCAGAGAATCCTTCGAGCTTTTTAAACTCGCTAACATCTTTAATCAACTTATTCGCCGTATCCGGTTCGGTTTTATTCGAGGCTTTCGAGGCAAAGATTGGAATTTTCCGTATCAACGCCCTTAAAATATCCTCGCGCGCGCTCTTATCCGGCAAAGGAACGTATAAAAGCTTATCCAACCTTCCCGGTCGTAACATTGCCGGGTCAATCATATCTGGTCTGTTTGTCGCTGCGATAACGAACGTTGCTTTCCTCGATTCCATACCGTCCATTTCCGTAAGCAGTTGGTTTACTACTCTTATCGCGGCATCGCCGCCACCTTCGCCGCCGCCACCTCTTCTTGGAGCCAAAGAATCGAGCTCATCAAAGAAGAGCACGCAAGGTGCCGCCGCCCTCGCGCGTGCGAACAAAGATCGAACTGCGCGTTCAGACTCACCCACGTACTTGTTCAAAAGCTCTGGACCTTTGATGGATATAAAATTCGCATTCGCTTCGTTCGCGACGGCTTGTGCGACGAGCGTTTTACCGCAACCCGGAGGCCCGTACAGTAAACACCCAGTCGATATTTTTTGGCCTAAATACTGAAATACGTGCGGTCTATTTATTGGCTCCACTATTGAAAATTTCAACTCTTCGCGAACATCCGTGAGCGCGCCAACATCGGACCAAGTGACCGATGGTGTTGTCGTAAAACCTTCCCTTTTTGCAGACGGTTGAATAACTAATAAAGCGTTGACAAAATCAGAGTTTGTCACGGACACAGATTCGAGTTCGTTCGTCGTGAACGGCTCGGAGTCTTTCAATCGTCGTTCAGTCAAAATTGACTCGCGGTCGTTCGTCTTTGCGTTTTCAAAGACGCGGGAAACGGCTAAAGTCGCTGCTTCGTTTACGAGAGCAGCTAAATCTGCTCCTACGTATCCAGGCGTTTTCTTAGCAATATCAGTTTCGTCCACGTCTCCGCTCAGACGAAGATTTTTTAAGTGACACTTCAAAATCTTTACCCGGGCTTGTTCATCTGGGACGCCGAGAGCAATTTCGCGATCAAATCGACCAGATCGGCGCAAAGCCGCATCCAGAGAATCTGCGCGGTTCGTAGCACCGATAACAACGACGTGTCGTTTGTGTCGCAGTCGCTTCTCTTTCTCGTCTTTTTGTGACTTCTTCTTCTTGATTCCTTGCTTGTTTGGTTCTTCCGCATTTGTGGCGTCTTTCATTTCTACCGAATCGATTTGGTTGTTTGCGTTATCGATGATTTTGTCAATGCTCTTCCTTACTCCATTTTCTTCTTCCTCCTCATCTTCTTCTGTTCCTTCCTCGTCATCATCTTCTTCGTCTTCTTCGTCGTTTGCGTTTAAATCATCGATGGATGCCAAAAATTGCGCCACTATTCTACGTTCCATCTCTCTTTGCGCGCTTTCCCGTTTTGGGCAAATTGCATCAATTTCATCTATGAAAACAATGCTCGGTGCAGCTGCTTTCGCCGCTCGAAAAAGCTGTCTAATGTTCTTTTCGGAATCACCGGAAACCCCGGAAACAATCTCCGTAGCTGCTATGGAAAAAAAAGTGACACTGTTCGTGTTATTTTCTATTGCTGCGTTTGCCACGGCGTGCGCCACGGTTGTTTTACCACATCCCGGTGGTCCGTGCAGCAAAACACCTCTAGGTGGTGGCACACCGAGCCAATCGTATAACTCAGGATGCTTCAGAGGGCGCAGTATAAGTTCATCGATTGCGGATAATGCCTCTTCAACGCCACCCAAATCTGAGAGAGAAACATTTCGCGGTTTCGTCGCTTGCGAAAATAAGTTCTCGGATTTATCCTCACGATCACCATCGCCGTGGAAATCATAATTTGTATCCGCTTTCATTCTTTTCTTTAAATCGGCGATCGCCTGGTCTTCTTCAGCCTCACGCCGTCGTTTACGTTTTGAACGTTTCTTATCGCCTTTCTTTGACCCGCTCGATGTTAAACGAAGCTGTCGATCTTTCACTTTCGTTCCTCCAGCACTATTACTGTTGTTATTGTTCTTCTCTCCGTTTTTATCGTTGTTTCGTCGATTCGCTCTCATGACTGCTTGTACGGCTCTTTCATGTCCCGCGATTTGTGCCTTTTCCGCTAAGTTAGGTTCTCCTTCTTCATCTTCATCTACATTGGTCTTGATATCGGTTCCGTTTTGCGCGAGTCTGCCTTCCATGGGATTAATTTCTGCTTTCGCCAAAGCTCTCATTGCAGCCGCTTTCACTCTCTCCTCTGACGCAAAAGCGCTCGGTGTTGAACCTTTTTCAATCCCGGAAACGCCATTTCTAATGCTACCACTTTGGTGGAAAACTTCTTTGCCTTTTGAAGCCGTAGCGTACGTGCTCTGCAACGCTCTATTCATGACATCCATATCTTCTTCTTCTCGGTTTTCTTCATAATCATCTTCCTCCTCGCTCCAATCGTCACCATCATCATCATCGTCATCTTCTTCTTCCTCTTCTTCTTCGTCATCATCATCATCGTCATATTCTTCTCCTCCTCGCGTATTCGTCGCATCCTCCTCGCTTTTATTATTTTTCCCTTCTTTTGCAAGGACAACGCCAATCGCTCGTTCTACAGTTTTCCGAAACACGCCTTTGGGTTTCCTCTTGTATTCCCGAAAGCTTCGACATAAATGTTCAACCGCACCATCAACGTCTCTGAGAAGAGTCTTATTACTCTCAGCGTACGCTTGTAAGCGAGGCACGAGGAGCGGGTCGAGCGTCAACCCAGCAGCGTCGGCGGCGGGAAAACGTCTTCGTCTCTCCTGTTGCTTTTCCAATTGTTTCTTCGTTTTTAAAGACGACGACGACGGTGAGGACCCACTCCCACCGTTTCGAGAGGGCATTACGACAATTTGAAACCACAGATGAGATCAATTATTGAGCCTTTACCGCGCAATCTCTGTCCGAATTCACGCGCGAGTCGTACGTAGTCTCTCTTCCTCTCTCTCTCTTTCGCGCGTTTTGTTTTTGTTTTTTGTGTTGATGATTTTTGTTGATTTGCCAATTTTGGTTTATTTGATTGCAGGGAGAAAAGGTTCGCTGATGAAGGTGCCTTTTGCCAGAAAAGGAAAAAACTGAAAAATTTTATCATTAATTCTCCAAACCCGCGCGCGACTTGTGTGTGTGTGTGTGTGTGTGTGTGCGTGTGTGAATTAACTTCCTTCTCATTCTCTTAAAAACAAGAGTCATACGAGCGCGTCGTCTCGCGACATGTCTCTTTCTTCGAGAAGGAATGGGTTCGCAAAACTCTCACGAGATGCGTGTGCGTTTTTTTCGACGAGAATGACGACGACGAGAGTGACGATGACGAAGAATCTTTCCAAGAGCAACCGCGCGATGAGCGCGAACAAAGTCTCGAATAACAACAACAACAACAGGAGCAACGATAACATAAGCAAGAGATTCTTCGGTTCTTCTTCTTCTTCTTCTTCTTCTTCCTCTTCTTCGTCCTCTCTCGAGTTTCAGCAACTCAAACTGTTGAACAAGCAGAACAAAAGCAACAAAGTGATTGAGTTGTTCGAAACGAACCGAGTCAACCAAAACGAGAAGAATCTGAGCGAATATCTCAAAGCATTAGTAGCGACGAATCGGTTGAACGAGTCAGCGATGTTAGAAACTCTACAGCGAGGGCAAATGATGCAACCACATTCGGCGGCAGCGTCTGCTTTTGGACGACAACGAGGAGGAGGAGGAGGAGGTGATGGCTTTGCCGGCGCTGCGGCTGCAAATGCCGCAATGATGGCAAAGAACAATCACGGCGCTAGCGGAAGTGGAGGATGGCAGTTTCCAACCTTACAAGGATTCTCAAAAGCTATCAATGACGCGACAGCTGCGGCAAATAATACAGCTGGGGTAGGAGGAAATGCTTCCGGCGGTGCGGCAGCCGCTGCGACAAACGCGTTGCGCGGATCGTCGTCCTCGGCTTCCGGCGGTGAAGTGCTAGGGACGCCAAAGTCGCCGTTATTCGTGCAGCATTTAGAACCAACGTTTCCAGCGCAAGTTTGGCGAACAATTCGCACGTTAGGCTTAGCTTTTGTGGTCTTGTCCGGAGTAGGAGCACTCATCGAGGATAAAGGAGGACCGGTCGGAAGATCGCTTCTAGGAAACTCAGATCAACCAAAACCTCAAAACCAGGACGAATTCATCGAAGAGAGCGACGGTAAAGGTGGTAAAATACGAAGGAAGAAGAAGACAACGTTTTCGGATGTAAAAGGCGTCGACGAGGCAAAGAATGAGCTGAAAGAAATCGTACACTATTTGAGAGATCCGAAAAAGTTTACTCGCTTGGGAGGAAAACTTCCAAAAGGTTTGCTCTTGGTCGGCCCGCCGGGGACAGGAAAGACTTTGCTCGCGAAAGCCGTCGCGGGCGAAGCGGACGTGCCGTTCTTTTACGTTTCCGGCTCTGAGTTTGAGGAGATGTTTGTTGGCGTCGGCGCTCGACGAGTGCGAGAACTATTTAAAGCGGCGAAGAAGCAAGCACCGTGTATTGTTTTTATCGACGAAATCGACGCGGTCGGTTCGCAGCGTTCTCCGAAAGATGCGCAGAACACTCGCATGACTTTGAATCAACTCTTAACGGAAATGGATGGATTTAATTCGTCCGACGTCCAAGGTATTGTTGTGCTTGCAGCGACAAACACGCCCGAGGCTTTGGATAAAGCGCTCGTTCGACCCGGGCGTTTCGATAGAACCGTCGCGGTGCCGAATCCAGACGTCGAAGGTCGCAAACAAATTTTGCAAGTGCACTCGAAAAATGTGAAGCTCGCGAAAGACGTAGACTTTGAAATCGTCGCGAGAGGGACGCCGGGCTTTTCTGGAGCAGATTTAGCAAACCTTGTGAACATTGCGGCGTTGAAGGCAGCTTTAGATGACGAGACGGAAGTGAAAAATAGCCATCTCGACCACGCAAAGGATCGCATTCTCATGGGCGCGGAGCGCAAGTCCGCAGTCATTACGGAAGAGAACAGAAAGCTCACCGCTTACCACGAAGGTGGTCACGCTTTAGTTGCCTTAAGAACGCAAGGTGCGAGGCCCGTGCATAAAGCGACCATTGTTCCGAGAGGCCATGCTTTAGGTATGGTGATGCAACTTCCAGATAAAGACGAGTTGAATCTCACTCGCAAACAGTTGATGGCTATGCTTGACGTCACCATGGGCGGACGAGTCGCGGAAGAGTTGATCTTTGGCAAAGATGAAATTACAACCGGCGCCTCGTCTGACTTGCAACAAGCGACACGATTGGCGAGGGAGATGATCACAAAGTACGGGTTTTCTCAAACTATTGGTTTAGCGAGTCAAGAGTATAATCAAAGCGGCTTATCCTCGGAAACGAGACAAAAAATAGAGGAAGAAGTGAAAGAAATGCTCGAAAGCGCGTACGTGCGCGCCAAGACGCTATTGCGAACGCACGAGAAAGAGCTGCACGCGATTGCAAAGTCGCTTTTGGATCGCGAAAGCTTAACTGGTGATGAACTGAAGGAAATTATCCTCGGCGCTGCTTCGGGAAAGAGTGTAAAAAATATCAACAACAACAACGCTTCCTCCGTCGCGTCTGCCGATATTAAAATAAAGGTAGACGGTGCCCGAGGCGTCAAAACCGCCGCCGTTAACTAGTCGTTTTCGTGTACAGTACTACTAATATACATAAATCTATTTTATATTCCAGGCATCTTAGCTTCGCCTGTATTCGCGTTAATATATTTCGAATCCCAATTTTCATCGCACGGCAAAATCCTCAAGCTTTGCCAGCAACCTTCGTATTTACTGAATGTGCGCTTCACCATGACAAAAGCCCAAAAAGTATCACTCCCAACTTTATCAGTTACTATGACTCTCACCAAAGTGCGCCCATCTTTCATTGAAATCTCGTCAAGAATCTCGTGCTTTCTATTGAATACGAACGCGTCAAAGTTTACCAAACACTTCCCAAGAAAATGATCAAAGTGATACATATCCGACGAGAAACCGAAATATCTCGAGCGATCCATGTTTCCCGATTCTACGCTGAACTCCCACATAACTTGTACGCCGTGGTCGGTTCTAGGATTATTCTTATCTTTCATCGATTCTAGTTGAATTTGAACCGCGTCTCGACACGTTTGCATTTGATGAGGAAAAAATAGGGGTCCTGGAACATTCTGTGGGTTCCGACAGACTCCGATACACTTGCTCCCATTTTCTTTCACTATCGCGTTTACACAGAAAGGGCACTCTTCGCTCGTAGGTTTAAACGCTCTTCTATCGATGGGTACTTCTAAGATTTGCTCCGCGCTTAGCATGGTGCCGGGTAAGTATCCTTCATTTGACGATGTTGATGAAGCTTTCACCACCCAGTTGAGTTTTACCTTCTTCGTCTTCTTTGAAGAAGTCAGATTTGGACGCGTTGACGACGACGATGATGTTACTAACGCTGCCGCTGCTGCAGTTAACGACGCCGACGACGACGCCGACGGCATTCTCCTTTCTTCCTTTCTTTCTTTCCGTGTGTGCGCGTGTTCGTTACTTCAAAAGTTTAGTTTTTTTTTGCATTTTTCTTTCTTTCTTTCGATATTTTCTCACACCGATTGCCATGCATGGCGCCATAATAATAAAATATATGTGAAAAAGGATGAAGAAGAAGAGAACGATAGCCATTGGATTCGAAGGGTCGGCGAAC
>Ga0209832_1002158_pt1 | contig 10343 bp, 11 predicted proteins | sample COGITO_mtgs_1104_2_FD_185516 | JGI IMG/M metagenome (GOLD analysis project Ga0209832, IMG submission 185516) | Pelagic marine microbial communities from North Sea - COGITO_mtgs_110407 (SPAdes) (version 2) | ecosystem: Environmental > Aquatic > Marine > Epipelagic ...
TCCTCCATTTTTTTCGCTGGGTCCTCAAGCTTTCTGTTTTATGTTCCTTTCCAAAATTGTCGATGTTTCTTGCATCTGAAAAGACTCCACCACATCTACACTGCTAATGTCGTCTTCCTCCCGCTCACATATAAGCTCGCTGATGAGCTCTAGATCCTCAAAGCTCGTCACCACTTTGATCACGATTTTGCATATCCCAAAAGCAACTGGCACAATTTCAAAATCTCGGAACTGAACGGCGCTAGTCAGCCCATCTTCGGCAGTTAAATACCCCTCTTTCTCAAGCTTGGATGTCGCAAAATCGTGCAAATCAAATTCAGTGTCGTATGGTTTGATTTCTAACGTTGCGAGACACATGCAGGGGTTGGAGTCGTCTTTAGCAGGGTTTTTTTCTTCTGTGCTGCTCACGTCACTATAACTAGCGCGTGAAGAGCATATTAAGTTGTTCATCTCATCAAAGGTTATCTCGTCCGATGATGCTAATGGTTCAGAATGGTCAAAGTGGTGAAACCGGAAGTAACGAGAAGAGTTCACGCGCAAAACGAAACAAAAAGGGCGTAACTTGCTGCTCTTGTTGCTCGTGACACGAGGATTCAACTCGTACACATCGACACTTTTCCAGGCGCTGTGATGAGAAGGAAGAGCAGGTTAATTGCAAGAGAAATTTATAACGGAAGGACGAAGAATCTATAAGTAGGATACTCACCTCTCTTCGTCGTCCAAAATATCAACAAGCAACCTAATTATATGCTCCTCAGCGAGTGACACCATCAAGTAGAATCCTCCACTGCTTGTCACACACCCTTCTGCAGATTTGAAGAGCTTGGAGGATTTTAATTTGCAATCGTCGTCGTACTTGTTCATCATTGCGTCAAACAACCCCTTATCTATGTATCCGTCAAACCTCTCGCTCGTAGGTGTTTCTATTGGCAGCAAAACATCACCCACCACGAATTTGCAATCAAAAGTGTCCTTGCTTTCAGAATTATTGCGAAATTCATCAGATTTGGTTGCCATCTCGCTAATGGCAACGGAAGATATATCTACAGCTACGCTACGCGAGATGGCATGTCGATTAAAGAGATCAAATATCAAGTCAGAGTTCCCTGTACCTCCATGGAGAAAATAAGCATCACTCAAAGGTTTGGCAGGGTGGGCTTTTGTTTGTGTCTCAGTCAGAACGTCGACAAAATCGGCTGTATCAGCGTACCATTCAAAGGCATTCGTTTGCGTGACTTTATCAAAGAACTCATCCCAGTAGGTAGCATCAGAATGACCTGCGGGGTCGCCTATCTCTTGTAGTGCATCCATCTATATGAGGATGATGGAGAAGAAAATTGTTTTAGATAATCAGCTCTTGTGTCAGATAAATAGTGAGTGGGTTGAACTTTCGGTATTATTATTATTCTGTTCGGACAATGCTGATGCTGTGGGAGTGGTTCTTTGGTTTGGTGGGCGTGGTTTCTGGAGAAATCAAAATCGTTTATATCATTTCTTCGATTGACATTTTCTTCTACCGGTCTTTTGTGTCATATTAAAGCTTCTCAAGTACACTAATTTGCGCTTAAATCGACAGAAGAAGGCTATACGACAACTCTAGATTTTGTCCGGAATTCACCACTGACACGACATCGGCCCCCCCTTATTCTTATTATTTAAAAGTTCTTAACGGTGTCTGTGTGTGCAGCGATTGGTGTCTTCTTACTTCTACAAGGAGATCGTTCTATTCTTGAGCTCCTGCCCCCAATTTCCACCTGAGTCATCACCTTTCGTGAAGGATGCTTTCATCAAAGGGGGTTTTCCGCGTGTTACCATCGGCCCGCCGCCTTCTATGCGCTAGTCAGCAGCTTTCTAGCATGCGTAATCTTACAACATTAAAGACGACGGAAAGTGACAGTTCGGTCACCCCGATAAAACCGACAATAACTGAGATGACAAAAGCCTCTGACCTATCAAAAAAGGAGCTCTTGGATGCCGAAGACAGAGTTAACGAGGAGGACGACGACGATGACAACGAATATGAGGAAATGTTCGTAGAGACATCTTTCGGGGACGTTGAGTGGGGAGGGCCTTTGAGGGGAGGGCGCTACCCTGAACCCACCAGGCATGGTGATTGGCACCAGAAAGGGAGATGCACTGATTTTGAATAAAATGTAGAAAAGGGAACAGGTTTGACGGCGACGGTCGATGTTCCGATCATTACATAAGTCCATCGTTCCCCGATATTCTTTCTTTAATGCAATTAATAGGGCTTGTGATTTTGCTTAGGGCTTGTGATTTTGCTTCCAACATGATGCACTTTTTCGATTTTCGAAGATTAATAATTTTGCATTTGCAATATTTTTTGGGAAGAATAAACATACAGTTTCCAGAGCTGTCAGTGATTAGACTTTACCTGTTCATTCAATACGTAACGTAACGATATTGGGAAATTCGCGTGATTTGAGCTATTTCAGTTCCCATTCCCATTACATTTTACTCTCTTCCATGAAGAGTTCAAACAATCCAACACGATCGTCGGCTCTTTCATTTTACTCTGGAAAAGTACCGACAGGGGCCGGCGTGAAAAAGAAGAAGAGTACGTCTAGTGCCATAGCATTGATGAAAGAAAATGCCAGCCTTCCTCCTCCTAAACTGAAACCTGAGCCCTTGAAAATTCCATCTTACACCCGGCCAACACCGAAGCCGGCCCCCACCCAAGTACCACCTCCTGTCAGCGCGGGCGTACAGAAGAAAAAGAAAACGAACAAGCGACCTAGCCTTAGCGAGCAATTAGCAGCCATAGGGAATAGCGCAAGTGATCTGACTTCCCAGATCAAGAAAACTCACAACCTCGATGGCGACAACCACAAAAACAACAATAAACCTTTGCAAAAAGCGCTTCTTGCAGCCGGGGCTCAAAACTTCACGGTTGGAAAGCTAACCTGTAAGTTCCCCAGTCCGGTCAATTTTTTTAATGATCGGTGCACCTATGTTTTCCACCATCCATATGAGCCAAAAGAAATCAACATGGTCATGTTCTACGCTGATCTCAAGAACGTCAGTGTGGTGGGGAAAACTTTGAAGTTCAAGATCGGTCACCCCTTGAGCGAATTCAGGTGCGTCTCGTTCGATGTCGATGATAATTCTTTGTTCCCAAACGCTAACTGTGCATTCCCATTCGTACACCAACCACACACACACACTGGGGGGGAAAAACCCTTTCGATTTCTAGCAACCAGAATGATTACGACCATACCAATCCATCCCATTACGTTAGCATAGTCCTCGGTAGTACACTGGATTTGGATGTGCTGCGCACGAAAATAATCCCGCTGGTGCGTGGGGGTAGGAAGGAGGGAGGGGATTGGAAGAATACTTCCATGGCTGTGCGAAAGTAATTCGCGAAAGTAAGTAGAAAAATCTTTGAAAGCAAAAGAAGAAAAGAACGATAGATAGAAAGTTCCCGAGAAAATGCTTTCACTTCACTTTTTGCGTTTATACTTTTCTGTTCTCTTCTCTCCCCCCACGAGCATAATTCAAAACTCTTTAGGTTGGTTCTCCTCCCATTCTTCTGCCAGATTTTTTATCATGCATTTCGCTCTCATTTCGTTTTCCTTCTCCCCCAAAATTCTGCACCCGTCCATCAACCTCCCTTCTAAGCTATCGTTGGATAGACACTTTATTTTGTCCATCAGACTAAACCCTTCGAAAGCGAGGTATGAGGAGTAGGAATACAGGGATAATGAAGAATCATTGACGTCATCGCCGACGCCACTATTTTGGTTAGCCTTTTCTGATCTGTCTTTTAACGAGACGGCTTTCTTCGAATCGTCCGGCTTGATAGAACCTGGAATCGCCCTGGGGTCAACTTTCAGCTCAATATTAGACGATATCGGCACGTTCTGACGGTTAGACATTTCAGTTACGGATGAGGAAATAGTCGTAAGCTTTTCATACAATTCCAAGCATCGTTGTGCGTCGCCTTTAAGAGGTTTTGCCGTGCAGTTAGCTAGGAGGAAGGGGTAGTCTTCGGAATAGGGGAGGAGGTTGTGAAGGGTTAGGGTTTGAAGGGCTTTCAGCTCACATGATACGCCAACTTCGAGGCGCTTGACCGAGCTGAGAGACGCGAGGACGCTTACGGCGAGAAGGCCATTGTTGGATTCGAGGCCGACGCAGACGAGGTTGTTGCTGGGGACCGATGGATTTTGTGTTAGTGTGTTCGTTCACAGCTTGCTGTAAAAACCGTTCTCCTCACAGTCTCACCTATGAGTTTGTGCGTGCTCAAGCATGGAAAGGAAACGGGCTTCGTACAGGTGGAGGGAGCGTGTCTGCCCAGGCAATAACAGCTCTGATATGGAAAAGGGCATGAGAGGAAGGATGGGGAGTTGTTGAGACACAGCAGCATTTCCGAATGTGGGTGGCCCACCGTTCGGCGGGATGGGACTTTGTAAGGATGACGTATGGCTGGAAGACAACAGGTGGACGAACAGAAAAGTTCGAAACATTGTTAACCGCATGATGCAGCCGGGGGGCTGAAAATGAGCAAATCCAGTTTTGGAGGAGGAGTTATAGACAGGCTCGCGTGAATTGAGAGTTAATTGGGAGTCGAGGGGCCCTTAATATAATGTATAAGTGGAAAACGAAGAGTTTTGACGTAAAAAATTAATCTTGAGTGGAGAAATTGCTGGGTTTTTGTTTTTTTTCCCGGGGTAGTTTCGAGCAACACCACAGAAGAAAAAACAGCTTGCCAATCTCCCCAAACAACGCAAAATATGTCTGCCGAAGATCCCCCCGAGATACTTAACTCCGACTCCGACGACTTGGACTGCCCCGACCTCGTCGAGAACACCGGAGAAGGAGTCGTCGACACCGGCGATGGCGATGCTGGTGTCGCCGCCGGCGGCAAGCAGAACCGCGCCGAGAAGAAGGCCCGCAAGGCCATTCAGAAGCTCGGCATGCGCCAGGTCCCCTCCATAAACCGCTGCACCATGAGGAAGAACAAGAACATCCTCTTCGTGATCCAGGGTCCCGAGGTGTACAAGTCCCCGGCGTCTGGGACGTACGTCATCTTCGGGGAGGCCAAGACCGAGGACCTCTCCGCGCAGCGGCAGCAGCAGGCCGCAAGCCAGTTCAGGAACCCGGAGGGTGGGCCCGCGTTCGACGCGCCTCAGACCGCTCCCGCTGGTGGCGAGGAAGCCGGGGGGGATGAGGATCTGGAGGGAATCGAGGAGAAGGATGTCGAGCTTGTCATTAGCCAGGCCGGCACCACCAGGGCCAAGGCTATTAAGGCTCTTAAGAACAACGAAGGGGACATTGTGAATGCGATCATGGAGTTGACCATGTAGTAAACACAGACGCATTAAATAAAACTAAATATAACAGGATAGGATGCGTTTTATGTTTGGCTACGTTTCGTTTCCAAAAACTTTTTTCACCGTTTTTCTACCAAAAACTTTTTCTACCAAAAACTTTTCCAAACTTGTGCTTTCTACCCTTCTCTACCCGAGTAAACTTTTTTTTTCTTCACTTGTAATAAAATAAAGCTCACCCCGGAGCAGGCACTTTCCTCCCCTCAATACCTCATTGGCGCGGTGTGGCGTGTTGTGCTTAAAGAGCAGCATCTTCCCCGCCTCAATGCTCACTGACTTCAAATCGTTTGGCATTGCAGTCGCATCAGCAGCTGCAGTCGCATCAGCAGCTGCAGTCGCATCAGCAGCTGCAGTCGCATCAGCAGCTGCAGTCGCATCAGCAGCTGCAGTCGCATCAGCAGCTGCAGTCGCATCAGCAGAATCAGCAGCAGCGTCCTCTCTCGCATCCTGCAGTCTCGCATCCTGCAGTCTCGCATCCTGAAGTCTCGCTAAATTCAACGATCGCATGAGCACCGTTTCACCCCCAAAGTCAAAGTCAGTAAGGTACAGAATCACAGTGTGCGTAGTTCTGACTTTCCTATCCGTTATGAACGGATCGACTCGGCACAGGTCGACGTGCGGCGGTAGTCCCGTCTTGGGCTTGCTGTAGTCCAGCACGCGAAAGTGCGGCAGTACGACGCACTGGCGGCCCCCAAAGGCCCGGTCTACGGACCTTTCGATCGCTCCCCTCAAGACGTTGAAGGTGTCCGCGAAGTACTTGCGGTCGCTGCAGACAATTCCCGACGATTTATCCTTCACGCACGTGCTGACAGGCAGCGCGTCGTCGACGACCGCCTTGAGGGCAGACAAAAGGCGCGCGTCGAGGGTGTCGTGGATGACACAGGCATCGCTTGATGGATGGTCATTCGATTCGTCTTCGTCTTTGTCTTCGTCTTCGTAAAAAAAGCGCTCCAGGCGTGGCGTGTTCTTTGGGGAGTGCTCGCACTCGTCGGCGACTCGAAAAAAATCGTGCGGCCACTCGCCTGACTCGCCCTTGTCTCCGTTGGCACCGGCAATGAGGTGACACAGCTTTTTGTTTCCGTTCTTCTTTGCCACCATCCAAGGGGTGACATTGAGCCAATCAGCCGGGGCCGGATCGCAACCGCCGTAATTCAGCAGGCAGTCCGCGACGTCATTTAGACCGTACCACGCCGCGACATGCAAAAGCGTTTGGTTGTACTCGTTTCGGACGTTGATGTCAACTCCGTGATTTATTATGAGCTTCAGATTACGGATGGGATAGCGATCGTTAATGCACTGCCAGATTCGTTCATCTCTCATTTCTTTATAGCTCCCGACAGTACTCGAAATTTTGCACGCCGGTAACCGCATCAAATCCGTCATTAGCACAAATTTTTTCTGCTGTTTCTTGCCGCCCACCATGTTAGTCTTGTCGAATTTTTTGGGGTGGGACGGCATTTTGTCCGGGAGCTCCTTGTACTTTCGCAAGGACTCGAATCGTCGAACCTCAATGCTCATTGCCTCCATAGTATCGCTCTCCGATTCACCCTCCTCAGCGTACAATTCGCTCAGGGAGTGCACGGCCTGACACTGAGGACAGCGCATCTTCGTGAGGGAATCTTTTGTATTGAGGATGTTCTTCCAAAAACAGCGTTCGCAAATCACGTGGCCACAGCCACTCCAGCGCATGATTAGGCCTTTTTGTTCTTGTTCTTGTTCTTGTTCTTGTTCTTGTTCTTGTTCTTGTTCTTGTTCTTGTTCTTGTTCTTCAGAGGCCTTTTGAATTGCACCGCAAAGACAAATACAGCAATCCCCTCCCCCGTCAACACCCTCAATGAGACACTGCCTCACAACAAGCAGCAAAAACCCCACAAAATTTATCCACACGTTGTCCATTAGCCACTTCCGGAGAATGTTTGTTTCTTGGACGGAAAGAGTGGCCGTGGTAGGAAAGCCAGCCTTGATCAAATTCGAGGAAACACCATGAGTCTGGAGGATAATTGAGTATTGGAGGAGGGTTAATGACTGCATTTTTTTGAGAAGGGATAAAACCCCATCGACGTCTTTTTTTGCTCCCTCGCTCTCGCCAGTATCACCAAACCTTGCATGCCATCGTGAATTCACTCCCTTGATAATTCTCCCCCTGTTCAGCATGTAACAGGGGATTTTATGGTGCTGCAAAGCCGGCAGGCTCCGGAGCTTCACAATCCCAAATTGTGAAGACGAATTTGACTCGAGGTGATTCAGCAAACTCTTCAGGTGAGACTCTTCTATCGTGTGCGAAATGGGAGAAAAAAGAGAAGATATTGTCGTCGTCGTATCGCATGGGATGGTTTTGGAAGTTTTTGTTGTTGTTGTTGTTGTTCCTGAATTCGACAAAGACTCCCGCAATTCCCAGCGCGCTATCTCTCTTTTTTCGGCGCGCGTGAGTCGCCTAGTCGAAGATATCGAAGTCATTGTTATAATGAAGTGAAACGATTCTGTTCTTTTTTTTTCTGTCGTCTCGAATCACTTGGTTGATCATTCCTTGAATTTGGCGGAGAATTTCAGTTTTTTTTCTCAGGCAGGCAGGCTTTCCAGTTGAGCCCCCTGCCTAGGATTCTTGGCCTAGGATTCTTCGTCGATGAACTCCACCTTCCAGACCTCTCTTGTTCCTTCTCCCTCTCCTTTCAAGCTTATAGTGGACGGATTCAAGACTTTTCAGCATTGGTACGGGAAGCAGGACTGCGTCTGGATCTTATCTCACTACCACGGTGACCATTACGGCGGACTGCCACGGGACTGGGCAGCAGCTGACGTTACAGTTTCTGTGTCATCACCATCTTCATCTTCATCTTCATCTTCATCTTCATCTTCATGCCCCATAATAAGTGGATTAATTCACTGCACACCGATCACGAAGCGGCTCCTCAACCGCATCCACGGTGTTCCTGCCGATCGTATCGTGTCCCACGAATATGGCGAGGAATGGGACGTCTGTGATGGCGGGGATGACTGGATCCAGAGTCGGAAAAGCAAGCCAAAGAAAGACAACAACACAACATTTGTAACATTTTTTGATGCTCACCATTGCCCCGGCGCTGCAGTCATGCTTTTCCGCCACACCAAGAGACAGGAGAAAGAAGGAAAAGAAGGAAAAGAAGAAAAAGAAGTGTTTGACCTGCACACAGGCGATATGCGCTACTCCCCCCCCCTGCTTGGACTGGTATCGAAAAGAAAATCTTTGATTGCAAGATTGAAACAGTTTTTGCGGACACCACTTATGGGAACGAAAAGTTCACCTTTCCCTCCCAGGAAGAGAGCGTTACTGCCCATCGGACGGATAACTAAGACTATTGTCAATTCCGCTGACTACGAAGATGATACTCTAATTCTAATTGGTGCCTACAATATTGGCAAGGAGAAAGCAATTCTTGCGGCAGCATCAAATCTTGGCGAAAAGGGCAGGATCTTTGTTCAACCGAGAAAAAGGGTGATGCTGGAGTGTTGCGCTGATTCGCGAGGTGACTCGCGAGATGACTCGCGAGGCGAAGGAAATGTCGCTACCAAGCTCCTCCGTCACGTCTCGAGGGATAAAAGCAGTCCCATTCATGTAGTTGGGATGGATCTGGCTGGCCGCGTCTTTCCCTTCTTTCTGCCTGACTATCGAGGATGCGCTGATTACGCGAGGGAAACTGGCCGCCGCTGGAAGAGGGTTTGCGCCATCATTCCGACTGGCTGGGCCGGTGTGGGGAAGTGGAACAAGGCCAACAGCAAAAACGTGGAAATAGTGGCACGTCAGATGAAGCGCTCTGGGGACAACATGGTGAAGACAAAAGTTGAGGGGGACGACATCGAGGTTTCGATTCACCTCATCCCTTACAGCGAGCACTCTAGTTTCGGCGAGCTCCACTCATTCTTGAAACGAATCAAACCTGCCAACATTGTTCCCATTGTATTCAAGAACGAAAATGACCAGCGGCGAATTCTCGAGCGGTTTCGCGGTTGCACGGACGAGGGGGAGGCTATAAAAGGTTTCTTCAGAAATATGGGCGGCGAAAAAGCGAAAGCGAAGAAGAAGAAAAAGAGGACTCTAGAAGGGGAGGAGGAAGAGGAAGGGGCTACAGTTGAAGGTGAAGGGAAATTCGAGAGAAGTGAAGATGAGAGGGAGGTCAAGATCGCAAAGAAGTCTGCTTTAGATGATAAAGAATCGAAAAGAATGCATACTCTCGCGACCCTTTTGGAGATGGGATTCGAGATTCAAAGGGCTGTCAACGCGTCACATGGGTGCAATGGCAACCTTCAGCGCGCCATCGAGATGTTGTTTGCAGAAAATACTGTTAAGACGACGACGACGGAGGCGACGATGACGACGACGACGAAGACAGCGGCGACAAGAATGACGACGACTACAAACGGGACTCCGACAACGATTGCCACAGCAAAAAGGAAGAAGACTGCAGTGATGACATCACCCAATGAAAATATCACCAAAATTTTCCCTAAGAAATGAAAATGTAGCACTGCTTGCCCAACAATTCACCTTAGCTTGTTTGATCTGGTAGCTATTTTCTTTAAGTTTTTTATACCGCTCATAAAACGGTTTAAGTACCCCCTCACACCTGGGTTAGCTTATCCCATACCGTTAGAATTGCGCAAATGATACTTTAGGTCCGATAGTGCAACCAGTATCGCTCACGGGGTAGCGGAATAGGGATTGCAGTCCATATCTGTGGAGCCGACCTGGTCTTGTGGAGACAAATAAAGATAATGAGTATTCTTTTCCTCTCCTGTCTTGCTCTGTAGACGCACAACTGAAAACCTTTCTGGAAGGGTGTCCTTTAGTAGTCAAAGTTGCACCGTCCAGTGTCTTAAACTACTTGGCTGCCCGTAACTAGAAATTGATTATCAAGAAGCTTATTTTAGGGTCAAACTATCATACACTATTTTAGTTTTACTTTCTTCAACCAACTCAATCCTCAACAGACTCAACAACTCAACTCCTAGGGAGCC
>Ga0209832_1002165_pt1 | contig 10325 bp, 6 predicted proteins | sample COGITO_mtgs_1104_2_FD_185516 | JGI IMG/M metagenome (GOLD analysis project Ga0209832, IMG submission 185516) | Pelagic marine microbial communities from North Sea - COGITO_mtgs_110407 (SPAdes) (version 2) | ecosystem: Environmental > Aquatic > Marine > Epipelagic ...
CTTCCTCATTCCCTCTAGCTCCGCCTCGAGGGAGGCCTTATCCTCTTCGTTCTCAACTTTCCCAAGCAAGTTGGTCTGCTCGTTAATTTCCTTCTCCTTTGCCTTAACCTTGCTCCCAATCTGAGCTGCCCTTATGTTTTCGCTCTGGACTCTTTGCTCCTCCATTAGGCTCTCGAGTTCCTTCCTCATTCCCTCTAGCTCCGCCTCGAGGGAGGCCTTATCCTCTTCGTTCTCAACTTTCCCAAGCAAGTTGGTCTGCTCGTTAATTTCCTTCTCCTTTGCCTTAACCTTGCTCCCAATCCGAGCTGCCCTTCTGTTTTCGCTCTGGACTCTTTGCTCCTCCATTAGGCTCTCGAGTTCCTTCCCCATTCCCTCTAGCTCCGCCTCGAGGGAGGCCTTATCCTCTTCGTTCTCAGTGCAGAAGAGGACGTCTTTCTTGTCTTCGATTTTGTCCTGCATCTCTTTCACTCTGACACCTATGAAATTCTTAACGAGGCAACGCAAGACAGAGAAGAAGCGGCTGTCATAGTTGCCATTCCCCCTTGCCTCCGTCTCCGCCTCGAGCACAGAATTCCTCGTAGGTGGCTTCTTGTGCTTCACCTTGTGATCTTCAATCCACTTCTTCGCCCCCGGTAAGTGTTCCCTACGCATATCACGCCAGACTGTCGACATGCCTGCAACGCCGGTCCCCTTCATACTCTTCCTAGCAGGGAGGGAGACCATCTTCACAGTACTATTTTCCAAGGTTTTGTTCCTTAGCATTGTCTTGGCGCGACACTTGAGCTTCTCCACCTTGTCAGCAAGCTTGTCGACGTCCTCCTTGCCCTCCTTGTCAACGTCCTCCTTGCCCTCCTTCACGCCCTCCTTCTCGCCCTCCTTCACGCCCTCCTCCACGCTCTCCTCCTCACCCTCCTCCTCACCCTCCTCCTCACCCGCCCTTATCAGGTCGTTTGCAACCTTCTTAACCTCTTCCTCGAACTTCTCCACCGTCAGACACTTGTTCTGGAAGATACCGTTGTATTCGTTGGTACCGAGCCCAAATAGCCTGGCGAGCTGGAATCCGAAGGCCGCGACAATGCCGTCATTGTACGTCTCCTCGTTCGCCATGTCCTCGAAAATCTTCGGCTGCGAAGAACGAACAGGAGGTGGGTGGAGGGGACAGAGAATGAATTAGTACGCACAGGAACTCGACATATCACCCCTGCGCTTCCTGGCATCTCACCGTTTTGATCTCTTTCCCCTTGCCGATATCCTGCAAAGCTTTGAAGAGCTCCCCTGGGAAAGCGTCGGACTGATTGACGTCGACGTTGAGGATGAAGACGACGGTGTTTTCGTCTACACAATCCCTCCAGTGGTCGTAGTGTAATTGAAGGGTACCTATGTGGAAGAGGGTCAGGCCGGACTGTTTGAGGGCCTTATTATTGAAACCGTCAAAAGATAGCCCGGTAGATCCTTTTGAGTATTGAAGTATGAAACGTACAGTTCCTGCAAACGAAGTGAGAGCAAGGGTGTCAGCGAACGATATCGAGATGCAAGCAGAACCTGTGGCCTTGGTCCTGAACTTGGTCTCTCACCTCCCTTGTGAGACGCAATATCATCAGTATGTTTGCCTGTGCGGTCTCCTTTGCAATTTAATGTGATCTTCTTGACACCTGCTCCCTTAAGCTTGTCAAACGGGGCGAACAGCTTCGCGTTGGAGGGATCATTCCTCATCAAAGAAGGGTTGAGGCAGAAGCTCTTGGTGTCATTCTGCTTAGAGCTGTAGCCAAGGCCTTGTAACGCTAAGATGAGTTGGTCATAGGAGTTGAAAAGCTCCATATCCCCCATTAAGTCAAAAAGCCCGTGAATCGCCTGCTGCGACCCAGCCTGGGTCGGGACAAAAAAGGTAATGGCCTCCTGGTCATTCTTATGTTTGACTGGGGAGGCAACATACACGGAGGAGTTCATGTCGCCTCCGAAATTGTTGTGGGGCGGAGGTGAACGGTCTTTCGAACGTATGGAACTTTTGGAGCGGTCCCTGGGATTGGAATCTTGGCTCTAGGGTGTTGAGGTTGAGGTTAAGGTAGAGGAAGTTGTAGCGAGCGAGAGGGGATTTGCGGGAGTGGGTAGACGGGGGGGAAGGAGGGGGTTAGAGAGGTATCACTTGTTGTTTCGCTACTCGAACACTCTCACCTTCTCGGCATTTTGGTGGGGGGCATTCTTCGTGGACCTGCCCTCATTTTTCTTTTTGGCCGAATAGGACAGAAGTCGAGGAGCGAAGCGACCGACGAGTTAGAATAATGTAGCAGTGTGAAGTGGCCACGCATGTGTCAATATCCAGTACACCCGCCAGTTCAACTTGTTGCTTCGCTCCTCACACTCTCTCACCTTCTTATTATTCGGGGAGGGAGTGCTGTTGCTGTTGCGGTCCTTCCGCTTGGTCCCTCCATTTCTCTTCTGTCGATTTCGACTGAAACGGCAAGACAAGATTGGAGAGAGGTTAGGGAGATTTTGGGATTTTTCAGGCATAAAAAACGAGGAGCCGCAACGTTGCCCTAGCTAGATCCCATGAAGGTAGACGAAAAGAGAATAGATGTTATTTTACCCTCAGAAACCACGATTGCATTTTCATGATATATTCGTAGTCGTCACCAATACCCGGCCATTCCACCATCTCCTCCCTCACTCACCTTCCACTGGACATCATATTCTGTCGAAGGAGACTGTGTGGGGTTTCGAGGAATAAAAAACCTCGATAGGGTGTGTCTATTTCTGTTTTCCACAGACACAGAGAGCAGCATTTTTGTCTCGTTCACATTTTCTCTGCCTAGAAAGCATGTTTTTTTCTGAGAAAAAAGGCACAAACAGAGCTTTATATGGCAATTGAATTCATTTGATGACTTTTTTATCATCCAGACATCTTTGATTTTGCTACAACTTAGAGGCAGAGGAGGTCGGAAAACTTCTTGTTGATAAAGGCCTGGTAATCTTCCAAATGAGACCGTGGGGAGTCATGCTAGCCGCCGTGATTGCGGTGACGCTGCAAACCGTGGTGCCATTTTCAACCCAACCCCAGAGGTGTGGGAGTGCCAATCGTTTTTGGTCGCCGCATTTTTCTAAGGGAGGAGAGTTTCCCAGTACACCACCTTTGCGTGATGAGCTGCAGCAACTGATAGATTTTACCGCCGAGACTCGCACTTACAGTCTGACCCGCCTTTCCTTCGCGGAAAACGAGGAGAGGTTACGACTCTTTTCTTCAATAGTTTCTGACGTTGTCCAGCAAAAGAAAAGAATTGATTCTGACCTCTTGACGACAGCTACGATACATCTTATCCGCTCCGCAACGCAGCTCAATTCGTACAAAACTACGCTCAGGGTAATAGAGATAATCGACACAATTTCTCCTTCTAGCGGTGTGGACATACAAATACCGGTCCGGATCTTCACAGAGGCTTGTGAGTCTCTGGAGAAATCAGGTGCCGCACCTTCAAAAATCTGGAGGACATGGAAAAAGGGCTGCGAGCGATGCTGCGCAGAGGGGCTTGGCGCAGCAGAAGGTGCCGTGATGATCGGAGTGGCTGGGAGGGGGGGCAAATCTAGGAAGGCAATGGAAATTTTCGAGTCCATAACTGTGAAAGACACAGGGAGTTATTCTGCCATTTTCGATACTTTGAAGCGCAGCATCTGCATCTCTTCCACGAACGAAAATGAAAATGCCTGGCAATGGAATGAGACCCTTCGCGTCCTCGATACCTTGCCGCTCCAGGAGAACCTCAACAGCAGCGCCGTGAACTTTGTTTTGACACAATCTCTCAGCGTTCTCCGGGATATTGGAAGGGTGCATTCTGACAAAAGCGAAAGCAATTCAATCGACGTTCCACAATCAGCCCTATCACTCGTTTCTCGCTTTTCTGCTCCGGTTTATCCCGACACAATATTCCTGACGTCGTTGCTCGCCGTTCTGAAGGATTTTTCGAACGATATTAATTTGGCGCTGAATCTTCTCGGAAGGATGGAGGGTGGCGGTGGCGGTGACGGTGACGGTGAGGGGGATGGGGGGGAAGAGGGCTGGGGGCGGGCCAACGAATACAGCTTTGTGACCGTTCTTTCGATGCTCGCAAGGAACGAAGCTACTGAGAAGATCCCCCCCCTCTTGCGATCACTCCCACCTTTGTCCGACAAGGGCAGGGAAATTGTTTGGAATGTTGGTGTGCGGTCTGTTTTGAAAAGCCAAAGCGGAGGCGTCGTGGAAGGGGCTCGTTTGTGGAGGACGATGCGCACGGTGAGTGAGCGCCACGCCGAGAACTAGTCGAGCCGATAGTACCGTACTAACTGCGCCGTCCTGCCTTCGCCGTTTTTGCGAGCAGTTGCACATACCCATAGAATACGAGACCTCAGCGAATCATCCGATCACTAGTGAGTCTGCCTTCTCACCTTTCGGGCGGACAAGGAGCAACCCTGGCTGTCCACATTCTCAACGACACCAAAGAAGAGAACTGGTCGGCTAGAGGAAACGTCGTCGTTGGCCTTGCCCGTGGAGGTAGAATCCAAGAGGCTCTCGATTTGTACATTAATCCACCGACTAGCCTCCCCCCGAACGCTCCAACGTGGCTTGCGACGAGAATACTGAAAACTCTGGCGCGGGGAAAAAATCTAGAAGGAGCGAGAGCGTTCATTGCGGGACTAAGAGGCGAAGTCGGTCTAGAGGGATGGTCCATCTTTTGTTCAATGCTTGGGAGGGCAGGCGAAACAGAAGAACTAAGCGGAAGGTTAGAGGAGATCACCTGCATAGCAGCTCAGAACAGGGACGACTCCAGCACTGCTGGGCATCTCGCTGACATTTTGCACAGTTCATTTTTATGCTTTGAACGCCTCTCAACCTCTCCCGAAATGGCTCTCGCCTTTTACAGCGCCCTTTGCCCCCACTGTATCGAGGGAATAACAGCTGAGACGATGCTCAGCCTGTTCCGGCAGCTAGCGTTGCAGGTGGGCAACACATCGGGGGCCGTGGCAGATATGTTGGAGGAATTCATTTCGCAGGGAGGAGGACAAGATGCGAGAGAGGCTAGGATGCTCTATGTCGGTGCCATCACCGCTCTCCACCGCAATGGCCTCTTTGACGAAGCAGACATTATTTTTGCGCGAGGAGTCTCTGACAAACACCTCAGCTTCGCAATAATGGACGATTCCGAAAAGATAATTCTCGATCTGCACGACATGAATATTGCGACATCCTTGACCGCTGTACGCGCCGCCCTCTTTGATGCCATGAATGCCGCATTTCGTAGTGGAGGGGGAATGCTCTCTACTGCCGAGTTCAGCAAGGATGTGATTTTGATCACAGGCCGCGGCGCTCACTCAAAGCGTCTTTTCAAGCCTGTTTTGCGACCTGAAGTGCAGCGGTACCTTCTGGAAGACTTTTACCCGCCTTTATCTACCTCCACTGTTGTTGGCAACACTGGAGCAATCCGGATATTGAAGTCGGACGTCGAAGCATGGATGCAGTTTAACATGAGAAAGAAAAATGCGCACATTTTCAGACTGTCAGAGGTTATAAGTTTCACGCACAGGTCAGTAGGTAATGCAATGAGTAGACTCGTATGGCGAGAGACCGAACAAGAGAGTAGAAGCGGTGAAGAAAAATGAAAATAAAGTTGGAAGAGAAAAGAGGTTAGGGGGAAAGGGTTATTGAAGTGCATATATTATTTTCAACATGGTTTATTCTGGCAGCTGCCCTTTCTCTATCAACAAAGGACTTTGCGGATCGATAACGAGAGCTCATTGTTGTTAATGATGCACATTTGGCTATTGGTGATGTTTTGGGGGGGGGACACCGCCGTTCCTTCTTTCGACACTACCATTCGTGTAAACGCCCTTTATATAACACTTGCGTGATAACGTTTTTCGTGCATCGTCCACAATACCGCAATTTATCCTCGATCAGTCATCTTCACCCCAAAATATTGACGGCATTGGATCTTGACAAACGAACTCCTTTTGCCCCCTCCCATGTCTTTTGATCCAGGAGCCCAAGAAATCGTCATTGACGAGGACGTTGACAATGAGCTACACTCCGGAGCCCTACGCGAACGACTGCAGGACCCATCACTCGGTGAAGGAACCGTCACCCTCATCATCAGGGACCCCAATATCACAATCATCGGGGATATGAATCTTGATTGGGGCGATCGAGAAGAAGCTCCCCTCTTTGAATGTAAATCCCTCGTCCGCGTCGATCTCAAGGGATGCACAAAACTCACGCAGCTGGGCAATAATGTGTTTTTCGGGTGCTCCTCCCTGACGAGTGTGACGCTCCCGGACGGGCTCACGCTGCTGGGCAATAATGTGTTTAACGGGTGCTCCTCCCTGACAAGTGTGACGCTCCCGGACGGGCTCAAGAAGCTGGGCTGGTATACGTTTCAGGGGTGCTCCTCCCTAACGAGCGTGTCGCTCCCAGATGGGCTCACGCAGCTGGGCGGTAGTGTGTTTGACGAGTGCTCCTCCCTGACGAGCGCGGCGAATTCTGCTGGATTTGACACAGTTGAGCTCTATCTTCGCGATCGCTACAAATGTGTCAATTTGCGAAAATTAGTCCTGCGCCTTTTAAGAAAATATAATCATTTGGTGAACGAAGCTAATGGAACTGAGGCTGAGAAGCATGCAATTGCTCTTGCTTACTTCCCAACAGACAATTCTAGTACGCTAGACGTTGGTCTATTTCTACAAACGATGAATGCATCCGGGGGTGATGGAGTGATAGGTTTGGTAGGATACATATTGAAATTTGTGTGAAACGTTAGGAGCGACTTGGGTGATAAGTAAATTGTATGAATCTCTTCGAGTTTATTTGAAATAAAATTCACAACAATACTCGTCGTTGTCGTCGTTGTCGTCGTTGTCGGGTTGTCGGGTTGTCGGGTTGTCGGGTTGTCGGGTTGTCGGGTTGGTTAGGGTCATCTTCTTCATCCAATAAATCACGCGAAGATTCCTAACAACGACAAGTAACTATCTCAGAATTACATGCCAGAATAGCAGATATGGGCGAGGGAGATTGTGAAAAGAGTGTGCTTTGGAAGTGATTGTTTCCGACCCTTTGCCGGGATTTCTGGAGTAATCGGTTCCGTTGCTTTTGCTACTGCTGCGCTTACTGCTGGAGGGGAAGGGACGAGGTCGTAAAGAGGCTGTGAAAAGAGGAGAAATCGAGAGGAAGGAACAATTAATCGCCGTGTGAAGAGAAGGTGATGTTGAGAGTGTATTAACAGCAAGGTAATTGTAAGCATCCCTAGATCTACTTCTTTCCGCCTAAAATGTAATCAAGAGCGAATGGGAGAGCTCTAGGGTCGTTCAATAAAGCACACATTTGGCTTTTAACAATTTGTTTGCTTGCGGAGTCGTCGATGGTACTCCCTCCCTACACAGCAGCTGCACACAAACACCCTTTAAAACCGCATTTCTGTGTTCCTATCCTTTCTCAACGCTCGCAATCACGCCATTTAATCCTCAATATCTCTTCTCACAAGAGCAATAATTGTGTAATTGTGACGCCATCTCTCCGCGTCCTCCTCAACCTCTTCCTCGGGCTCTGTCTCAGGCTCTGCCCGGTCCTCCTGAACCTATTCCTCTTTTTTTTTTTCTCATCTTCACAAAGCAAGTTCCTCCCCCCCCGTTCTCAAATCCTCTCTGAATGGTCAAGAACTTCAGAAACAGCAAAATATGGGCAATGCGTCGTTGATTTCGGCTGATAGACAAATTCCTAGTCCGAAGATTACGCTCGGCCCGAACGATTTGAGGTTTTTCGAGGCAATGGATTCGACTGACGCGTCGTGGAGGTCGCAGCTACTGCAACTCGCGGGCGACTTCGATCCTCGGGCTAAGAGGAGCAGCTACCACCCGTACTTTCGAGACCATCCACGATCGATGATGCACGAGTTGGCCGCTGAAGAGGGATCTTCGTGTATTGAAAAAATCACAGAACTTGTCAAGATATTTGGCGCCAGAATCTTAAACAACGACGACGACGATGCCGATGACGAAGATGATGCCGATGACGATGACGATTCCAACATCTCCCGCATCACGCCACTCTATATCGCAGTAGATAAGGAAAACTTCAACATGGTCAAAGCTCTCATCCGGCTGGGCGCTGAGCTCGAAGTTAGGTTTAGCTTAGATATCCCAAGCGTGCTCTACTATGCTGTGCAGAAAAATGCTGTCGAAATGGCCCTCTTGCTTCTTGCGTGTGGCGCTTCGCCGCACGCTTGCGAAGAAAAAAATCACGATTCTCTTCTGAAGATCGTGAAGAGCTGCGAAATCGCAGAGGCTCTCATCACCATGGGGGCGGATGTGAACAGGCGTTCCACGGTGGGCTGGACGAATCTCCACACCACTCCTTTTCATGACAATGTAGAAGTTATAAAAACCCTCGTTGCCAATGGAGCCAATCCCCGTGCGAGGGACGGGGACGCGAAAACAACGCCAAGAAACTCTGCCTTCATCTCCGACGAGTCCAAGCAGTTCCTTTCCCTGGCCGAAAAGTATATCAAATGGTACAGGAGCGGCGACGATGTTCCGTCGGGCATTAACAACATCGACCTACAAGGACTGCAGCAGCTGAGGGCCATTCTTGACCCACTGGTGCTCACGGACGAAAAGAGAGCAGCTATCAGAGATGACCTGTTTGCGCTGTCGATTCTCAGAGACCGACAGCTCGAAGGCTTGAGGCAGCGAGCAGTGGAGACCTTGATTCTGTGTGTACGCCGCAAAGGCTATGACATACCATCCGACGTGCTTCGTTACATCAAGAACGACTTTCTATCGCCTGAAGCGTGGGAGACCAGCGCCCTTGATGGTGGGGCGCTAGAGAGAGCGTTCGCTTACGACGAAGACGAATACGAATACGAGTGTTTTTGGTCCATCCCTTCTGACGCTTGCACGGAGAACGACTTCGCAGGCAGGAACGACTTTGACTTCGGGTACCTCGCCAACGACTTTGACTCAGAGTCCAGCGAGGACTAATAGCAAGCGGCCGAGCGGGCGAGGAGCAGCAGAATGATAAGATATGAAGTAAGGACGTGACGTAGCTAATAGGGAAAGGCGAGGGCATGATAACGAGGTGCAGAAGGCAAGAACCAAAACAAAAGGCGATGAGAAGATCAAAAAAATAGCTCGATAGGAGTAGGCAACGACAAGACTAAGACACAAAGCAATGTTACTGTATGTATCTCGATGATTCCCGTTATTTTAGAATCCTCTCCACGAGCACTCCCATTTTGATTGCAAAACAAATTGCTTTGCATAATTTCACACACAGGGGTTTGTAATCATTCCTCCGAGAGGTTGCCTTTGAAACACTCTTGAGACGCGTGAACGACGCACGAGGTAGATTTTAGGACTCATATTCGTGCGTTATCTTTTCTCGTACCCTCTTTTGACGCGAACGACACTTCGTTCGACAGTTTTGCATCTCCCAAACCATGGCCTCCCCGAGTGAGCCTCAGACAGAGTTGAGAGGGGGGGTTGCGGAGCTAGACCCCTTTTTCTCGATGAGCCTGCCGGATACCGAGATTAAGCTGTCTCCGCAAGATAGTCAATTGTCAATTGATCTTTTCTGTCAGAACTCCCTGTCCCTGCAATGAGCAACTCTGCCACCCCAAACATCTCCAGTCTTTCTCTCGCATCTGGAACCCAGTCCTATTGCTGTTGGTACTGCGGTCGCGGTGAGGAGACCCTGCCCACCAAGCTGCAGAAATGCGGGCGGTGTGGACTGGCAGAGTATTGTAATCGGGAGTGTCAGAGGGGCGATTGGAAACTTCATAAAGCGAAATGCAAGAAGTTGACTCAGATTGTCGTTGATACAGACGTAAAAAATCGGCTTCGGTCTGGTGCCCTCCAAAGACGATTATTGATGCTCAGTGAAGGAACCGTCATCCTCACCATCAGGGACCCGGACATCACCACCATCGGGGATGTGAATCTTGCACGTGAGAGAGCATATGAGGCTCCCCTCTATGGATGTAAATCTCTCCTGCGCGTCGATCTCAAAGGATGCGCCAAAGTCATATCAGTGGGCACTGGTGCGTTTTGTATGTGCACCTCCCTGACGTCCGTGGTGTTTCCTGACAGTCTCATACAGATTGGCGAGCTAGCGTTTGAGCATTGCTCATCCCTGACGTCCGTTGTGCTGCCTGACAGTCTCACGCAGCTGGGCGATGCAGCGTTTGGTCAATGCTCATCCCTGACGTCCATTGTGTTGCCCGACAGTCTCACGCAGCTGGTCGAGGGAGTGTTTCGGGATTGCACCTCCCTGACGTCTGTGGTGTTTCCTGACAGTGTGATTGTGTGATTGT
>Ga0209832_1002174_pt1 | contig 10306 bp, 8 predicted proteins | sample COGITO_mtgs_1104_2_FD_185516 | JGI IMG/M metagenome (GOLD analysis project Ga0209832, IMG submission 185516) | Pelagic marine microbial communities from North Sea - COGITO_mtgs_110407 (SPAdes) (version 2) | ecosystem: Environmental > Aquatic > Marine > Epipelagic ...
CATAGTGCCCTGCCCCTGTGCCATAATAGCCCAGCAGAGGGGCAGCACAGTGACAGCCTCGGCACCGACGGATTCGGCTCCGTAGACAGTAAATACATAAATATCAGGACAAGCTCAATGGCACAATTTGTATACACCATGCACCAGGTCGGCAAGATCGTCCCACCCAAGCGAGAAATCCTAAAGGACATCTCTCTCTCCTTCTTCCCCGGAGCGAAGATCGGCGTGCTGGGGCTAAATGGTTCCGGTAAGTCGACACTGCTGCGCATTATGGCGGGTGTGGACAAGGAATTTAACGGCGAGGCCCGCGCTCAGTCAGATATCAATATTGGCTACCTGCCACAGGAGCCCGAGCTGGATGAGACTGCCGATGTCCGTGGCAATGTGCAGCAGGGGGTGAAAGAAATCATCAGCCTAGTAGAAGAATTCAATGCCATAAGCGACAAATTCGCCGAACCCATGAGCGACGATGAGATGACCGCCCTGCTAGAGAAGCAAGGCGAGCTACAGACCAAGATCGACACCTGCGATGGCTGGGACATAGAGCGAATTCTCGAGCGCGCCGCAGACGCCCTGCGCCTGCCGCCCTGGGAGGCGGATGTGAGCAAACTATCGGGCGGAGAGCGGCGCCGCGTGGCACTGTGCCGCCTCTTGCTCTCAAAACCCGATATGCTGCTATTAGATGAACCCACCAACCATCTCGACGCCGAGAGCGTAGGCTGGCTAGAACGCTTCCTGCAGGACTATAACGGAACCGTAGTAGCCATCACACACGATCGCTACTTCCTCGATAATGCGGCAGGCTGGATTCTCGAATTAGACCGTGGTCACGGCATTCCCTATGAAGGCAACTACAGCAACTGGCTTGAGACAAAGGAGAAACGACTGCAAACCGAGGCCAAGCAAGAGGCCGCCCACGAGCGCACTATCAAGTCCGAACTGGAATGGGTGCGCGCTAACCCCAAGGGCCGGCAGTCCAAGAGCAAGGCGCGTATTGCGCGCTTCGAGGAGCTTAACTCGCAGGATTTTCAGAAGCGTAACGAGACATCTGAGCTGTATATACCGCCCGGCAATCGTCTGGGTGACAAGGTCATCGAAGTACGCAACCTATGCAAGGGCTTCGAAGACAAGAGCCTGATCGAGAATCTGAGCTTCTCGGTGCCCAAGGGAAGCATCGTCGGCATCATCGGCGGCAACGGCGCGGGCAAGACGACTTTCTTGCGCATGCTAGTAGGCGCAGAACAGCCCGATAGTGGCAGCATCGAATTAGGCGAGACTGTCGATCTGGCCTATGTCGATCAGAGCCGTGACGAATTGAATGGTGAGAATACCGTCTGGCAGGAAATATCTGAAGAGCAGGAGCAGCTGCAGATCGGCAAGTACGAAATCTCTTCAAGAGCCTATGCCAGTCGCTTCAACTTCAAAGGCGGCGATCAGCAGAAGTTTGTAAAAGACCTGTCCGGCGGTGAACGCAATCGGCTGCATATGGCCAAGCTGTTGAAACGCGGCGGCAATGTTTTGCTGTTGGACGAACCGACCAACGATTTGGACGTAGAAACACTACGCGCCCTGGAAGAAGGCCTTCTTGCCTACCCTGGCTGCGTGATCGTCGTCTCCCACGATCGCTGGTTTCTGGACCGCATCTGCACACATATCCTAGCCTTCGAGGGCGACAGCGAAGTGATTTGGCACGAGGGGAACTACACGGACTACGAAGTGGAACGTAAAAAGCGTACAGGCGAGTCCAATGAGCCGACACGCGTAAAATACAAAAAACTTAACAGCTAGCGTGCTTGCAAGAACCCTCGCTGAGAGGTGAGGGTCTGAGGTGGGAATCTGAGGTAAGAGTTTAGAGACCGAGCTCTTCTTTTAGCTTAGCCAGTCGTGCCTTCGTCTCGCTCTTGCTTAGCGGTCGCGGCAACTTCTCGGCAAGAGGCGTCGCTGCATTCGCTACTAAGTCCTCCCCGTTTATCACGCGCCTGCATAGCAATTCATAGTGGTATTCAAATAATGGCAGAGACTTTGATTCAGGTTCGCTAGCCAGCAGGAACCACCCTGTCGCCTGACCCGCCAGATAGACTGCCTCGTGACTCCAGGTGAAGTCGCGCTTCGGCGAGTGCGCGGAACAGGCTTCTATATAGGCCTGCCGCGGCGATGGCAGGCCGAAGAGGTCAAGACCCTGATCACAGGCCTTCACCAGAGCGGCGATTGAGGGCAGGTAATCCTGCGATCGAATCACCTGCTTTGCCGCGTGCACGATCTGCAGCGGTGAATAATTCTCCAGGCTCGCCAACCAATACTTCTTGGCTATTATCTGGCTCTCTTCGCTGTTGAAGGCTTTGTGAAATTGATTGTGATAGGCAAACTCGAATTCCGCGAAGATCTGATTTATTGCATCCACACGGTCGAGCTTGACGCCTTCGTTAAAATCGCCAGTGGATTCCGCCACACCCTCAGAGTCCTCAGGGGCGTGTCTACTCTGCCCAACTTCGGTCAGCGATGCGCTGGAATCTTTCTTTAACTCGTTGCTGGCTTGATCCAACAAGGGATTGATTTTCTGCATAACCTATATCCGCGCCTTCACTTTGTTTCAGCTGTCGCGCCCAATCTTGCTTAATGAACTGAAGAAACACCGTATTCCAAGATGACTTCACCTGCTGGCTATCCTTCCAATACATGACAAACTCAGGAATCTTACTTCTCGCATAGTCTTCATCGATTTCTGCAAGCTGCAGAATCTCGAAACAGTCACTGCTGGGCTGCCAATTTGCCGAGATCGCCTTCGGCGTATCATCGTAACCAAACGATGCCGAGAACTTGGCCCATTGCCGGCGTATGTGCTCGATGAACTTCGTGTTCCACGCGCCGTTCACCATTCCACGTTCACGCCAGTAGAGCACGAACTCGGGAATGGCATCTTCTATAAAACTGCTATTGATACCGGAAATCTCCAATATACCTGCCGCATCTTCGCTGGGCCGCCATTGCGCCGACATCTCTGTCGCCAGCTCGAATGCTCCCTTACGAGTCTGCTCATTGCGCCATTCTTTCAGGACATGCTTATAGAACGCATTACCCCAGGAAAAGCGCGCCTGGCCTCGATCTCGCCAGTAGCTCACAAATTCAGGAACCAGAGCATGAACAAATTCTTCCGGAATACTGTGCTGCTTGCACTTCTTTATCCAGTCCAGGCTTGGCTGCCAATTCGGCGCGATCAACGAGGCATTGCCGCTGCTTGGCATCGCTGTTGCTTCACGCGGCTGCGCTGACTCCTGGCTGGGCACGCTCTGCAAACGGGTGACCCGGTTATCTTCAGTGGTATCGCCAGGGTCGACCACGGCGTAGAAACTAGCGCTGCTATCGACGGCTATCAGGCCGAGGTTCAACAAGCTGCTCTGCACGCGACGTATGTCTACCGGCGCCCAGAAGGGAAACGCTTTCTGCAGATCGCCCTCATCGAGTGCCGCCCATTCCAAAGACGGGTTCAATGAGCGCTCACGCTTTTCCTTGCTATGGATTAGCTCGGCGAGAACCTGCAACATAACCGCCTCTTCCAAACCTATGGTCGCGGCTAGGGTCGGCGAAATAAGCAGTGGTCTCTCTGGCAATAGTGAAGATTTCATTTAGGATAGAATCGATAGTGGTGCCAGGCACCAGACGAAAAGCTATTAGGGCTATCCGTCCAAAGTAGAATTGGAATAACTGCCTAGATGCTAACACAGGATGTTTTGCTAACACACCGAACAGTGTGCACAGAATCAATTTTCGCCATGGGGATTCTTAACTGATAATCTATACACAATGTATCAACAGCTTATTGACGAGTTTATCCAGCGGGAGCATCTCCCCCAGACCTATGCCGCTGACGCGCGGCAATTTTTCTTGCCGCTTCTGCAGGGAATTGAGGAAAAAATCGACAGCGTGATTCAAGGGAAAAAACGACGCCCTTTCACTGTCGGCATCAACGGTGCGCAGGGCACAGGCAAATCCACACTCGCCGAACTACTGAGCTCTCTGCTACGACAGAAAAACCATTCCGTGGCCAAGCTATCAATCGATGACTTCTACTATTCCAAGGCGAAGCGCCGGCAGCTGGCAGATACTATCCACCCGCTGCTACGCTCTCGCGGTGTACCCGGCACCCACGATGTAGGTCTTGCCCTACACGTATTGCAGCAACTCGCCGCGGCACAGGAGACGGATGAAGTCAGACTCCCCCGATTCGATAAAGCTATGGACGACTGCCTGCCCGATGAAGCCTGCGAACAGATTCAGGGCCCTATCGATGTCGTCATTTTGGAAGGCTGGTTTGTCAGCGCCAGGCCCCAGGAAGAGTCTGCGCTTGCACAGCCGATTAATGCGCTGGAGGCGGATGAGGACAGCGATGGTCGCTGGCGTGCATACGTGAACAGTCAGTTAGCCGCCGATTATCAGGCGCTCTTCGCACAGCTGGATACGCTAATCATGTTGCAGGCACCGGGGTTCGAACAGGTTCTTCAGTGGCGTTCTCTGCAGGAAGAGAAGCTGCGTTCCCGGGCCGATGCAGATGCCGTTGGTCTCATGGACCAGCAGTCCATCGAACGCTTCATACAACACTTCGAACGCCTAAGCCGGCACTGCCTGGCCACCCTGCCCCAGAGCGCCGATCACCTGTTCTTGCTCGATGCGCAGCACCGCATCCACGCCTCATCTATCAAGTAGATTCAAGCAGCTCCGCCCTGCGCAGGAACAAAGGCTGTAACCAGACTCGCGCGAGCAATGCGCACAGCAACACTGCCGCTAGATGTCTCCACAGCGGATAACTCACACCCTCCTCCATCAGAGAAAGCTGTAGCGGCCAGCCGTAGAGCGCATAGAGTTGATTGAGGATGAGGCCACTGACGATCGCGCTCACAATGACGCCGACCATATAAGCAATCAATGAGCGCGTACCCAGCTGCTCCCTGATCACTCCCATGGTGGCTATGTTGGTAGCGGGGCCGGTCAACATGAACACCAGCGCAGCGCCCGGAGATACACCGGCGAAGAGGAAGCCCGCAGCGACCGGTGTCGATGCCGTAGCGCAGATATACATGGGCAGACCCACAACCACCATAACTATCATCGCCAGCAGAAAAAATGACTGCGGTACTGCCGCCGTTATAAGAGTCGCAGCCACCAGGCCTATCACCAACCATTTCGCCGTGTCGGAGATCATTCGACCATAACCGTATTGCACAGCACTGATCATTTTCTCGCCTAGCCCAGGTTCTGCTGTCTTCTGCTCCTGCTCTTTACTGTGGCAGCAACTGCTTTCAGCTTTGACCGGTTCAATAACTCCCTCTTCCTTATCGAAGCTATTGACCAATAATCCAGCCACTATGGCACTGGTAAGAGCCGCAATGGGTCGCGCTAACGCGAAGACGGGACCTAGAACTGCGAACGAGAATGAGATGGAATCCACGCCAGTTTCGGGCGTTGCCACTAAAAAGGAAGAGGTGGCACCTTTTGATGCGCCGGCCTTGCGCACTGCAAGCGCAGTTGGTATTACGCCGCAGGAACAAAGCGGAAGTGGCGCTCCTATAAATGCCCCCTTAACGATAGAAACGAAGCCGGGCTTTGCCATTTGTTTATGTACCCACTCGCTGGGTATCACCTGCTTAATAATACCAGCCAGCAAATAACCAATGAGTAGCCACGGCGCACTCTCAATTACCAGGCTCCAGAATATGCTTAATAAATTCATTTCGTCTCGCCTTGCTGTTCAGTCCTCGATGCTGCCTCCCTATCTAGGAGTAGCCCCGCATCCAGCGCTTCCATGATAGAGCAATGGGTGGCGTTTTCCGGGCCTCCACAACAACTCTCAAGCAGCAGCTGCAGGGTCTGCTGCATCGACTGTAGCTCAGTCAGTTTTGCACTCACCTCGTCCAGCTTCTTTCTGGTTATGTCGGTCACTTCCTGACAACTGTGGCTGAGCTTGTCTACGCGAATGGAGAGTAGCTGGCCAATATCCTCCAACGAGAAGCCGGTATTGCGTGCGGTCTTAACGAATTGCACACGGCGCACATCGGAATCCGTGTAGAAGCGGTAGCCCGCCTCGCTTCGATTGCTGGCATTGATGAGGCCGTGCTTCTCGTAGTAGCGCAGCGTATGGGCTGTAAGCCCCGTCTTTTCTGACAATTCACTGATTTTCAACATGCATTCAATTCCACTAGTTCAGCTAATTACTTGAAATTGACTGCAAGTATAAGCTTAGAGTTAACTCTAAGGTCAACTAGCAAGTCGCAGTAATTGCCTCCACCACCGGAGTTTCTAGATAAAATTCAACAATGCTGGTCTTATCTCTGAAGTAAGCCCGTGGTAATGGGGGTGTTTCCAACGAACAATCAGGACCGAAGGTCCGTGAGTGGGGAATACCTCCATTGCCACGGGCGATGGGGAAGCAAATGTCGATAGCTGAACCCTAATCCCCAGCAAGAACGCGAGTTATCCAGTCGGCAATATCCCCCACCTGCTGCGGGCACAGCGAGTGTTCCATGGGATAGCTATGGTATTCGGGCGCAAAACCCAGACTCTGCAGGGTAGCCATACTCTTCTGGCCTAAGGATTCCGGCACTACCGGGTCCATAGTGCCGTGGCAGATCATGGTAGGAATGGCATTCTGCACGGGGTTAACCTCGATACTCTCGGCAGTAGCGAAATAGGTAGAGAGCGCCATGATGCCGGCCAGTGGCTTTGCATAGGTCAGCGCAGCCTCGAAGGAGACAGCCCCTCCCTGAGAAAACCCGGCAACAATGATGCGGCGACTATCGATGCCGCGCTCAAGCTCTCTATCGATAAGAGCGTGCACCCAGGAAGCCGATTGCAGCAACTGCTCCTCGTCGACGTGTCTATCTATATCCATTTCCTTGATGTCATACCAGGCGGGCATGACATAGCCATTGTTGATTGATACGGGAATCGATGGCGCATGGGGGAAGATAAAGCGAATACCGAAGCTTTCTGGCAGCGGCAGTTGCGGCACCAAGGGAGCGAAGTCATTGCCATCGGCACCGAGCCCATGCAACCAAATGATCGAAGCGTTCACCGCCACCGTGCTGGGCGATTCCATTTCTATAGCAGGTAATAACTCCATAACGCTCCTTAGTTTCTGTCAGTAATCCAGCCGTTCCACTCGACAGCATGACCATAGCCTGAGAAGCGGGGTAATGGGAATTTATAGCAGGCGCAGTATTCTCTAGCAACTCATGAATTGCGTTTCTCATCTTTATAGATCTATGTTTTACTCAGAACGAATCAATCTGTCACAGCCCAATGTAAGCAGGAATAGATGATGAAAATTTCACAATGTTTTGACGCGCTAACAGCCCCCGAAAAATCCCTAAGCTGGAGCTCTGCTATCGCCGCCTTGTTGCTTGTAACGCTTTCGGTCGCAGGCCCATTATCCCGGGCTCAGGAGCAGAGTGATCCGCGCTGGGTGACTACCTGGACGGCTTCACCCAGCACGCTGCCTGGCCAGGCTGATCCGCAAGACCCAGCGCAGGATCAGACGCTTCGATTAATAAGCCATAGCAGCGTTGGCGGCGACAGTGTTCGAATTCGTCTAAGCAATACCCACGGCAACGGACCGATCACCGTAGGCGCCGCCTCTATCGCCATGCAATCGACAGGCAGCTCAATTCGTGCAGGCAGCAGCTCGACACTCAGTTTCTCTGGCCAAGCTTCGGTAACAATACCCAGGGGCGCTGTAGTCATTAGCGACGCCATCAACTACCCCGTGCCGCAGATGAGCAACTTAAGCGTCAGCCTCTACCTTCCGGCGAACAGCGGCTTTCTTACCGCCCACGCCCTATCGAATCAGGTCAATTACCTATCGGAAGATGGCGATCAGACTCAGTCGACAAGCCTAAGCAATGCCAGTGAGACCCCCGCATGGCCACTGTTAACTGCTATTGATGTCATAAGTCCGGATTCGGTTTCGGCAATCGCCATGGTTGGAGATTCCATCACAGATGGTTGGGGGTCTACCGCTAGTGCAAATCAGCGCTGGCCGAATCATTTTTCAAGAAGGCTCTTCGCCGATAGCACTGCGAAAAAATTTGCCGTGGTAAACGCGGGCATCAGCGGCAACAGAGTCACCACAGAAGGAAACGCGCGATTCGGACAAAACTTACAGGCGCGTTTCGAGCGCGACGTGCTCGCGTTAAGCAATGTGACGCATATGGTATTGATGGAAGGCATAAATGACATAGGCATGTCACCGAGTGGCGATCTAATATCCTCAGCCGAAGTCATTGCAGGCTATAGACAGATAATCGCTAGAGCTCACGCGGCGGGAATAAAAATCATAGCAGCCACTCTCACCCCCTATGAAGGTGCAGCCTACTTCACAGCGGCAGGTGAAAATATAAGACAGGAAATCAATGCCTTTATCCGTAACAGCGGCGAATTCGACGGCGTTATCGATTTCGAAAAAGCCGTGCAAGACCCTACCCAGCCTAGCCGAATTCTTCCCGAGTTTACCGAAGATAATCTGCACCCTAATGATGCAGGCTACAAGGCGATGGCTGACATGGTCGCGATTGACCTATTCGAATAAAAAGCAGTCGCCGCAGTCTTTGCATTAATTTCCTTGATCCGAATGGGGCCAGCCCGCAGGAGTTGGCCATATCGGGTACAATCGCCAATGGGAATGCCGATGACGACTAATCGCAATATGGAGCAAGATGAGCGACTCACTCTCAAATAAATTCGAAGAACTGATTGGCCTGAATTACCAACTCTACAACGGCCTGTTTCTGACTCTACCTCTAGATGCCATCGAAAAGACAGGGCTTCTACTGCCACTATTGGATGCTGCCTGCCAGCAGGGGCTCATCGATGGCAAGAACCCGGACGCCATCATCGAAGAATTCTTCGAGCTGCACAAACCCCATTTTAGTGCTCAAGATAAGAACAACTTCCTGTTTAGAGTGATTCAGTATGTGGAACGGCAGGTGGTGCTGGTAGATGCGCTGGAAGACGCGGCCTACAAGAAGATGCATCAGGTCGACAAACTAAAGATTCTGCAGAGTGTCGTTGAGAAGGTCGAAGCGGAAGACCTGGGTGAAAAATTTTCCGAGGTCCTCAAGAAGTTTGGCATACGGGTAACCCTAACCGCACATCCCACACAATTTTATCCGGGCACCGTGCTCTCCATTATCAATGACCTGACTCGCGCCATCGCTCGCAATGATATCTCTGAGGTTAGGAATCTGCTGCAGCAGCTGGGTAACACGCCTTTCTCGCGCAAGAAGAAGCCCTCACCCTATGATGAGGCGATACTGCTCAGCTGGTATCTAGGCAACATCTTCTATCCCGTGATGGGGCAGATCGTGGATAAGTTTGCCGGTCAATACGAACGCGCCGTGCTAGAGGACCAGAAACTCATGACCATCGGGTTCTGGCCCGGCGGAGACCGCGATGGCAATCCCTTTGTTAACGTCGACATAACGCGCCGAGTGGCTGCGAAGCTACGCTATAGCATTGCGAGTTGTTATCACCGCGATGTTCGCGAACTCAAACGGCGCCTCACTTTTCAGGGAAGCTATGAAATACTCGACGAGATCGAGAAACAGTTGCACGATGAGATGTCGGAGAGCAATCCCCACTACACTCTGGACGCAGAATCACTGATAGCCAAGCTCGATGAAATCGAAACGATTTTATTGGAACAGAACCAGGGCCTATTCATAGAGAAATTACGTTCGTTCAGACGCAAGGTACAGCTGTTTGGATTCTATTTCGCAAGCCTCGACATTCGTCAGGACAGCCGCGTAATTAGTAGCGCGTTCGATGCCATTATTGAGAAAGACCCATCCCTTGTTGGCAACATCAGCGAATTGGATGAGGCTCAACAGGTAGACAAGCTGCTACACATCTGCGGAAGCACCGACCTCGGTGCCTTCGATGAGGCCATCGTGCAAGATACCCTGGGCTCGTTCTCCGTTATCGAAGATATTCAAAGAGCTAACGGCGAACTTGGTTGTCATCGCTACATAATCAGTAACTGCCATGGAGCGATTGATATGGCGCGGGTATATGCGCTATTTCAGCTGTGTGGCTGGCGCGACAAGGAACTTAGCGCTGATATCGTCCCATTGTTCGAATCTATAGATGACCTGCAAAGCTCTGGCGAATCCATGCGCAGTATCTACGCCAACCCAACGTATAGACAACACCTCGCAAATCGCGGTAACCGACAGACAGTGATGTTGGGCTTCTCCGACGGAACCAAAGATGGTGGCTATTTGATGGCTAACTGGGCCATCTACCGCGCGAAGGAAGA
>Ga0209832_1002186_pt1 | contig 10275 bp, 8 predicted proteins | sample COGITO_mtgs_1104_2_FD_185516 | JGI IMG/M metagenome (GOLD analysis project Ga0209832, IMG submission 185516) | Pelagic marine microbial communities from North Sea - COGITO_mtgs_110407 (SPAdes) (version 2) | ecosystem: Environmental > Aquatic > Marine > Epipelagic ...
ATATTTGCCACTTTTCAATTTAATTCGTGCTGCATAATCCATGGTTTGTTTTTTAAATTTCAGTTGTAATTATCATTATTTTAGAGCTCTCTGGCGCTATAATCTTGCGCCTGACATAAACAGTTACATAATAACCGTTATCATTATCTAACACCCAGAATAGGTCTCCATCAGCATCTGTTTGACCATCGTCAATGGTAAGATCCCAAGGTGAAAGCAATTGATTAAGAATACGGTCGACCTTATTATGCTCATTTAAATAGAAGACTCTGTGTTCATATTTACGGCCTTTATAACTATACCATTGGTCATAAGGGATTGAGTCTCGGTTTTTAATTGTGACAACTCCGAGTTGTGCTGAGCTGCTAAACGTGCTGAACAGAATTGATAATAAAATGATTTTTTTCATGATGTAAGTTTTTATTCGTTAAACAATACATCAACAAGATTTGGTAAGTGATACGCATATTAATTTTAGGTGCGAACCTCTCATCTATTGTTCCACCGTGCCCTGCGTTGGGTCGGTTGGCATTCCCGAAGGAAAGTCTTGATGACAAATATTAAACGTAAGATATTGTAAATTATTGTATCAAACCTGAATTACTTTCTATCGAAATGCGCCATTTATTCACCTATATCCGAATTAATTCGTATAAATACGAGTAAATGAGCATTTTACAACTTCATGTTCAGTACTACTCAGGACAATAAAAAAGGAGACAGGAAACTAGCTCCTTTTTTTATGCGTTATAGTTTTCTCGGGTGTTTTGAAAAGAGAGGGTGGAAAGTAGATACGGAATATGGGACATAAAATCAGTGAATTCGGATTGATTTACTAATTTAGGGATATAGTGTGGATATACCCAATTGGGATTATCCACTTGTTAGCTGCAACCCAACAGGACACTTAAATAAACAAATTATAGACTATAATAATTGTCAAAAAAAAATATGAAGTTGAAAATTTTTCTTTCAAGCAGAAACAAAGACGAAGTTTTAATTAACGGAGTAATTGGCGACAATCTTACTGAAATTAGAAAGTTTATCAAAAAAAAACTTGAAGACACCAAGTTTTTTGGTAAGGACTTATTTGAGATTAAAATTAACGAAGATTTTGGAGCAAGCACTTCAACAGATAGTTACAACAAATGTCTTCAAGAAGTTCGTGATTCGGATTTCGTAATAGCTTTATACAGTGGTGCAGCAGGTTGGGCTCCGGCAGGAATTGATTTAGGTATTTGTCACGCGGAATTAGACATTGCAATGAATATTTCAACTCATAAGACAGCGATCATTGACATTTCAAAATACTTTTCAATTGACACAACAGATAAAGACGAAGTAAAACGGAACAAATTGTTCAACGATTATCTCATAGAACAAAATACTTTTAATAATCCACTCAAACTATCAAAAGCAAATGAAAGCAATGACGGATTCAAAAGAGAACTTCTTACATCAATACAAAATGTCATATACAAACATTTTAGTGAACGAATTAAACTTTCAAATATTTACTTCAATCTTGGGGGTAACACTAAAATATCTTTGGATTGGAAAAAATTAAAGTACAGCGACAGGGACAAGAATATTACAACCATTTTGAAAGACTTAATCTCACTAAGTCCAGATTTTAAAAAATTCATAAGTGAGGCATTTTCAATTCCTGATAATATGTCCGTTGAGGATGCAAAATCATTTACAGGCAGACCTTTTCTTAAAGACCAAGATTTAATTTCAACAACAAAAATAACAAAGACTAACCACTTTGGGCCAATTCATTTCATCGGAGTTTACGGTAATGCTACAGAAATTCAAGTGAAAAAATTAATTGGATTTCCAGACATCAGTGCAATTCGTGACGATTTTGGTATTTACGTTTGGGAACAAAACACACACGTTCAGCTTGTTTTTCTGACTGAATGTAAAACACCTGAAGCAGTCAAGTCAAAATTTCTTTTATTCAATAATTGGTGTCGCTCAAACCGTGAATATGATAACCTAATTAAAAGAGCAAAAGCAAGATTCCATATTCTAAAGTCTATCAACGAAGCCAAAGTCATTGCAACAAGAAAATAACATAAACGATTTTGAAAAAACGAACAAATAAAAGCAACAGCTAACAAAACCTAAACTGCATTAAAACGCAGCTTAGCCAAACCGTTGGGCTTCATTAGAAAAAAAGAGCCAACCGCACAAATAGCACATTTGGTTTTTGCCAACACGCAAGCCAATGCTAAAAAACCAAAAGAGCTATTTTTCACCTAACGCTCAAACTAAAGGAAGAAACTAATATGCTTGAAATAAGAAGAGGAACGGCAGCAAAAAATTATGAAAACACTTTTTTTAGAGAGTTTGCTGAAAACTTAAAAAATTTCTTTGAGAAATACTCAATTGACGGTTTGTTAATTGCAAACTCTGAATGTGAAGCAGAAAAAAGATTACAAATTGATGCATTACTCATTACAAATAATGTTGTTTGTATCATTGACTTTAAAAACTTTGGAGGCAAAATAAAACTACCAAGAAATGCAAAAAGTGAGTTCGAATTTGGTAAATGGACTAATGATAACGGAGCAATAATAAAAGGTGGAAATTCAATAAACCCCTTTATCCAGTTAAAAAATCAAAAGGAACGATTTATTAATGTTTGTAAAAACAAGATAATTCCAAACTTTAAAGCTGGTGAAAAATTCAACCCATTTCATACAGTAAGAATGGTTTGTTTTCAAAAACCAATAGAACTAACAGGTTCTATTCCTTCTCACGAAGAGTTAAACTTTTTCATTATTGACCAAAACAACTACCTTGAAAAAATAAAAGATGTAATTGATATTGCCGATAAAGAAGTGAAATTATCACAAAATTCGTTTGACTTATTTAAAGATACTTTTAGAGCTGATAAATTTGACATTAAAGAAACTTACAATGAAAAAATAACATTTGATAGTAATTCAACAGAACTGAATTATAACAATTTATATCCTGACCAAAAATCTGCACTTCAAGAAATTAACGAATTTATTAAATCTGATAGTGAAAAAATATTTGTTCTTCAAGGAACTTCATTAAGTGGAAAATCACACTTAATTCCTTTTATTGAAGATATTGCTTACAATAATGAAATTGCACAAATCGAATTATTTGCATCTTCAAGTAGAGTTGCAACAAATTTACTATCTGAAAGTGATCTAAAATTCAATAGCCTATACTCTTATATCTACGGAGGAGGCTTACAAGAAACTCAAAACGATGATGAAGTAAATGACAATCAAGAAGGTGAAGAAAATACAGATAGAGTAAAACTTGAAATTGTTCCTTTGAAGAAAAGTGATAATGAGGATAAAGCAATTTTCATAGTAGATGAAGCACAATTAGTTTCTGATAATTATCATCAATCTATAGATTTACGATTTGGGTCAGGAAAGTTACTTGAAGATTTCATCAAGTTTACTGATTTAAAAAATTGCAATCGAAAAATCATCTTTATTGGCGATAGTTTTCAATTATCAATTGGAAAAAAAGAAGAAAGTACTTTAAACCCTGATTATTTAAAAGAAAAATATGAATTAGAAACTAAGGCTTTCCAACTAATTGATAAAGAAGATAAATCTTTAATTGTTAAACAAGCGCTTATAGCAGTGAATGGCATAAGGAATCAATCTTTCAATCAACTATCGTTCGGATTTTCAGAGAATTTGAAATCCTTAGATAAGGAAGAAATTCTACCAATTATAAAAAATAGAATTGAAAACAACTCTGACTTTCATCTGTTAAGTTATTCAAACGCTGACGCACAAAAGGTTAACCACTGGATAAAAAGAGTAATCATCAAAAATGGAGATGATATAGCACAAAACGACCTAATAATATTCAATAATAATTTTAGAGTTGAAGACGCAAATGATCCTTTTTCAGAACCAAAAAAAGTATTTAATGGTCAGTTTGGAACTGTAACAAAAGTAAATAGTGAGATTATCACAGAAATCATAACCCCAAAAGGAAAACAGCCAACTAGCCTTAAATACAGAGAAGTGAGTCTAACTTTAAAGGATACTGGACACAATGCCACTATTTTAAGTCTAGAAAACTACCGATTGAGTGAAAAAGGGGAACTTTCAGAAGATGAAATAACTGCGCTTAAAATTATTTTAAATAGAGAAATAAAGATTGAATTAGACAACAACCCTTTTGAGAAATCAGAAGCTTTTAATGAAATACAGCATTCAAAAGAATACACAGAAGTAAAAAAAGAGGTTCAATCATTACAAGAACGATTAAGTAATGGCGATAAGGTTAAAACAAAGTTGCAAGAGATAGAACGTAAGCAACGAAAAATTGAGAATTTAGCAAAAAGGAAACACCGAAAAATATTTGAAACGAAGCTCAATAAAGACACATCATCTAAATACTATAAATACAAGAATGCAGCACAACTCAGGTTTGGATGGGCATTAACAGTTCACAAATCAATGTCTTATAAGTGGGATGAGGTTTTGTTTAATGTTGACCAAGGTGAAAATAGAGGAAAAACGAATGAAGATTATTTTAAATGGGTTTATACAGGGTTGACTAGAGCAAAGGATAAAGTTAGTATTATCAATTACAAAGAAATTAACCCATTTTTTAAAATGGAATTAAGAGATACTAACACTGGCAATAAACCTGATAAAAAAATATATTTCATTGCAAACCCTGAGATTAAAATTTCGGATGGAGAATTATCTTTGATTAAGAAGTTCAATTTTTCAGAGGATAAACCTCAATTACTGCAACTATTTCAATTAATCAATTCTACATTAGAGCCAATTGGGATAAATATCAATTCCATTAATCATCCCAATTACCAAGAATTATATGAGTTAAAAGGAAGTAATGGAGAAATTGCGACTGTTTCATTTTATTACAATAATAAAGGACAAATAAAAAATCCTACATTAATGAAATCAGAACCAAAAGAATTTGGTGATGAAGTCATTGAAATTCTTGTTGGTAAAAATAATCTCAGTGAATTTTTATTTATAAAAGATAAGTGGCGAGAAAACATCTATACAAGTATAAATCAACAGTTGAATAAACACGATATTTATTTTAATTATGTAATCCAAGCTCCTTTCAAAGACACAATAAAAATGACTAAAGACGATGATGAATTAATTGTCGATATGTATTATGATGGAGATGGATTTTATTCAAGTGTAATAGCAAACTATTATAGTAATGATAAGATTTGGGGGGAATTCAAATCAATACTGATTAACTTAAAAGGTGAATTATAATGGATACAAAAACTGTATTTCACCTTAGAAACGAAGCTAAGGAGTTAAATGGAGCCGAAAAACTCGGGAAGCTTAATCGGGCTCTACAAATTTCAAATAATCTTTATCAGTCAGAACCTTACGATGAATGGGTTCAAAAAGCATTTTCTTGGATTTTAATTGATTTGTGTAAATATTATATCTCAATAAATGACTTAAATCAAGGAGCTAAACACTTTCAACAATTGAATTCTATTCAATTTGATTATCCTGATGAAATAATAGAAAATCAAAAAACATTTTTAAAACCAAAAATTGATAAAAATTATTCAGCAATAAAGAAAGCTGAAGATTTAAGCAAAAGCAATAAACATAAAGAAGCAATAAATCTTTTTAATCAACTCATTTCTGAAAATAGACTTACTGAAATCCATCACGAAGCATATGGATGGGCAATTTATAGATATATAAAGAGTGATGAAAACGAACTGACATCAATTCAGGTTAGAACATTTTTAAAGGATTATATGAACTTGAATAATGAAAGACCTTCGTTATTACATTCTATGATTTTAAATTTTGCACTGCATTACTCAAAAGAGCATTCTGATTTTAATCTTTATAAATTCTTTAAATTATGGAATCCAGAAAATCTAAGAGATGACGATAAATCAAAGCAGTGGTTTAAGGAGAAAGAAATACCTTCTTTATTATCTAGAATATTCAGAGTGTTTGTTGAGCAGAAATATAGTATCGATATTGAATACTTATTAGAAAATGTACAAATAAGACAAGCGATAGATTTATTAAGAGAACCTATATTTTGGCAAATTTTCAATGCAAAAAAAGAAAATAGGCTTTCAGATTTATGGACATTATTTAATAACTATAATCTTCAATTTTCTAAATTCCCAAAATCTAAATGGCACTCAGAAATTTTAAGTTTAGCTGAAAGATATATGCAAGAAACTGATGAATGGAGATTTTTAGAATTTTTTAAGGACTGGAATCCTGTCAATTTAATGGATGAAGATTGGGAGGAGGTTAAAAAAGATGAGAATACATATAAACCTATTGCAATAAAGTGCTTAAAAAAATCATTCAACATCATCAAATCTGAGAATAAACAATCAGGAAACTATGAATGGTTAATAGAAACCTATCAAGTTGCAACCTCAAAATTCCCAAAAGATGAATGGATTAATAGGGAAAAAGCATTACTATTAATTCAGAACAATGACTTAGCCCAAGCTATTGAAATTTATAAGAACTTAGTTCTTAGCTTGGGAGATAAAGCATATATCTGGAGTGAATTTTCAGGCTGTTTTGAAAATAATAACGATTTGAAAATTGGAATGCTTTCTAAAGCTATTCTACTTGAGAAAAATGAAGATTTTTTAGGTGACATTCATTTGCATTTAACAGAAGCACTAATTGGAAATGATTTAATTGAGAATGCAATTATTGAACTATCAAAGTATAAAAAACATAGAGAGAAAAAGGGATGGAAATTATCTGAGACTTATACGGCCTTAAATAGCAAAATATCAGATAACCAAACCTCTCTAAAGAACAACCAATCTTTATATGAGAAATACATTCCATTAGCTGAAGAATATGCTTATCAAGACATTAATTGGGCTGAATTTGTATTAATTGATACTTGGAAAAATGACAAAAACAAAGATAGATGCAAATTTAGTAACGGGAAAGAAATAGAATTTTCAATAGGAAAACAACGTTTTAAAAACATTAGTAAAGCAAAAGTTGGAAATATCTTTAAATTCAAATTGCACGCAGAAGAAAAAGAGATTGAGGAAAAACATTCACACCTAAGTTGGTCTTCACGTTTTTCATCACCAAAAATTGAATATCAATACATTCCATTATTATCGCAAACATCTGAACAAACAGATTGGAGTATTTTAGAAGATGAAGTTGCTGTAATTGATTACATCAATAAAGATAAAAAGGTTGTACACGCAATAACCTCTGAAAATGAAGAAATATTCTTTAAAGAAGATATAAAAAAGTATAATATCAACAATTTCATACAAGGTAAAAGGCTTATTACAAAATGGAAGGATGAAACTAGAATTGAATTAAAAAACATATCCGTAATTGAAAATTCTATAGGAATTAAAAAGTTCCAAAAAGTAATTGCTGTTGTTGATAATATTAATCAAGAAAAGAACCTATTTCATTTTGTTGTGGATAGAAGCATTCACGGTATTGTAAGGTTTAATGAAACGGATTTAAGACCAATTGAAGGCTCTTTTTTAGAAATATGGATTGCTAAAAAAACTGACAAGAAACGAAATAAGGTAATTTACAAACCTTTAGACATAAAAGAAACAACTGAAACGAATGAGAAGCTTTTAAAGACAGTACAGGGCTTATTAGAACTTAGTCCTAATTTTGGGTTTGTATCAGACATTTATGTGCCTAAATACATTTTGAATAAATATTCAATAGAAACAGATTGTATGGTTACTGCAAAAGCAATATTTTCTGGAGACAAATGGAAAATAATAGAATTAATAAAAGAATAAATATGCCTACGCTAAAAGTCATACACATTGCCAAGTCGCTCAAAAAAGCCAACCGCACGAACCAAAACTTGTCAATAAGTATGTCTTTGCCAACACCTTGCAGACGGAGAGAAAATAACGAAAGCCCAACAATGGCTAAAAAACATAGGGGTTTTGGTGGTAAATTGGAAGTTCAGAGCTTCGATTGAAAACCGCCAAACCAAAATTTTGATAACAAAAAAAGAAAATTAATTATAAAAATATTTGGCTTGGCTAAGTGCTAAATCGAAAGGGCAGAGTTTCAAACTCCCCTACGATTTCTTAGCCGGGTCGTTATGCGTAATTAAGCCAATAGTGAAGAACAAAGTACCTCCTAAATCAATAATTCTATGATCAAAAGCCTTGATAGTTTCTTCGAAAGGAAAGAAAATTATGACAGTCTTCTTCCAAAACGTCAAGAGCAGGTTGTTTTACATGAGCTTAAACGACTACTGAGGGAACTAAATCCTGAATTACTCTTCGAAAAGTCTATTATTGATTATAGCATTGAAGGTGCATACCTAATGACATCTGTTTACCTAGATGAAAACAAGGAAATAGTCACACTATTCAAACAACTAGTCAATGAATCTTTCAAAGCTTGGTCAGACGAATCAAAAGGGTTTAATCAAATGTTACAGCCTTCGAAAGGTGAAATAAAGGAATCTGGAATAGATAATTTAAATGCAGATGACGAGATTGATTTCAAATTTCTTTTCGGCGATTTACATGGAGAGTGGGGTTCAATCAACCGAATAAAAGCACAAGTTGTTGGCTATAACCCTAATAAACTAGACTTTTACTTTAACTCTGAAGACATAAATTCAGAAGTTAGAATAATCGTCGATAGAGAAAGAGGGTACTATAATATCGACAATGATGCGCTATGTTGGGTATTTGACAAAATGGAATCACATTATTCCGAGCCTCTTCGCTCTTTTGGCTTCTATGGTACTTTGAAGGAGGACATGATGCAAAATATTATTGACTGGCTGAGCGATAATATTGGTGGAATAAGAAAGAAATCAAAAAATGATGTTATTAGTATTTGGGAGTTTTCTTTTTTCAAACTTACGATAACAACAAACGTTCATACATTAAAGTCATCTTTTGAAATAGAAGAGTTAGAAAGTTATTTTAACAAGGACCTCTTTGACTATGAAATTCATAATTCTTGGCAAGAAGATTATTATGATGATGATCCTTCAACGTATGGTGATCATGGTTTTGAAAGCAGAGCTGCTCATAACGATTTCTTTGGAATTGACGATGACGATCAATACGATGATGATTATTAACAGACCATTGATATACGCATAACATCACCTATAAAAGATATGGCAACGCCCACTGCCGAGAAAAGCCCTATCTTTCATAGCTAAAAAACGTTAAATTCAATGAAGAAAAAAATAATTATAATTTCATCAAATGTAATCCTAATATTTTTATGTGTTGGTTTTTGTAAACCACACTTATTTAACAAAATAATTACACCATTTAAAAAAAATATTGAATGTCTAGAGTTTAAGGAAAAGAATAATAGTTTGAATTTAAAAGATGGACTTAAGGGATATATAAAATTTGCAAGTAGGAATGGGATTTCAAAATGTTCTGATAAAAATGAAGTGCTAAACAATAGTGAATTAATAAAAATAACTAATTCAGATTTTTTTATAATTGATAATTTAACACACAGTTATCCATATCTTACAGAAGATGGAGAAAATTTACTAAATAATATTGGAGAAGGTTTTAATTCAAAAATTGCAAACTCTGATTTAAAGCATTCTAAATTCATTGTCACTTCTTTAACTAGAACTACTGAATCAATAAAAAGGTTAAGTGAGATAAATGGAAATGCAGTAAAGGACAGTCCTCACTTATATGGTGAATGTTTTGATATAAGTTATATTAGATTTTCAAATCTTTTTGTAAAGTTAAAACCGTGTCATATAGAATATTTAAAAGAAACTTTAGCTGGTGTAATTTATGAACTTAATAAAAATAAGGAATGCTGGGCTATTACTGAAAATAAACAACACTGTTTTCATGTTGTCGGCAGATAAAACATTAACTACCATTAAAAATGCTTAATAGAAAAAGATACCAGAGAGTTTTAGAATTAAAGGGCTATAAGTCGGGTGATAAAAAAAAATGGTTAATAAATAATTTTGAGTTATTTAAGTCTACCCTAAATTGGCCTCCAGGTTTACCTCCAATTAATCGAACCCTTAATTTTGAAGGAACTGTGATGGAGGAGTACAATTTGCTATATAAGGAAATCTTAGATCAATTTAAGTATGAATTAGACAACAATACTAAAACACTTACATTTTTTGACTAATGGTAGAAAAAAAAAGACAGATTCAAATAATAATAGCAGAATATTGCCGGGCTTTGAAGAGTATAATATGGTTGAAGAATACATAGATGTTTACGGGGATAAA
>Ga0209832_1002195_pt1 | contig 10246 bp, 8 predicted proteins | sample COGITO_mtgs_1104_2_FD_185516 | JGI IMG/M metagenome (GOLD analysis project Ga0209832, IMG submission 185516) | Pelagic marine microbial communities from North Sea - COGITO_mtgs_110407 (SPAdes) (version 2) | ecosystem: Environmental > Aquatic > Marine > Epipelagic ...
CTATCATTAAAATCAAAAACAACTTCATTTAGAGGGATTTCATAATTTAAAACAGCTCTATTACCCGAATAACTTAAGTTTGTTTGTACTCCTCTTTTATCCTGACAAACTTTTATAATTGCTCCTAGATATTGATCTGGTGTAATAATTGTTGCTTTAATCCAAGGCTCTTCAATAAACTTGATTAAAGTAGGTTCTGGTAAACTTGAAGGGTTTTGTAACTCTATTATGTCTCCTTTGTTCATATGAACTTTATAAACAACCCCTGGTGTTGTGGTTAATAAATTTATATCAAATTCTCTTTCTAATCTTTCAGTTATAATTTCTAAATGCAAGAGACCTAAAAAACCACATCTAAAGCCAAGACCTAACGCAGATGAAGATTCTGCCTCATATGAAAAACTAGCATCATTTAATTGAAGTTTACCTAAACCATCTTTTAATTTTTGGTATTCAGAGCTGTCAACAGGAAACAAACCACAAAATACAACTGGCTTACTTGGTTTAAATCCAGGTAGTGCTTCTTGAGGTGGTTTAGTTGCATCACAAATAGTATCTCCCACTTTTGTTTCTGATAAAATTTTTATTCCTGTTGTTATAAAACCAATTTCTCCTGCGTTTAATTCATTAACATCAGTTGCTTTTGGAGTAAATACACCTACTTTTTCAATTATATATTCTTGGTCAGTAGACATCATTTTAATCTTCATATTTTTTGAAATTTTTCCATTAATAACTCTAACTAGAATAACCACCCCTAAGTAAGTGTCATACCAACTGTCAACTAATAAGCATTTTAAATCAGCATCTTTTTCTCCTTCTGGAGCTGGTAGTGACACAATAATTTGTTCTAGAATATCTTCTATACCCTCACCTGTTTTTCCAGAGCAAGGTATGGCATTTTCAGTATCAATACCTATGACCTCTTCTATTTGCTTCTTTGTTTTTTCTAAGTCTGATGCTGGTAAATCAACTTTATTTAGTACAGGTACTATCTCATGCTTGGTGTCTAAAGCTTGATAAACATTAGCCAATGTTTGAGCCTCTACTCCTTGGGTACTATCAACAATTAAAATAGATCCCTCACATGCATATAGAGATCTACTAACTTCATAGCTAAAATCTACATGTCCTGGAGTATCAATTATGTTTAGAATGTACTCTTTACCATCTTTTGCCTTATAATTAAGTTTAACTGTTTGGGCTTTAATAGTTATGCCTCTTTCTCTCTCAATATCCATTGAGTCTAGAACTTGTGCCTTCATTTCTCTTTCGGTTAGACCGCCACAACTATGGATTATCCTATCTGCAATTGTTGATTTACCGTGATCAATATGCGCAATGATTGCAAAGTTTCTGATGTGATCAATTTTTGTCATGATTATGATCTAATCTTAGCACCAGTTTTGGATTCAACAGCAGAAATAATAAGTTGATTAATTTTGTTTAAATCATCCTCAGCCAAAGTTTTTTCTAAAGATTGAATAATTACATTTAATGCAATTGATTTTTTACCTTCAGGAATATTCGCTCCTTCATAAACATCAAATACTTTGACAGATTTTATTAACTCTTTGTCTACATTAGAGATGGTTTCAATTAATTCTTGAACTTTAAAATTTTTATCTAAAACAAAAGCAAAATCTCTTTCTGATTTTTGAAAATCTGAATATTTATACTGAGTTTTTTGATCTTTTAATGATTTTTTTGGCTGTTTTAAATTGTCTAAAAATATTTCAAAACCCACTAAAGACTCAACTTTAATATCTAATTTTTTTAATATACCTGGGTGAATATCACCAAAAAAAGCAACTACTTTTTCTTTTCCTTTGTTAAGAAATATTCTTCCTGATTTTCCAGGGTGATAATAACTTGGTGTTTCATCATCAATATAGAGCTTATCTTTATTATAACCTGCTTCAACTAAACTTTTGATAACATCACTTTTAACATCAAACACATCTATTAATCTTTCTTTTTCCAGCCAGCTCTGCCTACCCAATTTTCCTGATCTTAATCCAGTAGCCACTGTCTGTTGCTCTCCTGGCTCAGATCCTAAAAAAGTTGGACCTATTTCAAAAAATGACAAATCTTTAAATCCTCTTCCTAAATTCTTATTCAAATGAATTATCAAATTAGAAAAAATTGAACTTCGCAAAACGTTCAAATCAGAACTTATAGGATTAATTATTTTAATTTCTTTGTTATTTTCAATGAATAGTTGATTAATTTTACTGTCGGTAAAAGACCATGTGATAGCTTCAAAATACCCCTTAGAAGCAATAGATCTTTGTAAAAAATGAAATAATTTTTGTTTTAAATTTAATGTTTGTTTTTTTCTAACTTTTTCTGGTTCAATAATTTTAATTTGATCATAGCCCTTGATTCTTACAAGTTCTTCTACCACATCAACTTCCTGTGAAATATCTGGTCTCCAAGATGGTATAACGGCATCTAGCATTCCCTTGTTTTCTTTAATTTCAAATCCTAGGTTATCTAAGATTTTTATCATTTCTTTTATATCAATATTAAATCCAGTAATTTTTTCAAACAAAGAAGGATCAAATTTTAATGATTTTTTTTTAACATCTTCAATTTTTTGAATATCAAATTCACTAACTTCACCGCCACATATTTCTTGTATTAAATTAGCTGCTCTTTCAAGTCCTTGATCAATTGATAATGGATCAATACCTCTTTCAAATCTAAATTTTGCATCCGTATCTATATTCAAGATTTTAGATGATTTTCTGATTGATCGTGGACTAAAGTAAGCAGACTCAATTAACACATTCTTTGTATCTAGTTCAGTTCCAGTTCTTGTGCCTCCTATTATGCCTCCAAGACCTAATACGCCTGACGCATCTGATATGACACACATCTCATCCTCTAATTTATACTCCTTATTATCTAATGCTTCGAATGTTTCACCTTTTTTAGAATTTCTTACAACTATTCCTTTATCTATTTTATCAACATCATATGCATGAAGTGGTCTATTCAAATCAAACATTACATAATTTGTAATATCAACTATTGCCGAAATAGGTTTTTGGCCTAGAGCAATTATTTTGTCTTTTAGCCACTCTGGACTTTCAGTATTTTTTACTCCTTTAATTAAACAACTACCAAAGGATATGCATGCTTGATTTTTTTCATTTTCAATTTTTACACTAATTGTTTGTTTATTTTTTTTATCAAGTTTTTTTTCTTTTTGATTTATTAATCTTCCCGCGCCTGCAGCAGCTAAATCTCTTGCTATTCCTCTAACCCCTAAGCAATCTGCTCTATTTGGTGTAATAGAAATATCAATTACATTTAAATTTTTTTTTGGAAAATAATTTTCTCCTACTTTTTTGTTATATTTTTCTGGTAAAAGCTCTGTTATGCCATCACTTTCGTTTGATAGGTTAAGTTCAGATTCTGAACAAAGCATTCCATATGAGGTTACACCTCTTATTTTACTTACCACCAATTTCATTTGACTTTTTGGCACTACAGCGCCAGGAGGAGCATAAATTGTTAATAAACCCTCTTTAGCATTTGGAGCTCCACAAACAACTTTTACTGGTTTGCCCGAACCTATATCAACATCACATACTCTAAGCCTATCTGCATCAGGATGCTTTTCAGCCTTCAAAATTTTGGCAATTACAAATTGATCAAGCTCTCCTGATTGACTATCAACACCCTCTACTTCTAAACCAATATCTGTAAGTTTATCGATGATTTGGTTTTCATTAAGTTTTGTATCTAAATGATCTTTAAGCCATGCTGTTGTAATCTTCATCGGCTTAAGCCCCTATAGTTTGTTGGGACATCTATTGGATCAAATCCAAAATGATTTAGCCATCTGTAGTCACAATCAAAAAAAGCTCTTAAATCATTAATGCCATATTTCAACATTGCGAGCCTATCTATTCCTATTCCAAATGCATAACCTTGGAATTCATCAGGGTTTACTTTAACATTTTTTAAAACATTGGGATGAACCATTCCACAACCTAAAACTTCTAGCCATTTATCACCTTCCCCAATTACTATTTTTCCATCTTTTATTTCATAACCAATATCAACTTCTGCAGATGGCTCTGTAAATGGGAAATGACTAGGTCTAAATCTCATTTTAATTTTATCAACCTCAAAAAACTCTTTAATAAAATAATTTAAGCATCCTTTTAAATGTCCCATATTTATATTTTTATCAATATGTAACCCTTCAACTTGATGAAACATTGGAGTATGAGTTTGATCACTGTCAGATCTATATGTTCGCCCTGGCGCTATTATTTTAAAAGGTGGTTTATCATTAAGCATTGTTCTAATTTGAACTGGTGAAGTATGTGTTCTTAAAAGTAGCTCTTTTGTATCATCTAGATAAAAAGTATCATGCATATCTCTTGCAGGATGGTTATCAGGTGTATTTAACGCAGTAAAATTATTATATTCATTTTCAACATCTGGTCCCTCTTCTACACTAAAACCAATTTCTGAAAAAATTGAAGAAATTTCATCTATAACTTGAGATACAGGATGAATTTTTCCCTGAACAAAAGGTCTCTCTGGTAAAGTTATATCTATTTTTTCTTTTTCTAATTTTTTGTTAATCTCTTTTTTTTCAATATCATCAATTTTTATAGTAATTAAATTTTCAAGTTCACTTTTGACTAAGTTTAAATCTGATGCAAATTTTTTTCTTTCTTCTTCTGCTAATTTTCCAAGCTGTTTAAATTGCGAGCTGATTAACCCAGTTTTACCAAATAGTTCTGTTTTAATTTGATTAACTTGATTTAAATCCAAATTTTCTTTTAACTTTAAAAGAAATTCATCTTTTATTTTTTTAATATCAGACATATTGAGAGATTATTTCTTCACCGAAGAAAAACAATAGTGAAGATTAATTTAGTGCCGATTGAGCTTTTTGAACGATCGTTTTAAAGGCTTCTGGGCTATCGTATGCTATTTCAGCTAGTATTTTTCTATCTAACTTAATTCCACATTTAGTTAAACCATTAATAAATTTTGAATAAGTTATTCCTTCAGATCTAACACCTGCATTAATTCTTTGTATCCATAAAGATTTAAATTCTCTTTTTTTAGTTCTACGATCTCTGTATGCATATTGCATAGCTTTTTCCATAGCTTGCTTTGCAACTCTTATAGTGCTTTTTCTTCTGCCCCATTGACCTTTGACAGCTTTTAAAACTTTTTTATGTTTTGCGTGACTTGTTACGCCTCTTTTTACTCTAGCCATTTTATCCTCTTAAACTGTAAGGCATGTATGATTTAACTATTTTGCCATCTTGTTTTGACATAGCAGTCGTGCCTCTTAATTTTCTAATTTGTGAATTTGTTCTTTTTATCATACCATGTCTCTTTCCAGCTTGAGCCATCATAACTTTCCCTGTAGCTGAGATTTTAAATCTTTTTTTTGCTGAACTTTTAGTTTTTAATTTTGGCATAATTCTGCGGACTTATACAAATATTGGAATGGATTTACAACCTCTATTAAGCCTTATAAAGGCTGAATAACCATGATCATTTGCTTACCATCAAACTTTGGGTGCAATTCAACTTTGCCAATATCTTGCATATCAGCTTTTATTTTATCCATTAATTCTCTACCTAAGTGTGAGTGTTGTAGCTCTCTACCCTTAAATCGTATTGTAAATTTTACCTTGTCACCTTTTCCAATAAATTTTTTAGCATTTTTAACTTTAAAATCATAATCATGAGTTTCTGTAACTGGTCTCATTTTAATTTCTTTTAATAAAACTATTTTTTGTTTCTTTTTAGCAACATTTGCTTTTTTTTGAGCATCATATTTAAATTTACCCATATCAATAATTTTACATACAGGTGGTTTTGCGTTTGGAGCTATTTCAATTAAATCCAATCCTTGCTCTTTAGCCATTGATATAGCTTCATTTGTATTTATGATTCCTATATTTTCACCATCGCTTCCAATTACTTGAACCTCAGGTGAAGAAATTCTATTGTTAGATCTTGGACCTTTATCTTTAGTTCTTCTTTGAAAATAATTTTGTTTAAAATCTGCCACTTAGTTTGAGGATGCTTTGTTTAAAGCTGAGAAAGTTTCTAAGAATAAGTTTAATTCCATATTTTCTTGTTTGTTCGTATCCAATCTTCTAATCGTTACTGAGTTACTGTCAACTTCTTTTTTTCCACAAATCAATAAAAGTGGTATTTTTGATAGTGAATGTTCTCTAATTTTATAATTTAAGTTATGGTTTTTTAAATCTACCTCAGAGCTTATGCCTGCATTATTAATTTTTTCATTTACTTCTTTTGCATAAGAATCAAATTCCTCTGAAATTGGAATTACAACAGCTTGTAAAGGAGCTATCCAAAATGGAAATTTGCCTGCATAATTTTCTATAAGAATTCCAATAAATCTTTCTAATGATCCAAATAACGCCCTATGAAGCATTACAGGAATTTTTTTAGTTCCATCTTTATCAACAAAAGAAGCATCTAATCTTCCTGGTAAATTAAGGTCTACTTGTAAAGTTCCACATTGCCAATCCCTACCAATAGCATCTCGTAAAACAAATTCAATTTTTGGACCATAGAATGCTCCCTCTCCTTTATTAATTGTGTATTGAAGCTTTGAGGCTTTGACTGCATCTAATAAAGCTTTTTCAGCTTTGTCCCAAACATTATCATCACCAACTCTTAAGTCTGGTCTATCTGAGTATTTTAATATTACATCTTCAAATCCAAGATCTTTATAAATATCTAAAATTAAATTAGTAACAATCAAACATTCTGATGTAATTTGATCTTCTGTGCAAAAAATATGAGCATCATCTTGAGTAAAAGCTCTAACTCTTAAAAGTCCATGTAAAGCACCTGAAGGCTCATACCTGTGTACTTTTCCAAATTCTGAAATTCTTAAAGGAAGATCTCGGTAACTTTTTAATCCTTGATTAAAAACTTGTACGTGGCCTGGGCAATTCATTGGTTTTATTGCAAATATTTTTTCATCTGGTGTTTGAGAAGTATACATATGCTCTCCATATTTTTCCCAGTGGCCAGATTTTTCCCAAAGAGATCTATCTAAAATTTCAGGAGTGTTCACTTCTTTGTAGCCAGCTTTTTCTTGTCTAGCTCTCATATATGCAACTAATTTTTGAAATAACTTCCAACCTTTTTCATGCCAAAATACTGATCCTGGACTTTCTTCCCTAAAGTGAAATAAATCCATTTCTTTTCCAAGTTTTCTGTGGTCTCTTTTTTCTGCTTCTTCTATTCTTTTTAAATATTCATCTAAATCTTTTTGTGATGCCCAACTTGTTCCATAAATTCTTTGCAACATTTCATTATTTGAGTCACCTCTCCAATAAGCCCCTGATACCTTTGTTAATTTAAAGTACTTACCAATTTTTCCCGTTGAAGAAAGATGAGGGCCTCTGCATAAATCATGCCAGTCTCCATGAAAATATATAGAAACATCTTCACCCTGTGGAATACTTTCAATAATTTCAGCCTTATATATTTCTCCTTTATCTTTGAAATGAGATATGGCTTTATCTCTTTTCCAAACTTCTCTTGTAGTTGGAACATCTCTATCAACAATTTCTTTCATTTTATTTTCAATTTTATTTAAATCATCTTCTGTAAAGGGTTCTTTTCTTGAAAAATCATAATAAAATCCATTTTCTATAATTGGACCAATTGTAACTTGTGTTCCAGGAAAGAGTTCTTGAACTGCCATTGCAGTTATATGGGCCGTATCATGACGAATAGTTTCTAAACCTTCTTTATCTTTTGAAGTAAAAATTTTAACTGAGCAATCCTCATCTATAACAAAACTTAAATCCTTAAGTTCTTCATTAACACTAATAATAGTTGCCTGCTTTGATAAAGATTTACTAATCTTTTCAGCAACCTCAAGTCCTGTTACTTTATTTGGAAATTCAATAGTGTTTCCATCTGGCAATGTTATTAATGGCATTTAATTTAATAATTTTTTGTATTCTGAATATGTAGAAAAACACATTTTTTCAACATTAAATTTTTTAATTATATTTTTTCTACCTTCTATACCAATAGATTTCAATCTAGATTCGTCTAATTGTAAGACTTCTATTATTTTTTTACTCAAAGCTTCTGCATTACCAGACTGAAATAAAAAACCTGTCACGTTATCAATAATAGTTTCGTTAGATCCCCCAATATCACTTGCTATTATTGGTTTTTCCATTGATTGAGCTTCAACTGCTACCCTTCCAAAAGCTTCAGGTTCTACTGAGGCTGAAACAACAATGTCTGATATTTTATAGGCTAACGGCATATTTTTACAATGTTCTATAAATTTTAACTGACTAGTTAGCCTATATTGCTCAGCCAATCTTTTAATTTTTTTGGTATAAATGTCTCTTCCTTGATCGCTACCCAAAATAATAGCATTAAAAGACTCATACCCCAGTTCTTTATTAACAAGATTTAATGCCTCAATAAATGTCTCCTGACCTTTCCAAGCAGTTAACCGACCTGGCATTAGGATCGTTTTTTTATTTCTATCAACTTCCCAATCTGAAATAAGTCTGTTTTCTTCACTGTCTAAAATTGTTGATAATTCAAAATAATCGACATTAATTCCCCTAAAAATTACTAAGAATTTTTTTTTTAAATCTAAATATTTTGGATAATTTTGATTAATATGTGAAAAAATAAAATTTGATCCTGCTATTATTAAATCTGATCTAACCATTACTGAATTATAGAATTTTTTAATTGAGTTTTTAAAATTATAAGTACCATGAAAGGTTGTAACAAACTTTCTTCTTGTAATTTTTGTTGCAAACAAACAAGACCAAGCTGGAGCACGACTTCTTGCATGAACAATAGATATATTATTTAGTAAAATAATAAAAATCAAAGCTATTGAATTAAAGAGCATTAAAAATGGATTTTTACTGTGAACAGGAAGTTTTATTACTTTTACTTTTTTTTTATCAATAAATTTTAATAATTCTCCTCCACTAGTTACTATATAGGAACTACAATTATTTTCTGGTAAATAGTGTGCAAGATCGTAACAGCCTGTTTCCGCACCCCCATATCCAAGTTTAGGAATTACTTGCAGTACTTTTAATTCTGAAGACATTTGATAGAACTATATATTAAGAATTAATTCTAATAAACTTATATGAATAAATTTAAATATATTAAGGTCCTTAATAACAGGCAAATAAGATACTTAAGTAAGGATTATAGAGATAATCTTTATATTGTTTTTTTACATGGTTTTATGTCAAGCATTGAAGGTGAAAAACCTCAGGCAATACTAAAATTTGCAAAAAAAAATAAGCTTGGTTTTCTTGCTCTTGAATATTCTGGTCATGGAAAATCCTCAGGAAAATTTACCAAGGGAAATATCACACAATGGTCAAAAGAAGTTGAAATAGTAATAAAAAAAATAGTTAAAAAAAATAAATTTATCTTAGTTGGTTCAAGTATGGGAGCGTGGCTCTCCTTAAATCAATTTAAATATTTTAAAGATCAAATTAAAGGTTTTTTAGGAATTGGTTCAGCTCCAGAGTTTTTACAAAACCTAATGTGGAAAAAATTTACAAAAAAAATGAAGAATGAAACTATAAAGAAAGGAATTTATAACTTAAAACATGGTAATTATGAGTATCCGATCACTTATCAGTTAATAAAAGATGGTAGAAAAAATAAAATTTTGAATAAAAAGATTAAATCTAAAATCAATGTAACTATGATTCATGGAAGTAAAGATGAAGTTGTTCCAATAAGTTATTCTAGAAAGGTTCTTAAATTATTTACTAAAGCTAATAAAAAATTAGTGATAATAAAAAATGGTGATCACAGCTTATCAAGTAAACGAGGTTTAAAAAGAATACTCTTAGAGCTAGATAAAATTACTTCTAATGTGGTTTAATCCTTCAATATAGCTTGGAAATTTTAAATTATAATTAAAATAACTTTTCATCTTTTTGTTACTAACTTTTTTAGACTCATTATAAAAATTTTTCAACATCTCACTTTTAATTTGGTCAACTTCAATTTTTTCGATATTTTCAATATTTAATATTTTTGCTCCAAATAAAGTAACCTCTTCAGATGTAGAGGGTTTATCATCAGATAGATTATATATTTCTCCTGACTTAAATTTTGATAAAGATTTAAATAATATATTTGAAATATCATCTACATGAATTCTAGAAAAAAAATGATTTTTTTTATTGATCAATTT